>Ga0208198_1000272_pt1 | contig 61365 bp, 37 predicted proteins | sample AD_JPNTR2_MetaG_FD_184446 | JGI IMG/M metagenome (GOLD analysis project Ga0208198, IMG submission 184446) | Active sludge microbial communities of municipal wastewater-treating anaerobic digesters from Japan - AD_JPNTR2_MetaG (SPAdes) (version 2) | ecosystem: Engineered > Bioreactor > Anaerobic...
TTCCAAACTAAGTTTCAAAACCTCTTGGATACCTCCTTCTTTTTGGCTGATTGAATCCAAAATTTTACTAACTTGCTCTCGTGTAAAGTGTAGTTGTTCCATAGTCTTTTCTATTTTTAGTTTTTTTTCTCTAATTTAAGAACTAACTCACTTTACACACTTTTTGGGACAGTATCGACGTTCAGCATCAACATCTCCGATTTTATGATTTAGCAACTCGCTGCGTCTTAAACCGCAAGCATAAATATGGCTTAGCATGGTGCGGTGCTCTACATTTATTTGGGTCTGAAATATGGCTTTTACATCTTTCTTGCTCAACACATTAGGCAGCTTATGCTCCCTTCTGAGACGTTCCAGCGTGCCCACATCGAGCCTGCTGTGCAATACCTGCCCGTAAAAAAGCTTCAGGGCATTGATGGGTGTATTCATTATCATTGTTCTTTTTTATTTTCGCTATGGAAAGCAAGTATCTTGCTCCTGTATAAAGCAATAAATTATGAATTGTGTTTGTTGACCATAAATCGTCTTCAACCCAGTCGTACTTGGGAATTAAATTATATATCTGATATTTCACACCTCCAAAAATGTAATCATTGTCAGTAAAACAATAACCAATAATGCTTTCGACTTTTGGTACGAAATTCATCAAGGCGCCCATGAGACATTAAGAGAATTCTGAGGTTAAACTTCTGTTCTCTTTTGGCTTTGCTTCTTATCGCACCGTTACATGATAACATGCAATCCGGCGTTCTTTGATTACAAATATCTTTCCCTCCTTTTGCATTGCCATTAAAATCTCTTCAAGGATTTTTTGCAAACGAGGATTATAGCCCCTTTCATCGTTAAATCGGGTATATGAAATATCGAAAGAGCAACCGTAACTGTGTGTGCTTGTGTTTGGTGTTGCATTAACATTTTTTTTAACAAGCCGTCTCTGCCCTGAAACCGAACGCGTCAAGGAGGTTACAACAAAAAAATCTCCATTGGTACTATCATCGAATCGTTCACCAATCTCTTTCAAAACCTTTTTTGCCTTTGGGACTAATACTGGATGACTGAAATTCAGTTTTGCTATGTAGTAACCTGTGTTATTGTAAACTTTTTCCAGTTTTCCCAGTTTAAGGTATTGTTCAATATCGTCCTCATCCTGCAAAAGAGGCACTCCAACGTTTTGTGCAACGGCTCTATGCTGATTGATATCGATACTTTGAAAATTTACCGATGACGATTTATTAGTTTTGGAAGAAAATATAAACGTTAATACTTTTTTTCGAATTCTTCGATATTCACGGATATCAAGCAATGTAAAAAAAATAAAAATTGCTACGATAACTGTCAGAGCACATAAAACGAATTTCTTGCTTTTCAATCGCTCCCGGAATTTCATTTCAAATTATTGATTAAAACTGTCGATATAGAATCCCATAGTAAATCCGTTGAACAAAACAGGTGAATTTATTATGTGATTAAACCACGCTACAGAGAATTGATATTGAATAAAAATTCCATAACCCACTCGGTTTTGAAATGCACTACTTGCCAATTGTTTAACTCGTTCTTTAAAAATGTGGGCAACTAAAACCGATGTTTGCACTCCATAAGTTTTTATTGTAAAGTGCTCAGGAAGATTCTGTTGTCGAATATCAGTTCCTGATGGAAAAATCCAACCATACATTACTCCGCCGCGCAATAGACCTTTTGTCTTGCTAAAGATGGGCCTTCGGAATCCACCGTTAATGCCAATTCGCACCTGATTAGCTAAACTTTGTTTTTTCCATAGCGAGGTGTCGTTGACAGTAATATCGGAATTCAATCGAGTATAGTGATTTTCAGCGTTCAATCCGAAAGAAACGTTTCGATAGTAATAATCGAAATCGAATCGCAAATTCCACCGATCCTTAAAAAAATCAGAATATCGATGTGAAGTAATAATGCCTCCAACTCCCAAAGCAGTGCTGTAGCCGTATTGTCCGGATTCGGTTGATGTATTGGGGAAAAATTGATTTACATACGCAATAAACTTTCCTTGAGGAAACCATAGGCGATATTGTTGCACCAATAATTCAAGAGAATTGTTAAAAAAATTGGATTTGACGGACTCAATTGCAGCTCGATATGAGATTTTTAAAAATAAAGCTGAATCTTCATCCGCAACTTGAGAATCTATCAAGCGGTCAATAGATTTTTGTTCCGAAACAAAAACCTCAATAACTTTATTAATCAATGGACTTTCGTGTGATTCAATTCTATCGGAAATATTTAATTTGTGCAAGATAAATATCGATAAAGCCTCCGGATAATCACCAACCCAGAAATGAAGAAAAAATTGCTCACGCGGTGACAATTGATGCACATCAGACCTTAGAAGAATCTGTTGAATTGGCTCCTTTTCTCGGTTTTTAATCAATTGAATCAAACGCAACGATAAAGTATCGGAATTACTTTCGCCCGCTGGATACGAATGTTGAGCATATACAACCGTTCCAAAAATAATGAAAAGATATAAAATTAAAAATCTGGGCGACATAAGTTTATATTATTAAGGCGTAAAACTTATACATTTTTGAATCGTAGTTTGAAACTCATCGGGTAATTGACATTGTAGCTCTATGGTTTCGTTTGTTTTAGGATGCACAAATCGCAAGCGTGAAGCGTGCAAGTATAACCGTTTAACTCCGGAAATTGATTCCACAATATGGTTTAACATCCGATCGCCATGGTGATTATCGCCTAAAATATCAAATCGGTGATAGGCAAAATGTTGGCGGATTTGGTGCCATCGTCCGGTTTGCGGTTCAATACGAACTAAGGAAAGCGGGATATTTTCAAACGACTTATAAGAAATATTGGTTTGATATGTTTCCATAACCTCAAATCGGGTTATGGCCGACACTTGTTTTCCTTTAGCTTTGTTTTGAACGGTGGAATTGAATTCCCCAATTTTGGGAGGTGTTCCTCGAACTAAAGCAAGATACTCCTTCTCTACTCTCCTTGATTCGAACATTGAAGTTAATATTTTTGCCGAATCCTGATCCTTTGCTACAACGATAAGCCCCGATGTTTTGGCATCGAGGCGATGTACATTGTAGAGCGAGATATTGAGTTGCTTTCCGAGTATCGATAGCAACACCGGTTCATCATGCGGCATGCCATCTGTATGATGAACCGCTATCCCGCTTGGTTTACAAACTATTAAAAAACCGGAATCTTCGTAAAGGATTTTAATTTCCTGATACAATACTCTTTTCTTTAATGTGTTGAATTGGATTTATTGCTAAAAATAAACTACCACCCCTCCTCCAATCAGATGATACGCCGGATCGGTTAAGCCAACTGATGCTTCGAAAATAAAAGCTAAGTTACTACGTAATCCAACTTCAACTCCAAGAGGTAACCACAATAAAAATTTTGTATCGGTCTCTTTATCACCATCTCCATCGGTATCAGCTTTTATAAAATTGATGTCGGTATCTAAACCTCCAAAAAAATTCACTGCTTTTGTTATCGGAAGTGTTCCCAAAAGAGTGGCATCGAGACCAAAATTGCCCCAATGATGCGCTCCGGCCGACAACGAGATTCTTTTTGCTATTGTAAATTCAACATCTCCTCCAATGTAGGTGTCGCCGTTTAAAACCCCTAATGTTAAACCAAAATCCGTTCCTGATTTTAAACCGTAACCGCCATGAAAAAATAGCATAAAATCGGAATTGCCATTGATTATGATCGATGGTTCAACACCCAAACTGAATTTGCCCGGTTTTAATGTTTGTCCCGTGTTAAAAACTTGTGCGTTGACAGACAATACACTGCTTAAAATTATAGCTAAGAAAATAGTTTTTGATTTCATGGATTAATGTTTTTTAGATCGATTAACAGATAAAACTAAATTTAAAGCTCGCTCGAGTTGATCTCGTTGAATTTTATTGTACGCACTAAGGCTTAACGCCGGATACCGGGCTTTGCCTTTAGGAGTTCTTACAAAAAGAATCAATTGGGGAACCAATCCAAAAAAAGTTCGGTTGATTTCATAAGAATCCAATTGATCGGGTCGGATATCGTAGGATTGATACTCAGTGTAGAACGGTGTGATTTGATAAAATTTAAAATTGACTTTTTTTGAATCAATCTCAGCACGAATGAAATAATATTTCATCTGCGTTATAAAAAATAAAAATAATATTCCTACCAGCGAAACGGGAATTATAACCCAAAGCCCCCAATCAATTCCGAAAACAACAAAAACGATAATAGTTATGGCAATGACAATCGGAACTATCAGGTATAAAAATTTAATTTTTTTTGCTTTATCTTTATTCTCGAGAATCATGACCGTTGTTTTCTTTGTTTCATTTCCTGCATTATCAAATTCAATTCACGTGTAGTTTGTCCACGAATAGCGCTGTTTTCTTCTGCGCGGCGCAAGAGATAAGGTGCTACACTCCGTACAGGCCCATAGGGAATATATTTTGCCACATTATAACCCTCAGCAGCCATATTGTAGGAAATATGATCACTCATGCCGTAAAGTTGAGATGTCCAAATACGAGGATCGCTGTTTTTTAAACCTTTTTGGTTCATATATTCCAAAAGCTTCAAGCAACTTTCCTCATTGTGAGTGCCGTTAAAAAGTTCGCAAATATCGATATTTTCAACACAAATTTGAAGTGCTTGATTATAGCTTTTATCTGTTGATGGCTTGTCGGGGAATATAGGTGATGGATAGCCGCCTTTTTGTGCCCGTTTACGCTCTTTTTCCATATAAGCCCCTCGAACTAATTTTGCGCCAACATGAAAATTTTCTGAACGGGCTTTTTCTAACGTTAACTTAAGATGGTCTAAACGATCGGTGCGATACATTTGCCAAGTGTTCCATACAATGGCTCGCTTTTGGTTGTATTTTCTCATCATATCTTCCACCACTTCATCAACAGCATCCTGATACCATACGTCCTCGGCGTCAATTAACAAACGTACCGATTTTTGATAGGCGAGATTGCACAAAGAATCAATACGGTCAACAAACTTCTCAAAATGATATTGTTGAACAACACTCAACGTTTTTTTATCAAACCCCTTAAGTTTGAGTATTTCGGGAAAAACGAGAGCTGTGGGTTTGAACACTGCAAAGGCTATAGATTGATTTTCTGCAGCTAAATCGATGGTTCGAGCTATTTCTCTGCTTACATTGTCAAAATGGCTCTCTGACTTAGCTCCTTCAACAGAAAAATCCAGAATTGAGTATAATCCTTGTTGGGTTAGTTTATTAACAATTGGCAAACACGACTGAAGATTTTCACCCCCTACAAAATGACGATAAAGCGTTGGTTTCAGAATCCAACCAACCGGAAGGTGCATCTTTAAGGCTGTATTCACCATAATTTTTCCGAATTTTACCACAAGGGGATATTTCAACATGCCAAATAAAATTCGTGCTTGCTGTAAATCTCGATTTTGTCTATGCTTGAAAGCTATTTCGGTATTGTTAAAATTCATAATCTGTAGAATTACGAGATAAATTTGCTAACAACTGTTGTGTAAAGATAAATAAAATGTGGAGACAATACTAAAACAAACAATAAAATCATAAGTTTTCAAAATGTCAGAAAAAAGTAAAAAAAACTACATTTGCAGAAATGTAAAAAAATGAACAAACAAGACTTCACAAAACCTTCCATTCATAAGATTTTAGTAAGCCGAACCGATTCTATCGGTGACGTTGTTCTGACATTACCTTTGATTAACCGTTTGAAAGTAGCTTTTCCAACTGCTACCATTGTTTTTATGGGTAAAGCATACACAAAACCAGTCATTGAATCATTCCCAATGGTTGATCATTTCATTGATTGGTCGGAAATGGAGAAAGAGTGTGAAGCGAAGATTGTTGAATCGCTACGGTCGCAACATTTCGACGCAATTATTCATGTTTTTCCCAACCGTACGATTGCCCGGATTGCAGCAAAGGCTCGCATTCCTATTAGAGTTGGCACAAGTCATCGTTGGTTTCATTGGTTGTATTGTAACCGCAAGGTCGAATTCTCGCGTCGCAAATCTGATTTACACGAAAGCCAATTAAACCTTAAACTTTTAGAAGGGTTGGGCTTATCGTCCGACTTTTCGTTGCAAGAAATAAGAAATTGGGTTAAACTCACTCCAAAACAGAGTTTGCCCCATGAAATTGAAACGCTATTAAATGATTCTCGTCGCAAAGTAATTCTTCACCCAAAATCGAAAGGAAGTGCCCGCGAATGGTCTTTAGAGAATTTTTGTACGTTGTCGTCGCTACTTAATGCACAAGGCTTCCTGACTTTTATTTCCGGAACAAACGAAGATCGGGAGATGATAGAATCTCAATTGGGAGGACAAATTCCCCATGCCATCGACTTAACGGGAAAATTAACCTTATCGCAATTTATTACGTTCATTTCGCGTTGCGATGCTTTGGTAGCGGCATCTACTGGTCCGCTTCACATAGCAGCAATTTTGGGAATTCATGCAATAGGAATTTTCCCACCAATTCGGCCTATGCATCCGGGACGTTGGGCTCCAATTGGTAATAAAACCACGGTTTTATGTATTTCTCGTGAATGCTCCGATTGCCGAAAAACACATCATTGTCATTGCATCAACGAAATTACACCCGAACAGGTAATGCAATCCATTTTGTCCGCTACTGAAAATAGCAACCCTAGTGTATAAAATGCTTAACAAGATTTTTATCAACTGTATAAAATCTTAACTTTGTTGACTTCAAAAAAAAATATTTGCTTTTAACTTAAAACTCTCAAAAACAACAGTTTATGAAACAATTTGAACATAGTTTAAATCCACTGGTGAAATTTTTGAAGAAGCCGGCGTATGAATTTACTCACCAAGACATCGTTCGTTATGTGGTTGAAAATCAAATCCAATTGATTAATTTTCGATATACTGCTGATGACGGTAGGTTAAAAACGCTAACCTTTCCGATGACCGATGTCGAATACCTGGAAACAATTTTAACTTGCGGCGAACGCGTCGATGGTTCTTCATTGTTTTCATTCATTGAGGCCGGAAGTTCTGACCTTTATGTGGTTCCTAAATATCGGACAGCCTTTCATAATCCATTCAGCGAAATCCCTTCTCTCGATATTCTCTGTTCATTCTACAATTCCAAAGGAAAACCCCTTGAAAGTTCGCCGAGTTACATTTTGAAAAAGGCAAAAACACTGTTCACCGAAAGAACCGGACTCACGTTTAAATGTATGGGAGAATTGGAATATTATCTTTCAATCCCCACCGAAGAAGAGAATTTATATCCCGCCCGCGATCAGAAAGGTTATCATGAATCGTCGCCGTTTATCAAATTTCATGCTTTTAAGGATGAAGCCATGAGATTAATTGCTCAATGCGGGGGGAAAATAAAATATGGACATTCCGAAGTAGGCAATTTTACCACTGATGAAGCATACTACGAACAGCAAGAAATCGAGTTTTTACCGATGGATCCGGAAGAAGCGGTTGAACAATTGCTCATCGCCAAATGGATACTTCGCATGCTGGCCGATCAATACAATATTCTTATCAGTTTTGCACCAAAAATTACTGTAGGAAAAGCCGGCAGCGGATTACACATTCACATGCTAGCCGAAAAAGACGGCAAGAATGTATTGATTGATCATTGCAAGCTAAGCGATACCGCAAAAAAAATGATTGCGGGAATCCTCGACTTAGCCTCAGCTCTCACTGCGTTTGGCAACACAGTTCCAACTTCTTATTTGCGATTGGTTCCACATCAGGAGGCACCAACCAATATTTGTTGGGGAGAGCGGAATCGATCATCGCTTATTCGAATTCCATTAGGATGGTTAGGCGATGCAGGTTTGATGGCAGCCAATGAAAACCCCAACGATCATAATATTAAACCTTTAAAAGAAAGCAAACAAACTTTTGAATTACGTTCAGGAGATGGATCGGCCGATATTTATCACTTCGTTGCCGGAATTATTGTAGCGGCACTTCACGGTCTTGAAATGCCTAACGCATTAGAATTGGCGGAAAAACTCTACAGCGATGTAAACATATTTAAGGAAGAACACAAAGACAAACGTGCTCAGTTTAAAGGATTACCGGCTAGTTGCGCTGAATCGGCCGACGCCCTCGAAAAAGCAAGAGATTATTTCGAAAAAGACGGGGTTTTCCCCCATGGAACGATTGATCGCTTTATAAAATTGCTTAGAAGTTACAACGACTTTGAACTCAGCGAACGTCTATATGGAAAAAACGACGAAATAAAAAAACTTGTACAACAATATATGCACTGCATGTAATAAAAAAGGGGCTTAAAAGCCCCCTTTTTTTATTCCTTCTTTGATTCCAACATTCTCTGTAACTGTTCAAGCTGCCGCTGCATTTGCTCCATACCTTTTAGGAAAGTTTCATTTGTTGATTCTAAACTACGAACTTTGTTTTTCAATTCCTCGATATTTTTTTGCTGTGTCTCAATAATAGTAAACAGCTCTTTAGTTGCATTCACATGGGCTACCAATATCGGGTGGAAATTAAAACTCAAATAACCGTTTGCATTGGCTTCAACTGCTTCAGGGAAAATCGGTTGAACATCTTGAGCAATAAATCCATAGCAATCTTTATCGGTTGTCTCAATGTTTAGAGCATTATCGGATTTATATCGATAAACTACCGTCTCAAGTTTTAAAATTTCGGATAAACCTTTACTATATTTTCCTTGAACAGTTTTCAGACGTTTATCGGAAGGCGTAAGCCAAGTAGATGTTGCTGTTTTAAATGCATTGTCATCGCCAAGTTGTAATGTGTAGCTCGGTGCTGCAGCTAATTTTATTCCAAGCCTATAATTTGAAAAGTCACCCCATATCAACTTTTGAGAGGAATTTGAATTGTGAATGATTAAAGTATTTGACACATTGCTTGCTCCGGAGTAATTGCCGATAAAAACATTACTATTGCCTGTACAATCAGAACCTGCACTATAACCCAAAAAAACATTATTATCACCTATAGAACTATAACCTACCCCATAACCCAAAAAAACATTATATGATCCTGTTGCACTATATCCGGCATTACTCCCAACCATAACATTGTTATTTCCAGCACCAAGATTTCCACCCGCCCAATTTCCGATCAAAGTATTTTGAGTTCCTGTAGTTAAATTCAGTCCAGTGTAAGAGCCGAAAATGGCATTTCCTACTCCGGTTGAATTCATTCCAGCCTTGATTCCTACAAATGTACGGTAACTAGCATTACCCGCATATTTTCCTGTTTGATATCCGATAAAAACATTGGTTGAGCCGGACGAATACACTCCGGCTTGATCGCCAATGATTACATTACTAAAACTTTGGTTACTATATCCGGCCGAATCTCCAATAAAAACATTGTATCCGGCGTTACTCATTAATCCACCTGCATTCCCTCCAATCAAAACATTACGATGTGCCCCCACTAACTCTTTTCCTGCCGCTGTGCCTAATACAACATTGTCGCTGCAATTATTTGAATTTAATCCTGCTTCAAATCCAATAAATAAATTGTTATTCCCTATGGTCAAGTTTCTCCCGGCATGCGATCCTACAAAAACGTTCTGATTTCCTTGGTAATTACTAAAGCCGGAATATGTGCCTATAAAAGTGTTATTCGCTCCATAAACATTTTTGCGTCCGGAATTTGTTCCAACAAAAACGTTGTCATTGCCCCACTTATTCGCATATCCTGCTTCAAAACCAAGAATCACATTTCGTTCAGCATTAATTATGCTATCCCCTGCCGATTCGCCGATTGCGATATTTCTTAATCCATTAATTGCGTCAGATCCTGCCTTACTTCCGATATACACGTTCCCTCCTCTGGAAGTATGTGCTTTACCGGCTTTATATCCGATAAATGTATTGTCACTGCCAACGGTATTCATACCAGCTTGATAGCCTAAGAAGGTATTCCAACTACCTGTCACATCCATCTTCCCGGCCTGATAGCCTAGAAAGGAATTGTATTTCCCTGTTGTGATATTTTTACCGGCTTCATAACCAATTAAATAGTTATCCTGCGTTAATTGCATAACATTATCATTAGCCTTGTTGGTTCCTAATCCACCAACGGCAAAGCCTCCCTTTGTCGATTTGGCTGCTGTGGTATCAAAAAATACACGTGTATAATCCGGCGTAACATTCAATAAATCGTAATTGCCTTTTCCGGTGGATAATCCGCCTACCAAAAATCCCCCCTTGGTTGATTTACTTGCATTTTCCTTAAATGTTATTTTCACACTGTCGGGCGTGACCTTCATGTACAACGTATCGTTTCCTTTTCCGTTTCCGATTCCTCCTACTGCAAAACCGCCTTTGGGAGCTTTGGCACCATCATCCGAAATATATACTCTTACTCCTTGCTGATATACCGCGAAGATCACTTGTCCATTTTTGTTTTTCACTTCAAATATCGGATCTTGATCTCCTGCTGATGGGTTACTAATTATAGCAACATTGGGATTAATATTCAGCGATTCTAATTGGGTCAGGGTGGACTCTCCCGCCCAAATTGCAATCTTACCTGCGGTTCCTGTTCCTGTTACTGCTGCTACCGCATCAGCACCATCCTGAGCCATGATATTCCAGCTACTACCATTGTAAATAAATGATTTCTTCAGTGTCGAATTGTAATAGGCTTGGTTCAACGAAGGATTGGAAGGGTGAGCCGGAAATGTTCCTAACCATTGAATAGACACTCCCTGTGTACCTTGTGGCCCGGTTGCTCCCTGCGGACCAACGAGAGAAATCCCTGATGGCCAAACACCGCCTGATTTTGGACCGAAGAGCATATTGGTAGCGGTGTTGATATAAAAGTCGCCGTTTTGCCCTACGGAATTGCTTGGGTTAACGGTGCCATTAAGTATGGTACGACCATCCACACCCGCCGGACCTTGAGGGCCAGGGACTCCTTGTGGGCCTTGGGGACCCTGTGGCCCTTGCGGGCCCTGTGGGCCTTCATTCCCTGAAAAAGCATATAAAGCGTAGGGCACGGTAACTATCGGAGATAAACCCATGGCTATATATTCTCCATTCTGATAAAGTTCCACATCTAAATACACCTCCACAGTGCTCCATGGCACCGTACTAAAGTTACCTACCAATATCGTACCCTTGCCGATTTGCAAATTGACAATCCCTTGTGCATTTGTGGAAGTTGTCTGCAGCTCACGATAATAAACAGCCTGATGATTAACGTCTGTCAATGTAAACCGCATAGTTACTACCTGATTGGCCATTGCTGATCCATCATTGTTTCTGATGGATGCTTGATAATTGAAAGATTGTTGTGAAAACAACCGAGCAATGGTTAGAAACAAAATGAGTAGGAATAAAGATTTTTTCATGGCTCAGAAAAATTATTTATTTTCATTAAAAGTAAACAAATTGTCGATAAAAATCAAGTTTTTATTGGAGGATATTTTTAACTGAATAAACTTTTAATTCTTTTGGAACAAATCTTGAGTATTTCACAATAGGTTTCTACATTTGTGAGTGATTCTTCTTTATTCTCATGTCTGAATATAATTTGCCTTCACGAGTTTTAGAAAAAGCTGTTCACGAACTCTCCAAACTTCCGGGGATTGGCCAAAGAACAGCGCTGAGGTTAGCTCTTCATCTCTTAAATCAGAAAAAGGAAGATGCATTACAATTGGGGTTATCTTTAGTTGAATTGGTTGAGGAAACTCGTTTTTGTGAAAACTGTCACAATATTTCCGAATCGGATTTATGCCAGATATGCAGCAACCAACAGCGTGACCATTCAACGATCTGTGTTGTGCAAGACATTCGAGATATGATGGCGATTGAAAATACCATGCGCTACCCGGGAGTATATCATATTTTGGGAGGCGTTATTTCTCCAATTCATGGAATTGGTCCCCAAAACCTCAGCATCGAACTACTAACAAAACGAATTGAAACAGATGAAATAAGTGAACTTATTCTTGCACTCCCAACTACCATGGAAGGCGACACAACCGCTTTTTATCTTTATCGGCAATATAAAGACAAAGTCCCGGAGATCACTACTCTTGCCCGCGGAGTAGCCTTCGGTGACCAACTACAATACATCGATGAAGTTACCCTTGGTAATAGCTTAGCTTCCAGAGTCCCCTTTCAAGATTAACCATAAAACTTATAACCAATGAAAAAGACACTTTTTTTACTCACCTTGTCCTTATTAATAGCTCTAAACGGGTCAGCTCAAAAAGTTCTTAAGTATTCAAGAGTAAAGGTTTTGGCTAAAAATCAAACCGACTTTCAAACACTTATGAACTTAGGCATCTCCCTTGAGTCTTTAGAATACAAACCCGGTGAATTTTTTATTGCCGAATATTCAGAAGATGAAATCAATCTTCTGAGCCAAACCAATATAGGATACCAGATTCTTATTGACGATCTCTCTGAATTCTATCAAAAACGCAATGTAGGTATTCCCATTGATTCAGTGAATCAAGCAATGAAAAAACAACGAAATAGCTATTTTGGATATACAACACCGCAGAATTTTTCTCTTGGCTCTATGGGTGGTTATCATACATACAGCGAGCTATTACAAGAGTTGGACGAAATGCATACCATGTTTCCTAATCTGATTTCAGAAAAAGCTCCGGCTAGTTCTACACTTACCATTGAAGGACGCACAGTTTACTATGTAAAAATATCAAACAATCCAACCATCGAGCAAAACAAACCCAAAGTTCTCTACACAGCACTAATACATGCACGCGAGCCCCTTGGTATGCAGCAAATGCTGTTTCAAATTTGGTACCTGCTGGAAAACTATTCTACCAATCCGGAAATTCAATACTTGATTAACAATACCGAAATCTTTTTTATACCGTGCGTTAATCCTGACGGATACGTTTACAACCAAACGACGAATCCAACAGGTGGCGGAATGTGGCGTAAAAACCGACGCGACAACGGAAATGGAACCTTTGGTATTGACTTGAACCGTAATTTTGGCTATATGTGGGGATACGACAATAGCGGCTCCTCGCCAAACGGAAGCTCAGAAACCTACAGGGGAACCGGTCCGTTCAGCGAACCAGAAACCCAAATTATAAAACATTTTTGCGAATCTCATAACATTAAACTCGCATTAAACAACCATACCTACAGCAATTTATTGATCTATCCCTGGGGATATGAAAATCTTTTGACTCCCGATTCGAGCATTTTTATTGAATATGCAAAACGAATGACTCGATTGAACGGATACCGATATGGAACATGCTATCAAATGCTTAATTATAAGTCAAATGGTGGCAGCGACGATTGGTTTTATGGTGAACAAACAACGAAAAATAAAATTCTGGCATTCACACCCGAAGCCGGTGATCCTGCCGATGGTTTTTGGCCTGCGGTAAACAAAATCGAATCCGATTGCGCAGGGCATAGTGAAATGAATCTTTACCTATTACGTTTTGCCTTACCGTTCGCCGAAGTGGAAGACCTTTCCCCAGGAGCTATCGCATCGTCTCAAACCCAACTTCAATTTAAAGTGAAAGCGCTAGGATACGTTGATAATATGAATTTTACCGTGTCGCTCCAATCGCTATCGCCTTATGTTACCTCCGTAAGTTCTCCTTTGGTTTTTACCAATATGCAAACTCTTGACCAACAAACAGGAAACTTTTTAATAACTCTGAAAAACAACATTGCTCAAGGAACACCAATTCAATTTGTAATTTCTACGGATAACGGCCAATTCATAAAAAACGATACAATAACTAAATTTTACGGCAATTACCAGTCCTATACCGATAATTGCGAAACCATGTTCGATTGGATTTCGAACATTTGGAACATCACGTCATCCCAATACGTCTCGCCAAATAATTCAATAACTGACTCCCCATCAGGAAATTATTCAAACAACGCCAACAACACCATCACCCATGCCCGTTTAATCCATTTAACTAATTGTGCCGACGCTTACGTTGAGTTCTATGCGCGCTGGAATCTTGAAACCAACTACGATTATGTACAATTCCAGGTTTCGGAAGACAATACTAATTGGATTGCACTTCCGGGTATTTACACAAAAAACGGCAGCCATGCCCAAGGTCAACCACTTTGGGATGACAACAGCGAATGGGTATTAGAACGAATCTCACTGAATAATTTTTTAGGCAAATCCATAAAAGTTCGCTTCAGACTTGTTTCTGATGGCAGTATTGCCTATGACGGATTTTATTTCGACAATTTCTCCGTTAAAAAACTGCCGTTACAAACCATTCCGGAGTTTGTTCTTCCTTCTCAATTCTCGTTCGAACAACAATCAACTCTTACGGTTGATTTTAAAGAATATATAACCACCTATTCCTACAACAATTTGTCGCTAAATTGGTCGGGCAACGAAAATATAGGCATCGATACAAGCAACTTTGAAGTTACCTTCTCCGGACTAAATCCTTCATGGTCGGGGACTGAATTGATAAGCTTCTATCTGAATTATCCGAATGGACAAATAGAGCAACAAACTACTGTTGAAATTAGAGCTGCAACGCAAATCGAAAATCCTTTAGCAAAAGCAAACTTATTCTACTCCTATTCAGAAAAAAGACTGAAATTCAAAAATTGGGACTTTTCACGCGACAGACACCTCACAATCTATAATCTTGTCGGAAATATTGTCCTCCAACATACAATTACAGATGCTAATTTTGAAGTCGATTTGTCGTGTCTGGGAAAAGGGGTTTACGTTGTGAAAACACAACATGCGACGCATAAAGTTATAATTCTCTAATCTATGAAATTAAGGCCGCTGCACAACAGTGGCCTTTTTTGATTCAATAAGTTTTAAGCCGCGATAAACCATAAAAGCAATAAGAATGCCCAAGGCGGCACCGCACAAAATATCGGTCGGATAATGAACACCAAGGTATATGCGACTATACGCAACAATCGATGCCCATAAAAACATGGCAACAACCCATGTTTTATTTCTAAAAATTAAGCTCACGATGGTAGCTAACCCAAAGGTATTGGCCGCATGGGAAGAGACAAACCCAAATTGCCCACCGCGATAATTATTTACAAAGTGCAATAATCCTTCAAGTTCTGAATTATGAGAAGGACGCGGTCGTTGAATTAATACTTTTATCAGATTACTGGCTTGTTCGGTTAAAATAAAAGTAATAAGAATCGCAATTATAAGCATCCAACTATTCTTTCGGAACTTTCGGACTAATAAATACAAAAGCAACAAATAAAAAGGAATCCACTGAAATTTTCCACTGATATGCCACATTATGACATCGGCTGTAGGGCTATTAAAGCCGTTCAACCACAGGAGTAAAGACTCATCGAAATGTTGGATAATATCAAGCATGCAACGTTTCCCAAATCATATCTTTGAGTTCGGTCAGATTTTGCCCGGTTATGGATGAAATGAATACATGGGGAATGGGTGGCAGATTTTTCCGAATTTCCTCCCGAACATCATCATCGATAAGGTCGCATTTGGTGATTGCCAACATACGGGGTTTGTCCAAAAGTTCAGGATTATATTTCTCCAACTCGTTGACAAGAATGCGATATTCGTCAAAAACACCGGCATTTTCAGCCGAAATTACAAATAAGAGCGCAGAGTTACGTTCAATATGACGTAAAAACCGTAATCCCAGACCTTTACCTTCAGCAGCGCCCTCAATTATTCCCGGTATATCTGCCATTACAAAAGAAAAATCATCGCGATACGAAACGATGCCTAGATTGGGAGTAAGTGTTGTAAACGGATAATCGGCTATTTTAGGTTTTGCAGCCGATAGCACGGAAAGCAACGTGCTTTTCCCGGCATTGGGAAACCCGACCAAACCTACATCAGCCAAAATTTTCAACTCCATGATAAACCAACCTTCTTGTCCTTTTTCCCCGGGTTGAGCAAATCGGGGAGTTTGGAGAACTGATGTTTTGAAATGGGTGTTCCCAAGCCCGCCACGTCCGCCTTTGAGCAGAATTACAGTCTGATCGTGGTCGGTTACCTCAGCCACTATTTCGCCTGTTTCTTCACTGCGAACCACGGTTCCTAACGGTACTTCCACAATTAAATCTTCCCCATCGGCTCCAAAGGAACGTTGTTTGCCGCCCGGCTCTCCGTTGCCTGCTATTAAGTGCTTTCGATAACGCAAGTGAAGCAGTGTCCACATGTTCCGGTTGCCTTTCAGTATAATGTGACCGCCACGACCGCCATCACCCCCATCAGGTCCTCCTTTAGGTACAAATTTTTCCCTTCTCAAATGGGTTGAACCTGCACCTCCATTGCCCGACCGACAATAAATCCGGATATAATCAACAAAATTTGAATTTTCCATTACTTTATCTTATTCTGCTATAACGTAAATGTCCGATAAATTTCGTCCATAGCCGTTATAATCCAATCCATACCCGATGATAAAATCGTTTGGAATCTTAAAACCAACATAATCGATATTTAAATCGCCGCGATATGCCTCGGGCTTTAGCAACAGAGCAGCATAACGAATCTCCGCAGGCTGAAAATTCAATAGTTCATTATGAATCTGCTTTAACGTGATTCCGGTATCAATAATATCTTCAAGAACTACAACTGTTTTTCCTGCAATATCTTCATTCAAACCTATAAGTTGTTTAACATTGCCTGTAGATGCTGTTCCTTGATACGACGAAACTTTAATGAATGTTATCTGGCATGGGAAATTGATATTTTTCATCAAGTCGGAAACAAACATAAAACTGCCGTTTAGCACTCCGATAAAAACAACTTCCTTGGAGTTCAAATCGTGATTTATTTGCCTGGCCATCTCACGAATTCGATCATCGATTTTGTCAGCTGAAATGTATTTTCGAAATGTTTTGTCTAAAACCTTAATTGTCGCCATGGTGTAATATATTTCTGCAAAGGTACGCAATTTATACAAACGTGAAAATTTTCAACAGGCTTTCCTGTTGTTGAAAAATTTAGTCATGCTTATAGCTTGTTTAAAGGCTAAACCCGTTCTTTTTAGTATGTTTGCAGAAAAAAATAACTTATGGATTTGCATAAAAAGATTCCCGATATTGAAATTAAGACAGATTACACAACGCGAGTACTTTATGCAACCGATGCATCAATATATCGAGAACTTCCCCGAGGAGTAATTTATCCCAAAAATGCAGAGGAAGTTAAAAGCATTATTAAAGAATGTTTCGAACAGAGAATTCCACTAATTTCGAGAGGAGCAGGAACCTCGCTTGCCGGGCAGGTTGTCGGAAACGGATTTGTTATCGATTTTAGTCGTTACATGAACCGCGTTCTGGAGCTGAATACGCGCGAAAAATGGGTATGGGTTGAACCGGGAGTAGTGCTCGACCAACTGAATGAAATTCTAAAACCCCACGGCCTTTTCTTTGGACCGGAAACTTCCACCGGTTCGCGTTGCACTCTTGGTGGAATGGTAGGAAACAATAGTTGCGGGTCTCACTCTTTACTGTACAAAACTACCCGTGAACATTTGCTTGAGGTGGAGTGTGTATTAGCCGATGGTTCAATAGCTCACTTCTGTCCCTTATCCCCCGAGCAATTTTATCAAAAGTGTACGTCCGACACTTTGGAAGGGAACATTTATAGAACGATTAAAGAGCTGCTTGAAGACGATACTAATCGGGAAATTATAAAAAACTCATTTCCTGAGCCGGAGTTATATCGAAGAAACAACGGTTATGCCCTCGACCTTCTGGCCGAGAGTAAGCCTTTCAATCCGCAAGGAAAATACCTAAATATGTGCGATATTATTGCCGGAAGCGAGGGAACTTTGGCTATTGCAACTCGAATAAAATTGAACTTAGTTGAACTTCCGCCGCAAAATATTTCATTAATATGTGCCCATTTCAGTTCGCTTGAAGAAGCGCTTCAAGCCAATCTTATTGCCTTAAAATTCAATCCCGGAGCGGTGGAACTCATGGACGACAAGCTTCTGGAAGCGGCTGACCGAAACATCGTTCAGAAAAAAAACCGTTTTTTCATCAACGGAAATCCCAAAGCAATTCTGGCTATTGAATTGTCCGACAAGGATATTGATGCACTTAACCAACGAACCCATGATTTAATTTCTGATTTACAATCGAAGAAAATGGGATACCATTTCCCTGTAATCACCGGAGCCGACATACAAAAAGTTTGGGCACTACGTAAAGCCGGCCTAGGCGTTTTAACCAATATTCCGGGCGACGCAAAACCGGTTACCGTAATTGAAGATACCGCTGTAGCGGTTGAAAAACTACCTGCATACATTGAAGAACTCAAACAGGTTCTGCAAAATCACGGACTTAGCTGCGTTTTTCATGCACACGTAGGAAGTGGAGAACTACACCTCAGACCGGTCATCAACCTAAAAACAGAATCCGGACAGAAGCAATTGCGAGCTATAGCCGTTGATATTGCTCATTTGGTAAAAAAATATCGGGGCTCGTTAAGCGGAGAACACGGTGACGGACGCCTTCGGAGCGAACTTCTTCCCATTCTTTTCGGAAACGAGGCTTATTCGATGTTGGAAAAAATTAAAACAACGTTCGACCCCCGACTAATTCTAAACCCCGGGAAAAAGGTCTTTCCTGTACCGATGGACCAATCGTTAAGATACGATAGGAATCATGTTACACCCGAAATCGACACTTATTTCGATTTTTCATCAAGTCAAGGCTTTATACGCTCAATTGAAATGTGCAATGGTTCTGCCGATTGTCGTCGAACCGACAACCGCGGAGGCAACATGTGTCCTACTTTCATGGCAACCCGAGAGGAATCGTATTCAACTCGGGCAAGAGCTAATATTTTGAGAGAAATCCTTACTCGTAGTTCACAGAAAAACCCTTTTAACACAAGGGAACTTTACGAAATTCTCGATAAATGTATTGCATGTAAAGCCTGTAAATCAGAATGTCCGTCGAATATCGATATGGCAAAATTTAAATCGGAGTTTTTACAACACTACCATAAAGCCCATGGCGCCGACCTTCGAACCCGATTTTTTATGCATATCGATAAAGTGTTTGCTTTAGCGATGCTATTGCCGGGGCTTACACAAAAAATTATAACCCATGAAGGAACGAGTCGGTTGGTAAAAAAACTTTTACGACTTGCCCCCCAACGACAATTACCTTCAATTGCAAAAAAATCATTTAGGGCAATGATTAAAAACAGTGAGATATCGCAACCCCAAAACGATGTAAAAACTGTCTATCTTTTTATCGACGAATTCACCAATTATACCGAACCACATATAGGATTATCGGCGATTCGCTTCTTAACCAAACTTGGATACCATGTTAAAACCGTTAAAAATCCGGTAAGCGGGCGAACTTACCTCAGTAAAGGTAATTTGAAGCTAGCCCGAAAATTGGCAAAAAAACAAGTTGAGCTTTTTCATCCGCTGATTTCCGAAGCAACACCGCTACTGGGGATTGAACCCTCTGCTATTCTGAGTTTCCGCGACGAATATCCCGATTTACTCAAAGGAACCACACAACTTAAAGCCCGCGAATTAGCAAAGAACTGTCTTCTAATCGATGAATTTATCGTTGAAGAGTTCACCAAGGGAAATATTAGACGAAATCAATTTACTGAAAACGAGCAATTTATAAAACTTCACGTACATTGTCAACAAAAGGCAATCGCTACTTCAAAGGCAACCATCGAGATGCTTCAAATTCCCCGCAATTACCGTGTTGAAGAAATAAAATCGAGTTGCTGTGGAATGGGTGGTGCATTTGGTTATGAAAAAGAACACTTTGAATTGTCTATGAAAATGGGCGAGCTAGTATTATTTCCGGCTGTACGCCAAACTCCGGATACCACTATTATTGCAGCCAATGGAACGAGTTGCCGGCAACAAATCCTCGACGGAACAGGACGAAAAGCATACCATCCCATTGAAATTCTTTCTGAAGCCATAATATAAACTGAGTTTAAATAATGAACCCTTATCTGATTCTAACCATCATTGCAGGATATTTCGGGATCCTGATGTTGATTTCAAGATTAACCTCAAAAAATCAAAACAACCGAAGTTTTTACCTTGCCGAACGAAAATCGCCCTGGTATCTGATAGCCATTGGAATGATTGGCTCATCAATCAGTGGGGTCACTTTTATTTCAGTTCCGGGATGGGTTATAACCAGCAATTTCAGTTACATGCAAATGGTGTTGGGCTACATGGTCGGTTATTTGGTAATAGCCTACGTTTTGCTCCCAATTTATTATCAATTCAATTTAACTTCAATTTATTCCTTCCTGGAAGATCGATATAACCTTACGGCATACAAAACAGGCGCATGGTTATTTTTAATTAGCCGAACCATTGGTTCAGCCTTTAGACTGTTCATCGTAAGCCGCGTACTACAGGTAACTGTTTTCGATCCTATTGGAATTCCTTTTTGGATCACCGTTATAATAACCATTTTACTCATCTGGCTCTATTCTCACAAAGGAGGAATAAAAACCATTATTTACACCGACGTTTTACAAACGTTTTTCTTGCTTACAGCTGCTATTTTAACCGTTTACGAAATTTCCTCGCTTCTCGGTTGGAATTTTAGCGAATTAGTTCATCATATCGCCCAAAGCAACTATTCTAAAACCTTCTATTTCGACAATTGGCACGAAACAAACTTTTTCTGGAAACACTTTCTAAGTGGAATGTTTATAACCATTGTCATGACTGGTCTTGATCAAGATATGATGCAAAAAAACCTTACCTGTCGGACACTTAAAGATGCGCAAATTAACATGATAACCTATGGCATACTCTTTATTCCGATCAACCTTATATTTTTGTCTCTTGGGGCGTTACTGATTATCTATTCTCAAAACCATGGTATTAGTTTGCCGATCAAAACCGATGATTTATATCCATCTCTTGCCATTAGCGGGACATTACCACCGGTAGTTACCGTCATGTTTATCATAGGTGTAATTGCTGCGGCATACTCTTCGGCAGATTCGGCGCTTACAGCTCTCACTACTTCATTTACCGTTGATATTCTTAACTACAGCCACGACCAATTAGATACCCCAAAAGCGGTGAAAGTCCGCAAATGGGTTCATGCCCTGATATCGATAGTAATGATAGGGGTAATCATTGTGTTTAACGCCATTTCAAACGACAGTGTAATCAGCGCCATTTTTAAAGTTGCAGGCTACACCTATGGGCCCTTACTGGGCATGTTTGCATTTGGGATTTTTAATAAACGAACTCCCTCGGGTTGGATTTTTCCAATTTTTGCCATTCTATCGCCAACGATAAGCTATCTTCTTCAGTTTCTGTTCCAAAAACACACAGGCTACCAAATGGGATTTGAATTGCTCTTGCTTAACGGATTTATCACCTACTGTGCAATCTATTTTTTTAGTAAAAAGAAATAATCCATTCATCTATCCAAGTAGCCTATTAGTGGAAATATCATCAACCTGAAGCAACAAATATACGCAAATTTACGTATATTTAAGTGTCAGATAATTAGTATTTTAATTATCGCGGCACACTTTTTGATTCTTTAACTTTAAATAACACAACTATGAACGCCGAATTGCATCAAACAATACATCAAGCAATTGATGCTTTGCGCCAGGAAGTTACTGAAAACCTAAAAATTATGCGTGATAATGAAAAAAAAGCACGTCAATTGCTTCACGAAAACGGGTTCGATCCTGATGCACGAAAACAAATTGATGCCCTTTACGATAAAAATCGAGAATTGCTAAAAATTAATAAAGAGGCTATCAATTTACAACTACAGATGGTAAATTACCTAAATGCTCTCCGTGGCATCAAGCCAATGTGTGAAGAAAAAATTACTTTTTCACCCCAAATGGAAAATTTGGAACAAAATTTGAGAAACACATATAACGTTCACAATGAACACTCCTATTCATCTGGTAATGTAACATGTAGCAAAAACATAATAAGCTTCGACGAAGTTTTCGAAAAAACAATCAACGGTGAATTAGAGTACAACGAAAATCACATATATTTTAACGATGATGATTTTTATAAAAAATTGATGAACCACTTTATTGAAATTGAGAATTACGAAATGTGTGCAAAAATAGCAAGAGAGTAGTCAACACACAAAGAGTCTTTTCATGTAGGTTTTGGTTTTGGTTAGTGTTTTCGGTAAATCCCGGTTGTGAAATCGGGGTTTACTTTTTTATTCCCGCACGTAAACACGTTTAACACGTGAAGAAATGCCGGTTAACACCTCATAGGGTATCGATTGCATAATTTCTGCAAGCTGCAGAATGGATGGATTTTGTCCGAATAAAATCACTTCATCGCCCGGTTCTGCATAAGCATCGGTAACATCTATCATGGTTATATCCATACAAATATTTCCAACGGTTGGAACCAAGGTTCCGTTAACCCAAACCTTACCTCTTCCATTACCAAAACAACGACGATAGCCGTCTGCATATCCTACAGGTAGGGTTGCTATTCTTGATGTACGCGATAAAACTCCCTTTCGGCTATATCCCACAGTTTCCGGCGGTGAAACTTCTTTTATCTGAAGGATACGGGTTTTAAAAGTTGCTATGGGCTGCAACTGAACGTTTTGATTGAAACTCACTCCATAAAGCCCTATCCCTAAACGCACCGCATCGAATTGATACTGATTAAATCGCTCTATTCCAGCTGAATTTAAAATGTGTTTGAAAAAATTATTTCCAATCGCTTGCCCTATGCGTGAACAAATCTCATCGAACATTCGAATCTGATCCAAGGTAAAAGAATCGAAATAGGGATCATCGGCAGCGGCTAAATGGCTAAAAATTGAAGTCACTTTAAGTTCTTGATGCTGCAACAACTGCCGGATTAAATTTTCAATATCGTCCAGCCGAAATCCTGCTCGATTCATTCCAGTATCAATTTTAACATGTACCGGATATCGGGCAATGGTATTATTGGATACAAAAACAGAAAATTCTTGTAAGAAGTCAAAAGAGTAAATTACCGGTTCGAGCTTGAATTCAACCAAATCGCGACATGTCTCGATTCCTGGATTCATAACCATGATAGGAATTTTTATCCCTTGCTGTCGCAAATACACTCCCTCATGAGTAAAGGCAACTGCCAGATAATCAACTCTGTGATGTTGAAGGATATTAGCCAGTTCAAACGACCCACTTCCATATCCAAAAGCTTTCAACATTGCGATTACACGTGTTCCGGGTTTAAGTAAAGTGCGAAAAAAACGAAGATTGGCCACCAATTGATTCAAATCGATCTCCAACACCGTACGATGCATTTTCTCCTGTAAACGATTTATAACATCTTCGAATCGGAATAATCGACTTCCTTTGAACAGCAAGGTGGCATCGGTAATGTTGTTATTTTTTAGATATTCAACCAATTCCTGAGTATTGCTAAAAAACTTTGAATTATCAGGAAACAAATGTTGGTATTGGCTAATGGTTGGTCCCACGCCTATGAATTCGAATCGATAATGCACGACCAATTTTGCCACTTCGGAATAAATAGTTGCCCACTGGTTGCCTACTTGCGCCAAATCGCTCACAATGGCTATTTTTCTTTGGTTTTGGTTTTGCATCGCTAAAAACTCAAACGAAGAAGCCAACGAGACTAAATCGGAATTATAACTATCGTTGATTAAAGTGCAACGATTTTTCCCGGCAACCAATTCCAAGCGCATAGAAACTCGTTGAAGCGTTGCTAACCGCGCGACAACTTCCGACTCCTTAAAGCCTAATGTCAGTAACGTTAAGGCTGTCAGCATACTATTCTGAAACGAAGCTTTGTCGGAAAATCCGATGGTTAGCGAAAATTGCTTTCCTCGATACTCTACTAAAGCTGTTGTTTGTTGGTGATTCTGAGTTACCTCAATCACCCTCAGGTCATCTTCTAAATTTCTTCCCCAAGTTCGAATTTGCTTATTGGGATAGGTTTTGCGAAGGATGTCGGCCACCCATCGATCATCGGAACCTAACAGAATTTCATTGCAAGATTGGAATAAGGTTATCTTCTCAAATAATTTTTCTTCTTTCGAACTAAAATTTTCCTGATGAGCATCACCAAGATTTGTAAACAAGCCGATGGTGGGCTGAATTATGATTTCGAGCTTCTTCATCTCATTGGGTTGAGAAATACCGGCCTCAAAAATGGCCAGATCAGCAAATTCATCGAGCATCAGAACCGAAAGAGGAACCCCTATCTGAGAATTATAGCTTTTTGGGCTTCTTACAATATTGAATCGACTTTGCATGGCTTGGTATAACCACTCTTTTACAATAGTTTTGCCATTGCTTCCCGTAATAGCCAAAACCGGACAAGAATATTTCCGACGATGATACGCTGCGAGTTTTTGTAAAGCCTCAAGTGTGTTATTAACACAAATGATGGCTATATTGTCGGGCACTGGAACAAAGTAGCTCTCTACCATAAACGCCTTTACCCCGGCGTCAATCAGGTTTCCGATGTAATTGTGTCCATCGCCTGATTTGCCTCGCAAGGCCACAAACATTACTTCATTTGGCAAACGTAACTGCCGCGAATCGGTAAGAATCTGAGAAACCACCAAATCACTATTCCCCAATAATTTTCCATCAACAACTCGGGCTATCTCAGAAACGCTGTAAATCATGATCGGAATTTATTGGGGATTATTTTTTAGTCACTTCATTAAAGCATCGCCGGCAAAGTGGTTCGTAAATGTCGGTTTCACCCAACTGAATCAACTTGTCATTTTGTACCAAACGATGAGAATAATGAGCTAAACTTCCGCATCGAACACAAATGGCATGAACTTTCGTAACATACTCAGCTCGAGCCATAAGAGCAGGCATGGGGCCAAAAGGGCGTCCAAGATAATCCATATCGAGACCGGCTACAATCACCCGAGTCCCATTGTTGGCAAGTTTTTCACAAACTTCGACAATGTCGTTGTCGAAAAATTGTGCTTCATCGATTCCAACTACATCAACCCCCGTGGCATAGAGCAATATCTGATCCGACGAATCAACCGGAGTTGAAGTTATTGATTTTGAGTCGTGTGAAACAACTTCAGTCTCACTGTATCGAGTGTCAATCATCGGTTTGAAAATTTCGACACGTTGGCGTGCATATTGGGCTCTTCTTAACCGGCGAATTAGCTCTTCGGTCTTTCCCGAAAACATACTGCCAACAATTACTTCAATCCAGCCCGATTGACGATTTTCTATTATTCCCGAATTGTGTAACATCACTTATGTTTTAAACTTTCCAAATTTACAAATTTTAGCGTTTGTCCTCCACTCAAAAGACAACTTAAAAAGTATTTCAACAATTAAACTATTGTTCAGTTTAAGGCTACCGAAAAAGGCTTGACACAAAATTTCACTTCTTTTAAAATCTGATTCAAATCTTTATTTTTGCAAAAAAAAAGAATGGAAACTAAAACCACATTATTGCAATTCACCAGCTATGGTATGGGCGAAGGTGATGCAGATTTAAAGCTTTTACTTGCAAAAAACTATCTTAATGTTATTTTACAAGAAGGAAAACTTCCTGCTTTTATTGTCTGTTACAATGAAGGGGTAAAGTTAATGTGTACAGGAAGTCCAACGCTCGAAATGCTTAAAAGTCTCGAAAGTAAAGGAGTGAAAATCATAGCCTGCACCACATGTTTGAAACATTACGGTTTGATGGATTCGTTGGAAGTGGGTATTGCGGCTACCATGATGGATATTTTTCACCTACAAAACGCCGCCGACAAAGTCATTAATCTTTAATTTATCGCATCATCTTGTGGTTATTCGCGGAAAAGGAACGAGACTATTTGGGTAAGATATACATCGGTCATTTTGTCCACAAAGTTTCATTAGGTTTTATTAGTAGAGACCACGAACGTACAACTCCGAAAAGTAAAAACTTCCGCAGTGTTTTGTCGTCTGCGGAAGTTTTAGTTTATTATATCCTATTGCTTAATAAGTTTTCCAATTAAAAGTTGAAACTGATTCGTAACCATTAAAGAATAATATCCTTGGGCTAAATCATTCAATAAAATTGTGGCTTTCCCTTGTTGGAAATCTACAAGCAGCGATTTTACCTTCTCACCCGAAATTGAGTAAAAATCCACAGTAGCTTTTCCATTGATTGGAGCCAAAATTTCAATGGATTGAGAAGCCGGATTCGGGGATATTGTCAATGCTGTCGAACTAGCCAGATGTCCAACACTTGTTTGCGGCAAAATTCCAATATAGACCCAAGCTTCACCGCACAACCCTGGACGATTTTGAATGCAAATTCTGTATTTCAGGCTATCAGTCCCGGCAAAATTAGTTTGAGGCGAATAAATGATGATATCGCCTGCAAGCATGGCATTACCATGCGTAGGTTGCGCGACAATGGAAACCTGAATTGAAGAAACCTGAGGATGGATAAAATCGTTTGAGCGATAATCGATGAACGCGGTCGTATTTACCTGACCTGTTATAGAGTCGTTTTGAAGTTGAGGTGTCAACAAACGATTAAAAGTTTGAGTAAATTCTTGATGATATAAATTGGCAATGGTTGCATCATAGATTATGAGGGTGTTTTCGTCATTACGTGTTTCTGCCGAAGCTGTCCAGTTGTGTGAACCCACAATTACAAGCGGGTCAGAATCGGAGTGATTGTAGTCAACTATGGCGTATTTGTGATGCAAAGTTGCTCCAATGGGCCATTGTGAACCATCGGGGTTTTGATAATCAATCACATCAACACCCGCATTTAACAACATTTGAAATTCGCTTCCTGAATATTCAACATAATCAATAATTCCACGGGTATTAACTCCGGCCAAATGAAGATTTTTTATGGCTTGCCCCAAAACATCTTCGGTAAATGCCATCACATTAAATTCAATTTCACTTTGGGCAGTTTGTAGTGCTTTTGCGATTTTTGAAGTAGTTCTGTCGCTTGGTGAGAAATACAATTCCACATGTTTGCCACCAATGTTAAAGTGATGGGGAGTATTGTTAGTTTTCTGATTTCCAAATTTTGCGTTGGATGGATTGGGTTGAAAATCGAGACTTCCCCACATTTCATAAAATTCTAACATGTAGGCTTTTACTAAGGATTGGTCCTGAATAATTATAATACTGTTGTAATCCTTATTCAGGTTTGCTATTGTGTGGTTGGTTGAACCTACAATGACTTGGCATCGATTCACATCATCTCGGTCAATGATAATAATTTTGTTATGCATAATTGCATCTACATTTCCGTACAAAATAGGAATTCCGGGATGAAGATACTGAAGAACAGAATCGGGCTGTTCATTGACATTGGGAGCATCGGTAATAAATCGAATCTGAACTCCCCGGACATGGGCGTCATTTAAAGCGTCAATAATAGGTCTGCAATCATTATCATACATGATAATATCAATAGTTTGCTGCGCCCTATTGATATAGGCAATGGTTGTATCGGTAAATTGATTAATGAGCGATATGGCATCATCACCGGTTGATACACTGTGGTCAACTTCTTGGTTGAAGTAAACTTTAATGTCTCCACTTGATAACGATTTAGAAATAAAGATATTATTTCCGGTAAAGGCGGTGTCTTGTCCATTAACGGAAAACGCATTAACATATATCAACGTTGCAGGTTGAGTATTGATTGTTATTTGATGAATAGTTCCACTACTGTTTGCGTTTACATGCCCCATCTCAAGTTCAGGAGTTAACCCCCAAAAATATTCGGTGGTTCCCACACTATCGGTTTGCCATTGAAGACTTACATGGTCAACATCAATCTCAAACGGCAATAAATCACTAACAACATTGATACCGGAACTAACAATGATATCGTTAGCATCACGGGGCAAAAGCTGATATCCCGCAGCAGGATTCGAGGTGGAATATTGAGACACAATGGCCACCAATGTGAATGGACGAGTGGGGATTGGTCGTCCTACCAATGGGCTACTGTTTACAACACGCATAGTTGTCGTCTGCCCGCCTGAGACAATAGTGTAATTAGTATTTCCCGAAAAAGTTCCGCTAGCACCGGAAATGGTTGCCATGTTGATTTGAATCAATTGTGATTCTAAAGCTTCTCCCACCTCCGAAGGAGTAATCAATAGGGGCTGAGGCAGCGGATTATCTCTCGAAAGAATAACAAAGTTTGCGACCGGATCAATCTCAAGCAAATTGTTGTAGCTTTTCAAAGTTCCGGTAACGGTAATTGAGTCGCCACGGCGAATCGACGAAAGCGACGATGAATAAACAGCAATTCCGGCAGATAAATCTTGCAAATAGCGTATAACACCTAATTCCGGGCCGTTGGTAACAATACCGGTTACCGTCACTGTACTCCCTATTTGCTGCTGCCGAGCTTCTATGATGGGCATTTGGCATTGGCTATCAATAAAAGTAAAAATCAAAATGCCCAAAAGAAAAAATCGTTTCATGAGTAACTCCTTATTTTTCAATTTAATTATTAGGGCAAAGATACGTATTATAAATCGGAAAAAGCTTGAACTTCGTAATAGTTTGTTATCTTTCACAAAATCAGGATTATGAAATAAATTTAACGTTTGGTTTCGAAGTGAAATATCGCTTGAAATCTTTTGCTTAACTTTGCCGTTACTTTTTGGAAGTATAAACCTGAATACCCAACATGAAATTTGATCCCATCAACAATGCCTACTCATTTGAAATTTTTGAAACCATTGGACTAAAAACCCTTGTAACCACAAGAAATAGTTTTGGACATCCCGATTTTAATTTAACTCTAAAACGCCAATCGTCGGAGGAGAGGCAAAAAAAAATCCAAATGGTTCAACAACATCTGAAAACAGAATTCCCGATTGTTTTTCCACATCAAATTAGTAAAGACAACATTTGGATCATCGACCATGATAAAACGCCACAAGAGGCCGATGCTGTCATTTCCAATCGCCGCGATATTGGTATTGGCATACTTACCGCCGATTGTCTTCCAATTATTCTTTGCGATCCACAAACAAAATACATATCGTTAATCCATGCCGGATGGCGAGGTGTCTTGGCTAACTTGACAACAAAAACCATTGTAGCCATGTCAGAAAGGGGTTGTACTCCACGATCGATGCTCGCTGCTATCGGTCCTTCGATTAGTCCGGCTGTTTATGAGGTAGGATTAGACGTTTCCGAATTGTTTTTCAATGCAGGGTATTCAAAATATCTAAAAGTTAAAAACCGGGAAAAATACTACCTTGACCTTTGGGGAATTGTTTTAGAACAACTAACCAATAATGGAATCTTAGCCCAAAACATTGAATTTAGCAACCTTTGCAGCTACCAAAATCCCGCCTTTTATTCTGCCCGACGCGACGGAGCAAATACCGGACGATTTGCAACTATAGCATTGTGGCAATAAGTTTTATCATCATTAATGTTCAAAACTTGTGAATAAAATTTAGCTCTTCATAATTGGGGTTGCAATATTTAAAACTAATTTTGCCAACGAATTTGGTTCGTTAGAACGATTAAAAGGGAATCCTGTGAAAGTCAGGAGCTATCCCCGTAGCTGTAAGTTCTAAACCGTTTGCCAAAATGCCACTGTTGTTATCCAACAACAACGGGAAGGCGGCAAACCATGGGACAAGCCAGAAGACCTGCCAAGTTCAACATATCGTAGCTTTCGGGTGAAAAGCGATCGATGACAATAGAAGGGCAACTATCCTATTTTCATCATCACTCCCGTAAGTTATCCATAAAAACCTAAAACGCATTAGATATGGATAACCAAACTTATTTTGAAAAGATTGTAAAAAGAAATGGTGATATCGTACCATTTCAAATCGAAAAAATTGAAAACGCCATTTTCAAAGCAATGAGGGCGATTGGCTCTCCCGACCGTGAGAAAGCCCAACAGTTTAGTTCCATTGTGATTAAAAATGCTGAAAAAATGGTTGGATCGAAAACGCCAACAGTTGAGCAAATTCAGGATGCCGTTGAAATTACGCTTTTCCAAAGTGGAGATTTCTCATTGCTTAAAGCCTACATGTTGTATAGAAAGCAACATGAGGATTTACGAAATGCCAAAGATCTCATTTCGAATATTGAAATCATCGACGACTATCTTGAACTTAACGATTGGCGGGTAAAAGAAAGTGCGAACTCATCGTTTTCACTTCAGGGGCTGAATCAACATCTTTCAACAACCCTAACAGCCCAATATTGGCTAAAAAAGATTTATCCGGAATCGGTGGCCGATGCGCATCAAAAAGGCTATTTCCACATTCACGATCTCGGCTTTTTGAGTGTCTATTGCGTTGGATGGGATTTACAAGATTTACTCTTAACCGGATTTCGTGGTGTTTTAGGAAAAACCGAAGCTAAACCCGCGCGTCATTTGCGCACAGCATTGGGTCAAATTGTAAACTTTTTCTACACGATGCAAGGTGAGGCCGCGGGAGCACAGGCTTTCTCAAATTTCGACACACTTTTGGCTCCCTACGTAAGATTTGATAATCTCGATTTTTCACAGGTTAAACAAGCAATGCAAGAGTTTATATTTAACCTGAATGTTCCTACAAGGGTCGGATTTCAAACTCCTTTCACCAATATAACTTTAGATCTAACCATCCCTGATTTCCTTAAAAATGAACCGATAATTTGGGGAGGTCAACGCCTTAATCAATGCTATGGCGAATTTCAATACGAAGCCGATCTGATAAATCGAGCTTTTGCAGAAGTTATGCTTGAAGGCGATGCCAACGGAAGTCTTTTCTCTTTCCCAATCCCAACCTATAATATCACACGTAATTTTGACTGGAATAATCCAAACTATGAGAAAATATGGGAAATGACCGCAAAATATGGCATCCCCTATTTCTCCAACTTTGTCAATTCCGACATGAGCCCCGACGATGTAAGAAGCATGTGTTGCCGTTTGCGGCTCGATAAACGTGAACTTAGCAAGCGTGGTGGTGGGCTCTTTGCCGCTAGTCCACTCACGGGTTCAGTGGGAGTAGTAACCTTAAATCTCCCAAAAATTGGCTATGAAGCCGCTAATAGACAAAATTTCTTTGATCGGTTATCGAGATACCTGAACCTTGCCAAAGAAAGCCTTGAAATCAAACGAAAGATTATCGAAAATTTCACCGAAAAAGGTCTCTATCCTTATTCAAAATTTTATCTACGCAACGTAAAACAACGCTTTGGGAACTATTGGAAAAACCATTTTGCCACCATTGGCATTAATGGTATGAACGAATGTTGCCTAAATTTTTTAGGTAAAAACATTGGGACTCCAGAAGGAAAAGAATTCGCCATTGAAGTTTTGATGTTCATTCGTGAACAACTAACTGAATTTCAAGAAACCACTGGCAACTTATATAATCTAGAAGCCACACCTGCCGAAAGCACCGCATATCGCTTTGCCCGAATTGACACCATGCAGTATCCCGACATCATAACAGCCAATCCCAAAGCCTTTAAAGCTGGAGCAGATCCTTATTACACAAATTCTACCCATCTTCCGGTTAATTATTCTAGCGACCTTTATGAGGTGCTTCAACATCAGGACGAGTTACAAACGTTATATACGGGAGGAACGGTTCTCCATATCTTTACCGGCGAAAAAAATATTCCGACCCGGTCAGTTAAGAACTTAATCAAAAAAATAACCACCACATTCCATCTGCCATACATCACCATATCACCCACTTTTAGTATTTGTCCAAGCCATGGGTATATTTCCGGGGAGAACCAAACGTGCCTCAACTGCGGTACAACTTGCGAGGTTTACAGCAGAATTGTAGGGTACATGCGCCCCATTAGCCATTGGAATGCCGGCAAACAAAGCGAGTTTAACGATCGAAAAACTTTTCAAACCAATTTAAAAAAGTCGAAAATATTGCTCTCTGAGTTTAAAGAAACAAGAAATATAAATCAACCCTAAAACACTACTACACATGATGTCAACTATTATCATTCCTTTCTTTGCGCTTGCCTTGTATCAAGTGCAAGCTAACGGTCCTTTTGCACCGGCCGCCGGCGTAAGTGGATCAACTGCCATAGCCAAAGACTCTTCGATCATCAAAGCATGGGCAACCGGCATTGAGCTACAACGAGGACTGATCAACATTGCCGATCCGACAGCTATCGACAACAACAGTAACTATGCAACCTTTGGTACTGCATCCAATGCACTGGGACAAGCAGAGGGTACCTCTTTTAACGTTGTTAGTTTAGGCGACGGAGGAAATGCCACACTAACTTTCAACAAAATTCTCTACAACGGTCCCGGTTGGGATTTTGTAGTCTTTGAAAACAGTTTCAGCGATAACTACCTTGAACTTGCATTTGTTGAAGTTAGTTCTGACGGACAACGTTTCGTTCGTTTCCCATCGGTATCTATAACTCAGACTGACACTCAGGTAGATGGTTTTGGAACACTTGACCCCACAAATTTAAACAACCTAGCAGGAAAGTATCGTCAAGGATTCGGCACACCCTTCGACCTCTCCGATATTGCAGACAGCACAGGCATCGACCTTAATAATATTCGCTTTATTCGAATTATCGACGTAGTTGGAACCATCAATCCGGCCTATGCTTCGTTCGATTCCCAAGGGCATATTATTAATGACCCCTATCCCACTCCGTTCGCTTCCGGTGGTTTCGATCTAGATGCCGTAGGTTTAATCAACATTAAGCCAGAAACTCTGATTGTTGTTGATTTTCAAGATCTAAACCTTGCTCCCAATAGCTATTGGAACGGCAGCGATCAATCCGGTGGTTTTTTCTCTAACAACGTCTTTTTTAGAAACGATTTCAATGCCAGTTGGCAATCATGGAGCGGATGGGCCTATTCCAATATGACAGACAACACTACTCCGGGCTACGCAAACCAATATAGTGCCATTACAGCCGGCGGAATGGGTTCGACTGAAAACAATATTAAAAATTATGGTTTGGCCTATGTCCCCGCCGATTGGAACAGTAGCAATTTTGCTCTCAGCTTTGTGGAGGCTACTTTCTCTCAGCCAATGAACGTGCAGGGATTATACGTAACAAACTCAACTTGGGCTTACTTATCCATGCGCGATGGAGATGCTTATTGCAAAAAATTCGGAGGAGTAACCGGAAATGACCCCGATTATTTTAAACTCTACATCTGGGGAGTACGCCCCGACAGTTCCTTAACCGACAGCATCGAATTCTATCTTGCCGATTACCGATTTTCTGACAATAGTCAAGATTACATTGTTAACGACTGGCGTTGGGTTAATTTGAATACACTTGGTACCGTAATCGGCTTACGATTCTCCCTTGAATCAACCGACGTGGGAACTTACGGGATGAACACTCCGGCCTACTTTGCCATCGACCATGTGACGTTAATCCCCGCCAACACTACTCTTGTGGCCGACTCGTTTTCAACCACTGCAAAGGCTTATCCTAACCCTTTCAATAATCTGGTAACCATCGAAACTGAAAATCCGACCGATTTAGTGATTTATGATATCTTTGGTCGAAAAATTGAACATCTGAAGTTAACCGAAAAACAAAACCGGATTTCAACCGAACATTTATCTGCGGGGGTTTATTTTTTCACCATCACGGATAAAACTTCACGTACTTTCAAACTCCTCAAACAATAGGTTCAATGGATTTATCCAAAGCAACCAATGGAGCAATTTCTGACGCGACTCTCCGGATTAGCAAACCGGAGAGTTTTTCTCTTTTCGTTACCCTTGTTTTTTTCTTTATTCCTCAAATCATTTTAAGTCAGGAATCAATCACTATCGACACACTATACAACCTTAAAGAAATTACCATAACCGATAAACGTCTGCGAAAAGCCGATGAAATGTTGCAACCAATGCAACGGCTCACCAAAAAAGAACTTGAAATTATACCGGCGCAAACCAATGCCGATTACTTGAAAAATTTTTCCGGTGTAACCTTGAAAGATTATGGCGGAATCGGGGGACTAAAAACCATAAATGTCCGGAGCCTGGGAGCAAATCATACTACAGTAACGGTAGATGGCATTCAACTTAGCGACGCCGCTACAGGACAAATAGACCTGGGAAAAATTCCGGCAGGTGATTATTCTGAAATTGCTCTTCACATTGGTCAACCCACCGATAATCTTCTCACCGCACGTTCTATTGCCGCCGCTTCATTGGTGGAATTCCAATCAAACAAACCATTCGAAACCCAACAACCTTTGGAACTATCAATCGGGATGCGTTCCGGAAGTTACAACCTAATCAAACCGTTTTCCCATTTACAATGGACTGTTACTCCCAAACTTAACTTCAGCTTTTCCTCTACCTATGAAAAAGCCGATGGTAAATATCCCTATAAAATCAAATATGGTCCCAACCTAGATTCAACACATATAAGGCAAAATTCGGACATTGAAACCCTCAACCTATCAGCAGCTGTTAATATAAAACCAAACGCCACTAAGAAAATTGAACTCTGCACATTTTTCTACGATTCCCGACGTGGTTTGCCGGGTGCAGCAATTCTTTATCAACCATACTCCAACCAACGTCTTTGGAACCGCGACTTTACAGCCAATCTTAGATTTAGAAATGAAGATACAACAAGATTTAACCAACAAACCGTTGCAAAATTCTCCCATAGTTTTCTTCGCTATCTCGACCCCGATTATCTAAACGCCACCGGTGCAATCGATAACCGATACACCCAAGAAGAATTCTACGCATCGAACGTTTTTGATATTCGAATTACGGAAAAGATAACAACATCAATAGCAACCGACTATCAAATCAATCAACTTTCGACAAACTTGCCCGAATGGGAAAAACCATATCGGCACACATTGCTTGGAGCGCATTCCATGCGTATAAACATGAAAAAAATTGAGTTTTCCGAATCCATACTTTTCACTGGAATTTATGATATAAGAAATAACGGTGAATGCCGGTTTACTAAACTTTCGCCAACACTCATGTTAGGTTACACGTTTCCCGGATATAGTCAAACCAAAATAAAATTTCTGTACAAATCTATTTTCCGAGCACCAACATTCAACGACCTTTATTATACTTTAGTGGGCAATCCAAGCTTAAAACCTGAAAATGCATCGCTATTCAACCTAAATTTGTGGACGCAACCTCTCCTTGGGGCCAACCAAACAGTCTCATTTACAATCGACGTTTTCTATAATCGGGTTACCGATAAAATCATTGCCATTCCCACTAAAAATCTCTTTGAATGGTCGATGCAAAACATTGGGGAAGTCGAAATTAAAGGAGTTACCTTGCAAACATCCTCAAATTTCTCCATTACCAAAACCATCTCATTTTCCCTCAATGGCAACTACACATTTCAACAATCGTTTGATGTAACAACCCCAGGCAGTAGTACCTATCGAAATCAAATCCCATACGTTCCCTTTGAAACAGCCTCAATTCAAAGTGCGCTGCAATTAAAAAATTTTACCATCGCAACGACCACACTTTTTAACGGGTTTCGATACACAATGGCGGAAAACCTCTACGAAAACATGTTACCTCACTGGTTAACCCATGATTTAGCTCTTATTTGGGATATTCCAATGAAGTGGAACACCCTAAATCTAAGACTTGATATAACCAATATCACGAATCAAGATTATGAAGTGATTCGCTCTTTCCCTATGCCCGGACGCGCCTTCTTTTTTACACTAAAACTAAAAATCTAGTTCCCATGAAATCTATCTTAGGAAAAGCCATAGTTTCAACCGCATCAATCCTTTGTTTTGTACTGATATCATGCATTAAAGAACCTGATGCTCCAACTAACTCTATCCCAAATCTTCAAACTCGAGCTCTTCTAATTCTCAACGAAGGATTGTTTCAGATGAACAACTCATCGCTCACTTATTTTTCTTTTTCCGATTCTACGTCAATTACTGACTTTTTTGAAATACAAAACGGCAGAAAACTTGGAGACACCGGTAACCACATGGCATGCTACGGCAATAAAATCTATATTGTTGTAAACGTTTCCAGTCGAATAGAAGTCATTGATAAAAAAAATGGTCAAGGATTAGTGTCCATTCCAATGTTTAATGGCAGCCAGCCTCGCCAACCTCGCTATATTGCCTTCTACCAAAACAAAGCCTATGTATGCTCCTTCGATGGGACAGTTTCTGTCATCGACACATCAACTCTAGCCATTCAAAACATTATTCGTGTTGGACAAAATCCCGACGGCATTATCGTTGCCAACGAAAAAATCTATGTAGCAAACTCCGGTGGATTGAACTATCCAAACTACGATAGAACCATTTCGGTAATCGATCCGCAAACAGAACAGGAAACGAAGCGCATTGAAGTGCAAATCAACCCTCATCATATGGCTGTTGACAGATATGGTGATTTATACGTTATTTCGCGAGGCAACTACACTACGATAAAAAGCTGCTTACAACGTATCGACACCCAAACCGATTCACTCGTGGAAACATTCCAAAATCTCGAAGCTCAAAACATTGCCATTTTAAACGATACAGCCTACCTCTACCAATACAATTTCTCAGGACAACAAGCCACCAAACTTATTTTATTCAACGTCAAAACCGAACAAATCATCAACGATAATTTTGCCAATATTTCAGCTTTCGTAGAAACACCCTATGGCATAACCGTCGATCCTGTCAATCGACAAATTTTCCTAACCGATGCCCGAGGTTTCACAAATCGGGGAAAAGTTGTGTGCTTATCAAAAATTGGTGAAAAACTTTTCGAATTTCAGGCCGGAATCAATCCCAATCACATTGTTTTAATCACTCAATAGAATGCTCAAATGCGAATTGGTGCATTTATAAACCAAAGCCTAATCGATTGGCCTGGACGCATCGCAGCGGTTATTTTCACCAAAGGATGCAATTTACGCTGCACGTTTTGTCACAATCAATCCTTGGTTTATCCTGAAAAATATAATTCAACACCTGATTTACCTGTTGAAGAAATACTTCAAAACATTGAGAGGCGTAAAAATTGGCTCGACGGTGTTGTTATTTCCGGAGGTGAACCAACCATACAAAAGTCCCTTTTTGACTTTCTCAAAAGTCTGAAATTGATAAACATACCCGCTAAACTCGACACCAACGGCACCAATCCTAAGATGTTGAAAAAAATTATTGAACATCAATTAGTAGATGCTATTGCCATGGATATCAAAACAGAACTTTGCCCCGAGAAATATCAAAACATTTGCAATTCTTCTGTAAATCTTAGTCTTATTCGACAAAGCGTCGAAATAATTCAGTCATCGAATGTCGAACATTATTTTCGAACAACAATAATCCCCAAAATTCACACCGATTCTACCATTGAAAGAATCAAAACAGAACTTAATATCAAAACACTTTATTTGCAAGATTATAGAGAAACTTACCCATTATAACGTTTGTTGCGATTTTTACGAGGCCATTCCCTTCTGGCAGAAATAAAAAATCAGAAAATTTTAATTTTCCCTTAAACTTTTTTTTCGTTGAGTTGTTTAATGGCAAACCAATAAATTTAAAACTATGTTAGTTGGAAAAAAAGCACCTTTATTCAAAGCAAAAGCCGTAGTTAATGGGCATCAAATCGTGGAGAATTTTTCTTTAGAGCCCTTTTTAGGAAAAAAATACGTTGTTTTCTTCTTTTATCCGGCCGATTTTACATTTGTATGCCCTACAGAGTTGATAGCCTTTCAGGAGAAAATCAACGAATTTAAACAACGCGACACAGAAGTGGTTGCCTGCAGCACCGATTCTGAATTTTCACACTGGAAATGGTTGCAAACCGATAAGAAAGATGGTGGCATTAAAGGCGTCACTTATCCTTTAGTTTCCGATTCAGCCAACACTATTTCCGAAAACTTTGGAGTTTTAGCCGGCAATTACGAATATTCCGAAGAAGGCCAAGTTTATTTTTCAGGTGAACCCAAAGCTTATCGTGGACTATTTTTGATTGATAAACAAGGGATTGTGCGCCATGTAACCATCAACGATATGCCTCTCGGAAGAAGCATCGATGAAGTTATTCGTCTTATCGATGCACTTCAGTATTTTGAAGCTAATGGAGAAGTTTGTCCCGCTAATTGGCACAAAGGAGAAAAAGCACTGAAACCAACTCAAGAAGGCATTTCAGAGTACCTAGCCAATAAATAAAATTTCAAACAAATTGTAACCCAATGCTCGTATTTTCTACGAGCATTTTTTTATTTAAACCTATGATGAATGTTTACCAAGCTAGTCGAGTAAAAGACTATTACTTTACCGATATTGAGAATTTACATGTACTTGATATCCATTTGTATGAGTAAACAATTATTAATAAAATAGGCTGCTTTTTTAAGCAGCCTATTTTTTACTCTGATATTAATTTTTTATAACGGAAACGTTGCTCTGCCTTATCCCCCAAACGTTGTTTGCGATTCTCAAGATATTCACTATAAGTTCCTTCGAAGAAATACCAATTGGCCGGACCTTCCCAAGCAAGAATATGGGTAGCCACCCGATCTAAGAACCATCGATCGTGGGAAATAACCACCGCACAACCGGCAAAATTCTCCAAACCTTCCTCTAAAGCTCTCAGAGTATTAACATCAATATCGTTGGTTGGTTCATCCAATAAAAGAACATTTCCTTCCGATTTAAGTGTCAATGCCAACTGTAATCGGTTTCGCTCACCTCCGGAAAGGACTGCGCATTTTTTTTGCTGATCCTGACCTGTAAAATTGAACCGCGATATGTAAGCCCGAGCATTCACCTCGCGCCCTCCAAGCATTATCGTTTCGTTGCCTTGACTTACAATCTCATAAACTGTTTTCTCGGGATTTAGTGACTCATGAAGCTGATCAACATATGATAATTTCACCGTTTCACCAATCTCAAAAGTTCCGGAATCAGGTTTTTCCAAGCCCATAATCATTTTAAACAAAGTAGTTTTGCCGGCACCATTGGGGCCAATGACACCAACAATTCCGGCTGGAGGCAATTGAAAACTTAGACCATCGAACAATTTATTGGAACCATAGGCTTTGCAAAGATTCTGAGCAATTAACACCTTATCTCCCAATCGAGGGCCATTGGGAATCATAATTTCTAAACGCTCTATTTTTTCTTTCACATCGGCATTCAACAATTTTTCATAGGCCGACAAACGTGCCTTACTTTTGGCATGGCGAGCTTTGGGCGACATCCGAACCCACTCCAACTCCCTTTCAAGAGTTTTACGGCGTTTACTATCGGTTTTTTCCTCTTGTTCCAGACGTTTCGCTTTTTGCTCTAACCATGAACTGTAATTTCCTTTCCATGGAATTCCCTCCCCACGATCAAGTTCAAGGATCCAACCGGCTACATTGTCCAGAAAATATCGATCGTGAGTAATGGCTATTACCGTTCCTTTGTACTGTTGAAGATGCGCTTCTAACCATTGGACAGTCTGAGCATCAAGATGATTTGTTGGCTCATCGAGTAATAAGATATCGGGGTTTTGAAGCAATAATCGACAAAGCGCAACACGCCGACGCTCCCCTCCACTAAGATGTTTTATCAAAGCATCTTCGGGCGGACATTGAAGAGCATCCATGGCTCGCTCTAATTTGTTATCAATTTCCCAACCTTCTAAGTTATCAATCATCTCTGTTAATTCTCCCTGACGTGCAATCAATCGATTCATTTCATCATCATCAAGAGGTTCGGCAAATCGGTTGTTGACTTCTTCGTATTCCTTCAATAAACTCACGATGTGTTGCAACCCTTCTTCGACAATTTCTCTTACGGTTCGATTTTCGTCAAATTGAGGTTCCTGGGGTAGATAGCCCACCGAATATCCGGGCGAAAAAACTACTTGACCGTCATAATTTGGATCTTCTCCGGCTATAATTCTTAAAAGAGTTGATTTTCCACTACCGTTTAAACCAATAATCCCAATTTTTGCACCGTAAAAAAACGATAAATAAATATTGTTCAAAATTCGCTTTTGAGGAGGTATGGTTTTGCCCACACCTACCATTGAAAAAATAATTTTCTTGTCGTCGGACATAGTTTTATTCCTTATGTTTTAAATAAAAGTGCGTAACTCAACCAGAGCTACGCACTTTATGTATATTCAGACTATTTATTTTGCAAGTTTTTTAAAGTCCTTAGCTCGCATTCCCTGAGCTTGTTTGCCCTTACTGATATGGAACCAGTCGAAATAATAGAGATCGGCATTGTCGGCACCTAAAATCACATTCCAGCATCGAGCCTTTTTATGATCTTTCATTGGAGCCACTTGGTGTAAAATCACGGCATCAGGATCATGGCGGTCAATAACAGCTTCGATTTCTTCAGTTGAGGCAATTTTTACATTATATGGATAATATTTTTTGATCTTTGCAACCGTACTTACCTCAAAGGTTAGCTCGTCGGCTCTTAAATATAAAGTCTTGTTATGGATTTTTTTAATATTTTCAGAATAGAACTTTATTGCTCTACTGGAAGATTTTATTTTTGGGTTATTTACTAAGTTATGGACGTGCTGCTCAATAAATTGTAAGATTAACCCTAGTTTATAATCATATGTACTCTCGTCGACGTTTGTGTAAGAAATTGGCATTCCTGAGATAGTTGGCATATCTGCCACGGTTGGATAATTTCCACCAAGTGTGAGATTGAGAAATAAATATTCAGCTACCTCTCTATCCCGGTTAAAATAAACATTGTTTAACATAAGGAAAGATAAATTCGGATTCATCCTCAAAGAGTCAAAAAGCTGGGGATTGAATGTCATAAATTCATAAGGCGTAATTGTCCAATGCTTTTTAGCTGTTTCCTGAATTTTCTTATTATAAACCAATAACGGATTATCCTCAAGAAAGATAATTGTTTTAGTTTTCATGAACTGTTGCAATTCAGATTGCTTTGGAACAATCAATTTTCCTTCAGCACTGAAAGTCGCGAAGAGTAATAATATTCCAACGATTTTTGTTTTCATAGGAGTATAATGGATAATTATTTAAATTTCTCTTGGCAAAAATATATATTTTCAGTTGGTTTTCCAATAAAAAATCCCTGTCGGGATGGAAAAACCGACAGGGATTCAATTTTCATAACGTATAATTCCTACTGTTTTATTACCTTCAAAATTGTATGTTGATCGCTCATATCTACGAGAAGATAATAAATTCCCGGTTGTAAGTTGGCAAACAAATGTCCGACATCTAACATACGTTCTCCGTTTCCATTAAATTCACCGTAAGAAACAAAACCTCCGGAACTGTTCAAAACTGTCACTGCCAAACTGTAAATTCCTTGTTCCGCAGTAATATATGCTGAATTTATCACAGGGTTTGGATATAAGGTCAATTCAGTGGAAGAAGGATCAATGATTGTTACACTAACCATAGGATATTCGGTTTTCTTACCATCCATATCGAATTGACTCAATCGATAGTAGGATATTCCTGGGAATGGTCTTCTATCCTCATGGATATATATTGTATTGGTCGTAGAATTTCCAACCGAACGCACCGTTGCCAATCGTTCAAAGTTGACACCATCAATCGATTTTTCAATTTCAAATCGATCACTATTGCGCTCTGAAGCTGTTTCCCATTCGAGTCGAACGCTCCTATCTTCCGTAACGGTTGCATTGAATCGTATAAGTTGAACAGGCAGAGGATTAAGAATCTCATCAGTACTTGCAAAGGTTATCGGACTAAAGCTAGAGAAAGCCACTGATGATGTAATTCTTCCGGGAGCTCCGGGAGTGCTAGCCATGTAGGCATTGTTTGTTCCCATATCTCTCCACTGTCCTGAATAGAAATGAGCTACTCGTAATGTTGCTAGATCGTTAATCCGCGACCAAGTTGTATCTTCCCAATGGAGAGTAACATAGGGTTGAGCGGTACCAACTCCTCCAACTCTTGATAGATCCCAGTACTCTATCTTACTTACGTGATGCAGAGTAGGTGCGATACTAGTAACGTTAGTATATTTATTATTGAAGTATTCAGCGACAAATGCCCCGGAACCACTCATACCTGAAATTGCTAACCGAGCAAAAATATTTCCTTTCCCAATTGGGAAAACGAAGTCAGTTACACCATACTTCCGCATTGGCCCGGCAACAAAACTACTTGCATTCCCTGTTGAAGATGTCGCTCCTTCTTCGAGTGAAAGAACATACGAGGATGAAGTTTCGATAATTCCTGAGGTTAACTCAAGATGACCACGAACCAATATGTTTGAATTCAGAACAATTTGAGGAGCAGTACCAGAAGTATTGTTAACTGTTAAATTATAAAGGTTCGCCTGTGATCCGGTAAAAGTTTGTGTGCCTGATCCAACCAATTCTAAAGTGCTTGTTCCGTAATTGAATGTTCCAGAGTTTATGGCAAAATTACCTGATAACTGAATGGTTGAGCTTTGAGCATATACATTAGCAGCTATGGATAAATTTCCTTGAACGACATTGGTACCGTATAAATACTTAGCACCTGACCCACTAAAAGTTACATTTCGAGTTTGAATTCGGTGAATATTTTGGGTCGAATTTCCATTGAAAACAGTGCTTGAAGACGAACCGGGAGTTACAGTCCCATCATTCTGCCAGTCACCGGCAACACGTATCTCTCCATTAAGATTTATTTGAGAGTTGGTGCCGATGGTAACATTTTCTGAAACAGTCAATAGGACTCCGGAATTAATAGTAATTTGCCCTGTACCGTTCAGGGTTAGTTTAAAACACGATTGGTTAGAGGAAATATCGGGATAATATGTCGCTCCGCCATTAATAACAACGTTTGTAGTTGCATTCGGAATATTAACACCGTCCCAGTTATTTGGATTGGTCCAATCTGAGCTAACGTTTCCTGTCCAAGCCAATTCACTGTAAGCCCAACCAAAACCGCAATTACCAAAGGTATTATAGCGATTTGCGGATGTTACTGTTCCGGCACTTGTGTTCCCTGTTGTAGAACCTTTACCCATTGATTTCCAACCTAAACTTGTTTCATAAACAGCAGCAACAAGTGGGTCTAGGTTGTCTATACCACTTCGTGTACCATTATACCAATAGAACGTTACGTAAGGTTCAGCAGTACCGGAAAGACGAGATAAATTCCAATACTCAACATTGCTGGCTCTATTCAAACCTGTTTGCAATTGAGTTGGATTATAGGCTCCTTCAAAATATCCTGCTCTAAAGGTTGCAGAAGAGGTCAAGCCTGAAATAGCGATAGGAGCATAGTAATTATCAGTACCTATGGGGAAAACAAAATCGTCATCACCAATTTTTGAAAGATACCCTTTAACGTATGTTGTTGAACTTCCGCCCACAAGAGTAGCATTATCATAAAGAGTAAGAGTAGTATTAATTCCCGACTCAACTTTCCCTTGAGTTAAAACCAATTGATTTTCAATATACACTGTCTTTTGTAATGCCACCGCAGTCAATGGTGCACTATTATTGATCTGCAAATTATAGAAGGTTTCTAATTTATCAATAAATTGGGAATTGGTACCATTAAATACTACAGTACTGGTTCCGCGATTAAACGTTTTGGTTCCTTGCCAATCTCCTTTTATTTGAATGGTTTTGTTTCCAGCATTCAAAATGGCTCCAATGGTTAAGTCTTTTAGGATTGAAACGTTGGTTAACAACGTTTTTTCACCATTTCCTGATAATTGAAGATTAAAGAAATTGCTTCCAAAAGCATTATTAATGGATTGAGAGGAGTTGCCATTCAAAACAAATGTTCCGTTACCATGAGTAAATCCTGAATTGTTAACAAAATTACCAGCGATAGTAATAGTGTGACTGGAATTAGTAACCACTAAAGTACCTGCATTGATTTCAAAATTCCCTTGAATAGTAATGGCACTTCTTGTGCTAAACTGAGCCGTTCCGGTTCCATTTCCACTATTTAATCTCAAATTGTAGGGTGTAGCTGAACCAAAAGTTAATTCGATATTGTTTGTTGAATTAAACTCAAGTGTACTGGATCCACCGTTAGCAAAAGTTCCATTGCTTGAGAATGTTCCACCTACTTTTATTGTTGAATTTGAACCGTTAGTAACTACAAAGCTGCCTCCATTATCAAAATTCTCGCTGATACGTAAGTCTTTATTATCGGATAGCGTCACAGACGCACCGGAATATATTGTCAATCGTTTTATTGCGGCTTCGGTAGATACAAACGTTGAATTGATATTCGGATAGCGAGGCATTCCTGATTGAATGAAAATAATGGAATTTGCATCAGGTATTGCCTCAGGATTCCAGTTCAACGGATTGTCCCAGCGGGTATCATCTGCACCGGTCCAGAATAATGTCGGTGTTGTATATGTCCAAACGATTTTTCCACCACTATATGTACCGTCATCTTCTTCAAAATAATGTCCTGCGCGCAACCCATAAGAATCTTTAAATCTCACTATTCCTGAACAAGAACAAGTTCGGGTTGCATTATAGAGAGCGCCTTGGGAGAAGTTTACATTGCGAATTTCAAGCGTATCGGAAAACGTGTTTAAGAAAGTTATGTATCTTCCCGATGGGTGCCCAAAAATAAATGTTCCGTAAGACAAACTATTGGTAGGATCTACGGATGCAGATCCGGTTAAATTTAGTCCATTAATGTTGAGGTATTCAAATTTATAATAAGTTGCAGCAATTGTGCCATTTATGGTCACTTCGTAACGTCCACTTCCTTGATTAGTAAATAACACCTCGTGATCAAGAGAACCAATGGCATTCAATCGACCGGTAGTTTGAATAATCAAACGGGATCCGTCGGTTAATCGTAAACGGCTATCATCCAAAAATGTAATGGTTCCGCTAACCGATAAAATTTTTACTAAGCTTGAGCTACCAAAGTTTACTGTATTATTACCTACCACAAATGTTGCTCCACTTTGAATCGTTAGGTTATCATTGGTAGTTAAATTTCCTAGTAGATTATAGGTTCCGGCAACAATTTCGATTTTCCCAAGTGTATTACTACCCGGTTTAAAATTAAATGTTCCGAAAGATCCCAACTTTAAGGTAGCAACAGCGTTACTAAATTGTCCATTGTTAATAAATGAGCTTAGGACAAGCAGATAAGCAGCACTATTTAAAGGAAGCGAGAATTGTGAAATAGGACTAATTTCAAGATAATACAGTTTATTTTCAAGGAAATTCATATTTACAATTCCATTTTTTGCAATAATTAAACGCAAGCGGTCATTCCAGATTTTACTGTATATAGTAGAAGACCCTTCTCCATCCATAACAATGGTGCCACCATTGGAGGTATTCAAATAATAGATTGAACTTATGGAAAGATCTCCAAAGATGTGAAGTTTTGTACTATCGCTTTCGAAATAGAAATCGGAACGGATATCAACATAACCATTAACTTTTAACACTCTCTGATTAGATGAGGCTTCTTTTACCAAATAAAACGGGCCATTTACTCGTAATTCTCTGATAGAAACTGTATCGGGCATATTTCTTAAATAGCAAGCATACCCTGTATTATTGATCACAACCTTATCATCTTCGGTAGGAAGGCGATTAAGATCCCAGTTTTGTGGAACATTCCAATCGTATCTTGTAGAGCCTGTCCCGTAGCCTCCAACCCATGTTATGGTATTTACAACATTCCAGTTAACAAGATTATAAGGGTCGTCTTCATAATTTGGCCCGGCTAGGTCACCCGACCAATCATAAATATCAATAACCCCAAGTGAATTAATCTTCTTGATATTTCGGGTTCCGCTTAACGGATTTTGGGGGAAACGAAGGCTATATATACTATCACTGCCGATAAAATATTGATTATTCTCTATTTGCAAGCAAACCCCACCCGCTTGAGGATTGCTGAAAGAACCCTTGCTGAAATTATTTTGTGGGTCAATCGTTGCTCCCGATTTAACATATACTCCTGGCAAGGCCATTCCACTAAAATAATAATCCCGAGCCTTTATGGTTCCACCACTATTAACATTCAAGTAATAGCGATCCCCCGATGTGTTCCCTGTAATAGTTGATGTTAAGGTAGAAGTGCCTATTACCTCTAATATTCCTCCGTTATCAACATTAATAATACCATTGTTGCCCATACGAATAGTTCCGCCGGCACCCAAAGTGAATTTTGCACTTATGTTAGCTACATCTGAACCATCGCCTAAAGATAATGTATTCCCGTTGAGATTGAATTCTCCGGCTGTGACTTGGAAATTTCCATCAATTCTGAAATTATCCAAGACATTATAGGTTGCACCTCCATTAACAATTAAATTAAAGAATCGAGAGTTATTCCCGCTAATTGAGGCATTACCTAAAGATTTATTTAAGACATAGGTACCGTTGAATCTGAAAAGCCCTTCGTCCGTTGCAAGAAAATCGCCTCCAACATAAAGAGTTGTTGTGGTTTCGAATTGTCCCTTACGAACCCATAATTTATCAGAAACTGTCAATTCTCGTGTAGCACGAACGAAATTAGTGGAAGTTTGTTTGTTAACTCTAATTTTGCTAAAGTTGTTAACAGAAGCAGTTGTTAGATTTATGTATTGATCTACTGATCCATTAAAAATAACCTCGCTTCCTCCAGGATTATAAGTGGACCCTCCCGAAGAATTGTTATTCCAATTTCCTGCAATTTGAATAGTGTAACCCAAGCTATTGAATGTAACTCCCGAAACATCAATATTAAAGCTACCTAAAATGCCTATATCTCCATTTAGATTCTTTGTAGAATTTCGAAGACGTAATGTACCATAATTAATATCGATATCACTGGTTTTCCCACGAATTAACTGCGTTGATGTTGATTCATAAGCTGTAATGGATAATGGATGAATTTGATATTCGCTAAAACCAGAAGGAAAATTATCGTAGCCGTTTACGTAAAAATTCACATTTCCATTAACATTCATGCCTACCTGAAATGTCCCATTAGTCGTTGAATTGTTGATAGTATAACTTTGTAATGTAAAGTATCGATTGTCTATAACCACATCGTTATTTACGATAAGATTTCCATATAGAGTCTTCCAATTATTAACTGCAGGCGATGAATTATTAAATCGTACATTCGTGAATTTTCCTCCATAGACGTTCTGATCACCTCCTGTGAAATTCACCCAACCATTACCTAACACGTCATGGTTTGGTCTCCAATTAGTGCCACGGAAATAAACGGAACCTGAATTATCTAATATTGCTCCGGACTCAGAATCAAAATTACCGGCTATAACCACAGCTGAATTTGTGTTAAGTTTCATGGTTACACCGGATCTTAATCTAAATGCATCGCCGGTGAAAGCAACAATAGTTGAATCCGTAAAGCTCTTTATTCCGCCATTTTGCAAACTTAATCGGCTGAATATTCCATTTTTTATGGTTTGGTTGTTCCCATTCAGATTAAAATATCCATTATTTGTCGTAGAGTAAGTTCCCGCATAGTATTCATAATTTCCTTTGAGATAATAATTATAGTTGTCGGTTGACGGAACGACATTCCCACCTAATTGCTGCCAATTACCATTGAAAGTCAGTGATGCCCCTACAAGATTATAAGTTCCGTTTCCATTGAACTTAATATTGTAGAAACTGCTATTCCTTGGCGTAATAAGAGAAGTTCCAGAGTTTCGCTTAAAGAGAACTGTGGATTGAGACTCTACAACATTGGCAGTAGAGTTAATATCATAATTTCCGGTTACAAAAAGCACGGCATCTGATCCAAAGGCAAGGATTGATGATGCACCCATTGTAACGTGACGTGATACTTTTACGGTATCAACACCAGCCTCTATAGTCAAAAATCCGTTAGTTAAAATCAAATCTCGACAGATTGCTCCTGAGTAGTAAATTACAGGATTTGAACCTCCGGTAGTTATTCGAGGAATTTCGGCGTCAACATTGGAAGTTGGGACTGTAGGAGGATTCCAGTTGCCTGGTTCAAACCAATCTGAATTTACAACTCCTCTCCAAACAACTTTTGAGGGGGTAGGCCAAAAAACCTGGTTATTAGGATCGAGTTCATAGGTCTCTGAACCCATATTCCCGGTTATATCACCTGCCAAATTGATATTACCCGCACATCCAGTTGGGCGATAAATATTATAGTGGCGCCCGACTATGGGTGTCGTAGGATGTAGAAATACCACATTTTCAATGTTTCCGATAGATGTTGTATTAGCAGAAATCCTCATATAATAGAATCGATCTCGAATAGTTACTCCATCAGCCGGATCTATATATTGATTGTTTGGATACATATTCATCCAAAGACCATTCGAAAAGTTATTCAAGGGATCAATCGTTACACCGTCATCGATCACAAAACCATTGTAATTAAGTCTTTCTACCTTATAATAATTAAATTTAAGATTGGCACCCGAGTAGGCTCTCATTGCAATACCCCTGTTCCATCCGGCAGAGTTAAACTCCTTGATTACTGCAGTGTTAGTGTTATCTCCAACAAGAATGAGAGTTCCATAAATATTAAAAGTTGGATCTAAATCGGCAAGGTTAAACAACAACTGAGCACCGGCATCTACTTCTAACGTCGCACCTGAGGCTATTGTTGTGATCTCGCCTGGAGGTGTACTCGTGTCGTCGTTACCCAGTGTTAAATTTTTACCATTGAGTTTTAAATGCGCTCCGGAATAAAGAGTAGTATTTTCGGTTATAGTCATATTATCGCTTAAGGTGTAAATTCTATTGTTGGTATATACACTGTTGAATACCACATTATAGAATGACCTTCCTCCTGATAGAATTGTTTTTGGATCGCTATTGGGGCTTTCAAAATAAACAGTATTAGTGTATGGAGTAAAGTTTCCTTCAACTGTCCAATTACCCCTTACCGAGATATTGTACGGGAAATTAGGATCTTCAGTTGAACGGAAGTTCACATTGGTGCCAACGTATAAATCTTCAACTGAAATAGAGTCGAGCAAATATTTATTGCCACCGGTTGTAAACGAAACATTTCGGGCACTTATTCCGGGAATGTACTGATCGCCGTTTCTATCGAAGATGAGATTTGAGTTAGAAACATTCCACCCTCCCGAACCAATAATATATATATTATTTGATCCAATGTTATGAGTTAATGAGCCAAAATTGACGTTGCCTGTCCCCGATATGGTAATATTTTGACGAATGTTAAAACCTGCATCTTCAACTGTTAATGTTCCAGAATTAGCAAAGTAAACTTCATTAAAGCGATTATTACCAGGTTTTATTGTTTGAGCTGCCCCTTGGAAACGGAAAATTCGCGCCGTATGATCGAATCGACCATTGTTGGTTAAGGTATTGCCCGAAAAGTATATATTATTAGGAGTGGTAACTGTATCATTAGCGGCAATGGTGATATTTCCCGTAAAATAAAAATTCAAAGTATTAAGGTTTTTTATTCCTCCTTTATTAGTAGTTGCCAGATGATTTAAACGTACTTCATTGAAACCTCCTCCTGCGTATATTTGCTGATTTCCTTCCCCATTAAAAAAGAAGGTTGAAGTGGAAGATGCAGTATAGTTTCTCAAATCAGCACTTGCACCACCAAGGTAAATATTGTAGCCATTATCAATCAATTGAATTAAATTACTATTTACGATCAAATTTGATTGAACAATTAAGTCTCCATGTAAGTGGGTTTCACGAGCGAAATTATCATTCAAGTAAACATTTCCGTATGTTACCCCGGGAAGTATCGATTGCTTATGGGTACCACGCAAATAATAGCTGTTGGTAGGATGTATTGTATAGCTGCTGAAACCTGTCGGGAAAGCATAAGTAATGGTGGCCGATGTATCGACGATATAGCTATAGATATAAGAATTTGCTCCAATCTCAAAACTTTTCGATGCTGCAATACAAGTGATTTTATAGGTTTGCATGTTAAGATTTATTCCATCATCCAAGTGCATATTACCGGTTAACGTGTAATTGTTGTATTGTGTTAGCACTCCGGTCCCTGCTTTGACCAAGTTGTTGAAAAGAGTAACATTAGACCCGGGTGCAAAATTTCCTCCGTTATGGTAAAGAGTTCCGGTTCCCCAATTTATCTGATAAACAGCTGAATCAATAGGATTTTCAAAAGACAAACCACCAATTAGATACAAATCGTAATTATTCATATTCAATTGGCAAGGTCCGTCATAGCCTCCATTCTGATTATAGATATAAACACTTCCATTTACATATAAATCACCATTTGCAGTTTTAACCCGTTTAGGATTTGGGCTACCATTAGTGGTATTTCTGAAATATAAATTGAAATATTGTATATTCACTCCACCGGTAATTATTTGATCAATTGGGCCTCTGTATTCTACGGTTCCCCCGGAAATGTTATATCCACCAAAATTTTTTGGGAAACTTTCGGTACCTAACAAATAAAGGATACCTCCATCCATATTGAAGGAACATCCTGCGGTTCCGATTATTTGCGTTGATGCAAAGCCGACGGCCCCAACATATAGATTTGAACCTGAAACGTTGAATAAATTTCCATTGATGGTTAAATTATTGGCTATATATCGCGTGGCAATCCCTTCAAAAGATAGATGATTGAATGTTGTTTCTTTTGTTGATGTAGGTGAATTGTAGTTTCCAATATAAGAAGTGACACCAACTGCGTTGAATACGACTTTTCCCCCACCAGTTTGAGTAAAACCATTATTTCCTTCATAGTTATACCAATGCCGTGTAACGTAAATGGTTTGTGTACCGCCGTTAAATCTGGCTCCGGCGTTAATGGTAAGATCCCTGTCTATAAACAGAGTTGATTGCGCAATCTTTTCTGATGAACCGGCAAAAAGAATATCGTAGAATCGACCGCCGTCAATATATTGTGGGGTTCCATCATTTCTTTCAAAACGAACAATTGATGTTGATGCATTGAATGCGGTGTTTGATGCAGTCCAATTGCCACGAATGTTCATAGTTTTATTGGATGCATTTAGCTCAGCATTAAGAATTTTTATATGCCCTGTAACGATAATATTGGATCCTAATACAACAGAGCCGCCCGTTCCATCTATAATCAATTCATAAAACGTATCCGTCGCTTTTGTGACAATCGTATGATTTCCGACTACGGGATTAAATTTTACCACCGATGTCCCCGGATTAAAAGTTCCGGCATTGGTAAAACTTCCACCAAGTATAATACTATCGGCTGAATTTACCTGAGTCAATGTATTTCCCGTGAGTATTGTTAAATCGTTTAAAATTGTCAGCTTTCCATTATTGATCGATAGAGTGGTAGCAGAAGCCTTTAAATTAAGTGATTTACATGTTGCATTTGCTTGAATATTAACACTATAAGCTCCAACCACATAGGTATTATCTAAATACACATTATCGTTGATTGTAGGAACTTGATTATCGCTCCAGTTGGCTGCTGTGGTCCATTGAGAGTTGCCTCCCAAACCTGTCCAATATTTTGCAGCCTCATTTGTCCAATTAACAACATTTCCCGGGTCGTATTCATACGTAGCTCCGGCTAAACTACCTCCTGCATTATGGAAAGTAAAAATACCACTACCTGTTCCGGCATCACGATAAACATTATACACTGGTCCTGAATTAAACGTAACATTAGTAATAGTACGATCTGAATTGAAGGTAGCTCCCGAAAGGATTGACAAATAAGCAGTTCCTGCCCCACCGGCACCTGCCATGAATCGTCCATCGGAAAAATTTTCAGTGGCATCGATGGTTCCTCCAACGAAACGCATCCCTTTGCCTGAAGTATTTTCTATATTGTAATACTTAGCGTGGGTAGTTCCACTATTTTGAACAAAGTTGAAATTGCCCGAGGTGGAACGTAAGGTTGCTATCCCAGTTGGTGTTCCGACAAGTTTAAACGTTCCATTATTAGTTAGAGTTCGAGTGTTGGGGATTCGTAGTTCCGATAAAGAATCAACATAAAGAGTTGCACCTATTCCGATAATAACATCTCCACGTGTTGTATTATTTAATTGCAAAACATTTTGAGCGAGTCTGAAAATGCCACCGGTGAATACGAGGTTTGGTGAAGTTTCGCTGTTATCAACAATCATTTGGTTTTTGAGAATATATTCTCCATTACCGATGAATTCCATATATCTCAACAAATGATTATCACCCGGATTAAAATCATAAGGTCCGGTATTCCCTTCCAGATATAATTTGGGATATCCTGAATAGTGAATGTTCATTTGAAAATTCCCGTAAAGGTTTTTGAATGAACCTCCAACGTACATCTTATTCCAATAAAGGTAGAATATTCCATTTTCCAAAGTAAAATTATTCAATACCCGTAGGTCGTTGGCATAAGTCTTCACTGAAGGTGTTACCGGATCGGAAATAGGATAAAGCCTGGTCCAGGTTTGGTTGTCACGGTTGTTGACCACTAGATTGTAAAATTGTTTTCCTGGTCGTCCCACGTGATCATTTCCAATACTGTCACCGGTATATATGTTTGACCAGTTACCAATAAAAGTTACTGTTCCTGTCCTTGGAATAAATTGTCCGGTTTTTGTTCGATTGGCATTAAATAAATTGTTATACCAGTGCTCTTCTATGGTAATATTATACACCGTTGCACCATTATCAGGACTAACATCAACAACAGCAGATGTATCAATGGTGAGAGAACCCAATAAATCCCAATGTGCAGTCAGATATTTGGTACCATTTCCTGTGGCATAAATATTTTGGAATTGTCCTGACCCTATATATTGATTGTTACCATTCAAATAAAGTGTTCTGTAATGCTGAAAAGTTCCTGAGTTATTGATAAGGTTACCTTTTAGATAATGATCCCACCATTCTCCTGTTAGAGTTGCACCGTTCAGAATGATATCTCCCTCAATGTAAAGAGGATTATCGTAGAATCGTTTAACTCCGGAGCCGGTAAATTCCATGGTAGGATAGGTTGTGAGAGGTCGATAATTTCGAATTAACTGCCCACCACTATTGTTGTTAAAAATAATCTTAGCTCCGGCACTCCAGATAAATTCGCACCCGGGTTGGATTACCCAATTACCTCCAACAGTAAGGGTATTACCATTTAGATTGAAATCACCTTGGTTTTGAACAAAGGTAAAATTATTATGTACCCCAAGGTTGCTATTGGCAATAAGTGCAGTTCCTGATGTCTTGTTAATCGTTAGATTATAAAAATATGAGCCGTTTCCGTTTTGAATTGAAATTGTTTGATCGAAGGTACCGTTAAAAGTGACGGTTCCGGTTGTCGGCAGAAATTGCCCATCCGAGAGGTTAGTCCAGTTACCTCCAACTGTATAATTATAATTATATGAATTTATAGTAACTCCGTTGCCAATATTTACATCTCCTTGAATGGTTTGGTTTCCTTGAAGGATTTTTTCACCAGTCCCGCCATAGGAAACATGCCAAAAGGTTGCTTCGCTTATGTATTGAGTTCCATTACCATTGAATGTAACGGTTGGTCGCCCCAATCCGGAAACTGTAGCATCGATATATGCGCTTGTTAAATTCCAATTCCCCCTAATCTGATGATTGGGATTTACACCTGCTTTACTTGCTCTAAGACGGAAAGTGGGTGTTCCATTATGCCGGGAAAAATTTCCGAGAACTGTTATTCCATGCTCAAAAACATAAAATGTTCCACCTGTGCCCCCAAGCTCTAAATTACCGTAGGTTATAGAAGGGATTGTAATGCCAATATTCGCGTCGTAGCGTACTGTAGAATTAGCATCCAAATTAGTAGTAACAAAAGAATTTACTGAGGTACCAAACTGATTACTCCCTACTAAAACTCGCACATTGTTTCCTAAGGCAAAAGTTCCGCTGGAGTTTCCATTGATACGAATATTATTCAAATCAATATTAACAACATTAGCAGGATTGGTACTTTCGTTAACAACCGTAAAATCACCTAAAACTGTAAGATCTATGGTTGAATTTCCTGGATTGGTTTGATCATCTCCTACAAAATATTTTGTTCGTTCTGTTGTGGGAGCCCTATTAACAATTGAGAAATTATTGAAAGAGTATTGGCTGGATGCATCTCTACGATAAAAATATTGATTATTATCAATGCCATTCAGAGTAAAAGTTCCTCCGGATTGATTGATAACCACTTTGCGGACTTGATTGGGATCGTAACTATCCTCGAGATTTCCTCTTAGCTCCACATTATTATTTCCTATATGTAAATTAAGTTGTGCGCTGTCAGCTTGAGGTCTCACATAGAGATTACCATTGACAACAATATTTCCACTAATAGTTTTTGTATAAGTAGCTGCTGCTTCTGCAATATCAATAACAAGATGAGGATAGGTTATACCTCCGCGTATCGTTTGATCAGCATTCCAATCGTATCTGACGTAACTTCCATACTCATGGGTATAGGTTCCAAAACCACTTGGATAGTTATCGGTACCTCGAACGTATAAATTGGTATTGGTTTGTTGAATAAATGATTTGGATGAAGTACCAGTTAAATTACTACCAAAACGAATTACAAGATAATGTGATAGAATATTGAGATTACCTTGACAGTGTAGGGTAGTTTGATTTGTATCGCTCGAACCTACCCAAGTATAACCTTCCACATCTATATCAGCAGGACCAAAGGTTATAGTACTTCCGGTAGTATTGTGATAAATTGATGCTCCGGTGGGGGATTTTAAGATAACTTTATTCGTAAAATTTGCTGTTCCATCAAGTCTCACGGTACCTCTAAAGGTGTGTACTTGTCCGGGAGCTCCATCTTGAACGATTGTGCTTGAAAATATATAAAAGATGGCGTTAACATCCAAATTTCCAATAATGTTTTTTGTACCATATTGAGCATTTAAATTATAGAAAGAAGCCGTTCCACTGAGTGTTATGTTTTGGGTTCCGCTCCCATACCATTGGGTTTCTCCGGAAGAGCCTTCATATTCCGATCCGGCATCTATGGTGAAGGACCCGTTAAAACGAATGTTGGCCAATACATCTACTTTGGAATTCGATGTTACTAAAAAGCTGTTATCTACGGTAAAGTTTTGGGATAAAGAAAGAACCCCACCACCATCCACGGTAAGGTTGTGAAAGGTAATATTGGTTCCGGTAATTACTTGAGCAAGAGGGGAGTTGAAAACCCATGTACTAGTATTTCGGTTGAATGTCCCTGAATTGTTAAAATTACCTGTGATTGTATGTGTTAATGCACCTGAATTAAATGTAGTTGAGTTTTGGATGGTCAGATCACCTTTAATGGTCAAGCCTATGGTGGGGGTTAGTGTTCCTGTCTGAACATTTAAATTACTGAGCGTTGGGGAATTGGTACCCTGAATTTGAACTGTTCCGCGAGTTGTTAAATTAACCACGCGATTCGATGCCCCGGGACGTAAGTTAACAGCTCCGTTATTGATTAAATTGCCTCCATTTAGGGTGAGCCTATGCGTTGCATTGAAACTGGCAACTTCAATGGAGCCGGTGTTGTTAACAGTTATATTCCCGTTAACCCACATGGAACGTGCAGTGGTGTTATTACCAAATTTTAAGATCCCGGAAATGTTTAATCCGGCAATGTTGATACTATCATCCACAATTATTTCATGCCCGGTTTGAATGTAAAAGACATCCGTTCCTGCCCTTACGGATGATGGATTTGAGCCACCTCCTCCCGGGTTTGTATTCCAATTGGTAAGACTTGAAAAGTTCCCGTTACCTTGGGAGTAATAGTTTACAGCTCTTGATGTGTAACTAAAAACCGTAAAGCCAATAGTACACACTACTGCCAACATCTTTGAAAAAGTCAAGATTTTCATAATTCAGAGGAATTTACTAACCTACTCCAAATATACATTGAACTGAAATTTATGTTTCGGTTGAGTCATATTATAATAACAGGCAATTGGCAGATATTTGACAAACAAAAGAAAAACCATGACCAACTAAAATTATCACATGATTAACTTCAAAAAACGATAAAATGCAAAATCCATTCATCTTTATAAAGTCAAAAGTCTTGTAAAGGTAGTTATTTTTCCAAATTAGGAAAATCTCTTTATAAAAGATTTTCCGTTTCTTTGCAACAAATTTGAGAAAATGTTTTCCCTTCTTGTTTCTGAGCATAAACAATTCGGTTTTATGGTACGCGCCGTGTGGATGTTTCAAACGGAAGAGAAAAAATATAGTTATGAATTGCTCGACCGTCAGACATCCGCTAAATACAAATTGACAAAAGAACAACAGCAGTTGATTTCCATTTCAGAAAAAAATTCCGATACGCACATTTTCAACCGCTTTAATCGAGAAAAGTATAGAAATTTACAAACTTTTCTCTCAGAAGTATCCAACGATTTGATAACCAATTATATACGCCCTAAGATTGAAAAAAACAACGAAGAGCTCATTCGCATGACGCTCATGTTGGGGACGCCTATTTTTCAAAAATTACACAATTTTGTTACACCAAACAATCAATTGTCAACCAATTATCAATCCCTTAAAGCAGAATTTAATTTTACTCTTTCGGAAAACGGATTGGTTTATACGGCTAATTTCTACGACGGAAATAAACCCATTGAACTCTATAACCAAAATATGGTCACATTATGTCGATATCCCGCCATTTTTATCATCGAGAACAACCTTTATCTAATCGACGGAATAAAATCGACACTCATTGAGGCGTTTACACGAAACAAATCTATCAATATTCCACCCCATTTGGTAAACAACTATTTTGATACGTTTATCAGCAACTTTCTTGCACATTTTGATGCTCATGCCAATGGATTTTCAATAACCGACCTGGATATACAACCGGTTCCGCATTTGGTTGTTGAAGATGGCATCACCGATTCTTATGAAATTAAACTGGGGTTTCGTTATAACGAGCAAATCGTTAGAATTCATGAGCCTACCACCCGATTTCTTGTTGTGGCACTTCCGGGAAATAACTACCGGCGATATTATCGAAAAATTGAGTTCGAGCAAGAAATCACTAAGCAACTTTTAAATTTGGGATTAAAACCGGTTTCGGGAAGTATTTTTTCAGTAAATAAAAACTATCTCAACGCCCTTAGCTGGTTAAATCAACATATTGACTTTCTTAACGAGATTAACGCCACAATCGATATTCGAGTCAAAGAACCTGTTTATGCAGGCAAGATTGAGAAAAACATTGTGGTTAATGAAAAAAACGATTGGTTTGATATTTCGGGAGAAGTGATTTTTGGAGAGTATCGAATTCCAATCCTGAAACTTCGAAAGCAAATTTTACAATCGATTCGTGAGATTATCTTACCCAATGGGGAGAAAGCTTTTCTGCCTGAAGAGCTGTTTGCTCGATTGAAAACGGTTTTTGAACTTGGGAAATACCATAACGGGCAACTTCTTTTGAACCGTTTTCATCAAAACCATCTTTATGGAATCACTCATTCTGTGCCCAAAGTAAAAATTCCTAAAAAAAACAAGAAAAGCAATTTTGAATTACCAAAACTTACCATTGATTTAAGAGAATATCAAAAATTGGGGTTCAATTGGCTGAAAAATCTTTATGATTGTCACGCCGGAGGAATTCTTGCCGATGATATGGGACTAGGAAAAACTGTTCAAATCATTGCTTTGCTAAAAAGTATTTATTCCGACTCCAGGCACGAAATAAAAATACAACAACTATCCCTTTTTGAGCAAGTTACCTATATCGATTCGGCGTTACCATCCAGCTTAATTGTTGTTCCAACATCATTGATTGATAATTGGTTGAGCGAATTACGTAAACTGGCTCCAGATTTAATGGTAATTTCCTATGTTGGGCAACGTAGAAATCTTTCGACCAACAGTTTAAATCGGGGCAAAATCATACTAACCACTTACGGGGTCTTACGCAACGATTTTGAACGTTTGGCCAAAATGTCCTTCGAGGTAATCGTTCTCGACGAAAGTCAAACTATCAAAAATCCCGAATCGGCAATATTCAAAGCAGTAAAAGCTCTTAATGGCAAAACAAAAATAACGCTTACCGGTACCCCCATTGAAAACACCCTTACCGACCTTTGGGCACAGATGGACTTTGTCAATCCGGGATATCTGGGCGCATTGAGTTATTTTAAAAACCAATATGTAATTGAAATTGAAAAACGTAAGAATTCAGAAAAAACAGACGAATTGAAAAAAATTATTGAACCGTTTGTTTTGAGACGTACCAAGAGCGAAGTAGCCAAAGAATTGCCCGAGAAAATAGAGCAGACTATCTTTTGCACAATGACAACCGAACAAGAGAAACTTTATCGCGAACATCTTTCTGCTGTACGCAACCAAGTGCTTGAAATGCTCGACAACTCGGCGCTAAACAATCAATACCGAATTATTGCGCTGAAAGAAATTATGCAACTTCGCCTTTTGGCAAATCATCCCCAAATCGCCGGTTATCCTGAAATCGAAGATAGCGGTAAACAACTAGTGGTTGAAAATCATTTAGATGAACTCTTTTCCGAAAACCATAAAACATTGATATTCTCTTCGTTTGTTCGTCAATTAAACCTTTACTCAGAATTTTGTCGCTCCAGAAACTACCCTTACCTGATGCTCACCGGACAAACTCCGAGCCATGAGAGAATAAAGCTAGTCAACGAATTCCAAAAAAATCCCAATATCAACTTTTTTTTCATTAGCTTGAAAGCCGGTGGTTTCGGGCTAAACCTACAAGCCGCGGAATATGTGCTTTTGCTAGACCCATGGTGGAATCCACAGGCCGAAAATCAAGCCATTGACCGCACTCATCGAATCGGGCAGCAAAACACAGTGTTCATCTATCGTTTCCTGACAAAAAACTCAGTTGAAGAAAAAATGCAACAAATTCAGGAGAAAAAGCGTTTACTATCCAACGAAATCATAAGCAATTCAACATCAAAATCGCTATCAAAACAGGAAATTCAAGAATTGTTAAAAATGGAATAACGTTATCATAACGCAAAAATCGAAGAACTATGAAAAAAACAACAGTAATTCTTTCCCTAATCGTGTTCTTAGGCAGCTATACAGTTCATGCTCAAAAAAACACCAAGCAAGAAAAGAAACAAGCAGCCATAGAAGCGCAAAAAGCTAACATTCAAACTGTCCCCCCAAAAAATACGGAAAAAATAGTACAGAATCCAACGCTGGAGAATCAAGTTCCCATTGACAATGAATGGCTCTACAATAAAATACGACAACTCACCCCGTCAACATGGAATTACCCCGGCGATTCTGTTCGCCATTATGGTGTACCAATCGATGAGCTGTCCGCAATCTTTGGGTACGATAGTAAAGGAAAAATGGGCGTACAGGGAAAACTTATACCCGAGATTCAAAACGAACTTAATTTGACGTTAATTTGGGTTTTATCCAATAAAATTGAGGAGTTGAAACTTGAGAACGAATCCCTTCGCACAGAAATTCAGATTTTAAAAGATAATATGAATATGGTTCAATCGTTCCAAAACGACGTGATGTCCCTACAAACAGATGTTGTAAAATTCCGCGAATACGAAAATCGAATTTTAGACCTAGCCACCAAATTAAGCGACCTTATAAACGATATCAATACACTGAAACAAGAACGTAGATACTGATTTCGGAGCACACAACTGCCATATATTAACTTCGATAGAATCAAGGTTTGTAAGTTATGAATATGGTAGTTGTTTTTTTTAGAATAATATACGCCACTGTGGTATTGCCATAAACTGAGTCTGGTAAACGTTTTCTACTTTTCCGGTAGCAGGATTGAATCTATCTTGCTGTATGTTTTTATTGTTAAACAAGTTGGTTATTTCTAAAGCCCATTCATGCGAAACACGTTTCCCTTCTAACCGAAACCCAACTTTGAAATCAGTTCTAAAATAATCCTTAACCCGAATTGAAAATGCTCGGTCGTAATCGGAAGTATCGTACATTAAAAAATTAATTCGGTTAAAAAACGGACAAAAAAAAGGTGAGGTTGTTGCCCCACCTTTTCTGTATAGTTCGCTATGTTAATCGTCGAGTTTGTGAATCACAAGTCCACTGCGAAGTTTTGGCTCAAACCATGTGGTTTTGGGCGGCATAATATTGCCGGTATCCGCAATATCAATAAGTTGTTTCATGGAAACGGGATAAAGGGCAAAAGCCACTTTCATTTCTCCGCTGTTGACTCTTCGCTCTAACTCTCCTAGCCCGCGAATTCCACCAACAAAGTCGATTCGTTTGTCCCGGCGCAAGTCTTTGATTCCCAAAATCTCGTCCAACACAAGGTTTGAGAGAATGGTTACATCGAGAACTCCAATTGGGTCGTTATCGTTGTAAGTTCCGGGTTTGGCCACCATCGAATACCATTGGCCGTTGAGATACATGCTGAACTCATGAAGTTTTTTCGGTCGATAAGCGTTGGTTCCTTCGCACTTCACTTCGAAGTTTTTGTTGAGTTTTTCGAGTAATTGCTCAGGAGTAAGTCCGTTCAGGTCTTTTACCACACGGTTGTAGTCGATAATTTGAAGTTGGTTGTCGGGGAAATGAACGGCCATAAAATAGTTATATTCTTCGTTGCCGGTGTGGTTGGGATTGCGTTCTCGATGATATTTTCCCACTCGAGCTGCGGCAGCAGTGCGGTGATGCCCGTCGGCCACATAGGTGTATGGAACTTTAGTGGAAAAGAGTTCGGTGATTCGCTTAATGGTTGCATCGTCGTTGATCACCCAAAAATGGTGTCCAAAACCGTCGTCGGCTACAAAATCGTATTCGGGTTCTTGGTTTTTTACAATTTTGGAAATAATAGCATCAATTTCAGGAACAGCCGGATAGGCAAAGAAAACTGGCTCCACATTAGCGTTGGTGTCGAGTACGTGACGCATGCGATCTTCTTCCTTATCGGCGCGGGTAAGTTCGTGTTTTTTGATGATGCCATTAAAATAATCATCGATATGAGCAGCGGCAACCAAACCGTATTGGGTTCGACCGTTCATGGTTTGGGCATAGATGTAGTAATACTCTTTCGGGTCTTGCACGAGCCATCGGCGTTGTTGCCATAGTTTGAAATTTTCTACGGCTTTTTGATACACTTTTTCGTCGTGTTCATCGGTTCCAACGGGGAAATCAATTTCGGCTTTGGTGATATGAAGCAACGATTTTTCACCGGCTTCGGCACGTGCCTCTTCACTGTTTAACACGTCGTAAGGACGCGATGCTACTTCTTTTGCAAATTCTTTGGGTGGACGTAAGCCTTTGAATGGTTTGATTATTGCCATGACGTAAGTTTATTTTTTGTTTACTTGAAAGGTGGTGTCTCCATTATTAAAGAAAGCAATAATTTGTTTAACAGCAGCTAAACCAGCATTATTATTAGCTTCTTTAGTTTGAGCACCTAATTTTTTGGGTGTAGCATAATAACGTCCAGGATATTTTTCATTTA
>Ga0208198_1000274_pt1 | contig 61319 bp, 61 predicted proteins | sample AD_JPNTR2_MetaG_FD_184446 | JGI IMG/M metagenome (GOLD analysis project Ga0208198, IMG submission 184446) | Active sludge microbial communities of municipal wastewater-treating anaerobic digesters from Japan - AD_JPNTR2_MetaG (SPAdes) (version 2) | ecosystem: Engineered > Bioreactor > Anaerobic...
GCGGCGGCCTACCGTGACGGCGGGTTCCGCCTCCTGCCCGCGGCGGCGGCCCTTCTGGGGAGCCTTCTGCTCCAGATCGGGGTGAACCTGGCCAACGACTATTTCGACTTCAAGCGGGGTTACGACACCCCCGACCGCCTCGGACCCGTGCGCGTCACCGCCGGCGGGATCATCGCCCCCGAGACGGTGAGAAACGCCATGATCCTCGATCTCTTCGCGGCGGCGACGATCGGTCTTTACCTGGTTTGGGTGGGCGGGTGGCCCATTCTCGCCGTCGGCGCAGCCTCCATCCTGGCGGCCCTCGCCTACAGCGGCGGTCCCTACCCCCTGGCCTCCCACGGCCTCGGCGACCTGTTCGTCTTCATCTTCTTCGGCCTCGTGGCCGTCTCGGGGACCTACTACGTCCAGAGCCTGACCCTGACGCCCCTTGCCATCACGGCGTCCGTCCCCGTGGGACTCCTCATCACGGCCATCATCGTCGTGAACAACCTCCGGGACATCCCCACGGACGCCAAAGTGGGCAAGAGGACCCTGGCGGTCATCGTCGGGGAGAAGGGCACCCGCGGCGAGTTCGTCGCTCTCGTGGCCGCCTCCTACGTCCTGGCGGCCGTCCTCTGGGTCATGGACGACAAAAACCCCGCCCTGCTCCTCCCCTTCCTGTCCCTCCCCTTCGCCCTGAGGACAACCAACAAGGTCCTTCACAGTCGGGGGGCCGAACTCAACAAGGCCCTGTCCTCCACGGCCCTCCTCTCCCTGCTCTTCGGGGTCCTCCTCTCGGCGGGCCTCGTCGTCTCGAAATAAGGGCGAGAACCGACCGGCACCGGGGAGAAACGGCCGTAGCCCCGGGCGCGGGAGCATAAAGTGAACCTCCCCGGAAACGCCAAGGTCCGCGACCCTTTCTCGGCAATACCATTTCGGCCTTCGTTCCCGACCCGTCCCGAGGGGAGTATCGGAGCTCCTATACAGGTTATCTGTATGACATCATTAAGTAATCGGCGACGACAAAAAATTTCCTGTGGGGACGGGCCTTCCCGGCTCGTCGGGGACGTCAAGCATTACCAGAAGGGGCTTTGCGGACCTCGCTCCTGCGACGGGTCCGAGGGGAAAAAACACCACGGCGGCGGTCCGGCAGGGACAAGAACATCTCCCCTCACGGACCGTCGAGGTCGTCCGTCTCCTCGAGAAAGGCGGGGGGACGAAAGGCGACGGCCTCGATCTCTATGGGCGCCTCCCGCGGCAGACGGGCCACCTGGACCGTGGCCCGGGCCGGGGGCTCGGCGGTGAAAAAACGGCCGTAGACCTCGTTCACCGCCGGAAAATCCCCCATGTCCACCAGGTAGATCGTCGTCTTGACGACATCGGCCAAGGTGGCTCCCGCCGCCGCCAGGACGGCCTCCAGGTTCCTCATGGCCTGCTCCGTCGCCCGGCGGACGTCGGCGGTGATGACCTCGCCCGTGCCGGGGACCAGGGGAATCTGGCCGGAACAAAAAATGAAAGGCCCCGCCTTGACCGCCGACGAATAGGGGCCGATGGCGGGGACGACATCGCAGGAAACGGCCTTCTTCATGTCCACCTCCCGAGGGGTCATGACAAACCCTCATATTTCTTTAAGTAAAGAACGGCGCCTTGTCAATCGGCGAGATAGACGGCCGTGACGATCCCGACGAGGTCGTCCAGGACCTTGTCCATGAGTCTCCTCATCCCCGGCCGGTCCGGGGCGTCGGTGACGTGGACGTCGTTGACGAAGAGGGCGAAGGCCGTCTCCCGCCCCGCGGCGGTCGTCAGGTAGCCGGCCAGACCCTTGACGTGGACGATGCCGCTGTCGTTGAGGAGGTCGAAGAGGCCGACGGTCCCCGTCTTGGCCGAGACCTTCCCCCGGGCCGGCGAGTTCTCTCCCCGGCCCCTGAGGGTGCCGTCTTCGCCCAAAACGGGCAGGGAATCCCGAAAGACCCCGTATTCCCTATGGCCCTTCATGAACTCCAGGAGGGAGACAACGCAGAGGGGCGTCACGAGATCCGCCGTGGACAGGCCGGAGACGTCCCCCAGGGAGACGCATCGGGGATCCATGCCGGCCCTGTTCACCGTCTCCTTGACGAGGGCCATCCCCTCGGGAAAGCTCCCCTTCCCCGCCGAAACGGCCATGACGAGGGGCAGGAGATCCGCCCCGGGGTTGTGGCTGTCCTTGAGGATCCGCCGGACCCATTCCCCCAGGGGCGGTGAGGGACGGACGGCCACGGCCGTTAGGCGGCGGTACTCGTTGACCGGCGGCAGGAGGCGGGGCCTGTTGAGACGCCCCGCCCGCGATGGCGGAGTCACGCCCTGACGCCTGAGGGCGTCCATGAAGAGGGAGCGGACGAAGGAAGAACCGTCGGAGACGGGGACGCGCATGAACAGGGGCTCTCCACCCCTGGGGATCCCGCCCTGGCCGTTGATGCGGCCCTCGTGATCGATGGAGACGGACAGCCTCACGGGTCCCGAGGCGACGGTCCGGCAAGGGGCGCCGGGACGGAGGTAGGACGTATGGGGATACCAGGTCATTGCGGCCCCTTCGCCCTCTCTCGTCGGTTTGATCGTCACCTCGACGAGGTTGTCCAGGACCATGGCGGGGGAAACCCGGTAGAGGAGGCGTCCCGGGTCCGAGACGCTGAAGGCCTCGTAGGCCGAAAAGGCCCGGTCGTCCACCAGGACGTCCCCGAGGACCTTTCTTATCCCCGCCGCCCGGACCTGTCGGGCCAGGTCCTCGAGGGACGAGGCCCGGCCGTGACCCAAGAAGGGATCGCCGCCGCCGACGAGGATGAGATCTCCCTGGAGGCGGCCTGCGGCATCGACCTCGCCGCGGCGGTACACCGTCGTGACGACGCGGAAGGCCGACCCGAGACGGTCCAGGGCCGCGGCGGCCCCGAAGAGCTTCGCCACCGACGCGGGGCGGAAAAAGGTGCCCTCGTTCAGGGCGTGGAGGACCTTACCCGTCGCCAGGTCCTTGAAGACAAAACCCCAGCGGGCGTGACGGTAGAGGGGGTCTTCGAGGACCCTTCTCACCCCCGCCGGGAGCCCCCCGGGGTCCTGTGCCGCCGCCGGGAGGGAGAGGAGGCAGGAGAGGATCAACAGGCATAACACAGCTCCCCCGAAGCCCCTCATCTTCCCCATCATCCCTCGGCCTCGAACACGGCGGACACAGACCCCCCTTGACCCTTAAGCCCCCTTATCCTATAAGTCTTGCCATGTCCATCACCATCAGGAGAAGGCCCTACATCGTCGGGGTGATGGGGGGCGCCGACGCCCCGGCGCCCCTCCTCGAGGAGGCCTTCCTTCTCGGGGATGGTATCGCCAGGCGCGGCCATGTCCTCCTCACGGGCGGGGGACCGGGGATCATGAGGGCGGCCTCCGAGGGGGCCTGGCGGGCCGGCGGTTTGGTGATCGCCGTCCTGCCCAACGACCGCCTGTGGCCCCTGGACGGATATCCCAACGAGTACGTGGACATCCCCATCTACACGGGCCTCTCCGACGCCCGGAACGTGATCAACGCCAAGACCCCCCATCTCATCGTGATCCTGCCCGGGGGCGCGGGGACCCTCTCGGAACTCGCCCTGGCCCTCAAGGCCGGGACGCCCGTCGTCACCCTCCGCCGGGATCCCCCGGAATTCGCCCCGCCCGGCGCCTGCGTAAGGGCCGAGACCGTCGCGGAGGTCCTGGCGGTCATGGACGACCGCCTGCCCCCCCTGGGCGCGGTCCTCACGGACGGCTTCTGAGCAGGGATTCCGAGTCGTGACGTCGTTTCGCCGCCCCGGGCCGGCGACGGGGACTTGATTTTTTCGCGATCGTCACTATTTTTAAGGGAAAAAATCCGGGGTCGAACGATGCCGATCTACGAGTTCTACTGCCACAAATGCAACACCGTCTATAATTTCTTCTCCAAGACGGTCAACACGGAAAAGATCCCGAACTGTCCCAGGTGCGGCCGGGTGAGGCTCAAGAGGCAGATGTCCGTCTTCGCCAAGATCTCCCGGGGCCGGGAAGGGGAAGGGGAGGCCGATGACCTGCCCCCCATCGACGAGGCCCGGATGGAAAAGGCCATGAGCCTCCTGGCGGGGGAGGCGGAACGGATCAACGAAGACGATCCGCGCCAGGCCGCCGACCTCATGCGCAAGCTCTCCGAGGCGACGGGGATCCACCTGGGACCGGCCATGGAGGAGGCCCTCCGCCGCATGGAGCGGGGAGAGGACCCGGAACGGATCGAGGAGGAGATGGGAGACCTCCTCGAGGCGGAGGAGCCGTTCCTCTTCTCACCTCCCAAGACGAAGGGCCGGGGCCGCAGGGAACCCCCCAAGGTCGACGAAACCCTCTACGACCTGTAAAACGTCACAGGAAATTCATGGGGTCGATATCCACCCGGAGCTCCACGGCCCGGGGGAGGCGCAGACGGCCCATCTCCGCCGCCAGGAGATGGAGGTCACGGCTGTCGCGTCCCTTGAGGAGGAGGTGGCGGCGGTAGCGGCCCCGCAGCCTCGCTATGGGGGCCTCGGCGGGCCCGACGATCTCCACGTTTTCCCGCAGGCCTAGGGTGCCCATCAGCCTTTTCCCCTCCGCGGCCAGGAGGAGGGCCGCCTCGACCGTCTTCTCCTCGCCGGGGCCGGAGACGAGAAACTGGACGAGGCGCGAGAAGGGCGGGTAGCCGAGCTGCCGCCGCAGGTCTATCTCCTGACGGAAAAAACCTGCGTAATCGTGGTTCTTCGCCCACTGGAGGGCGTAGTGGCCGGGATTGAAGGTCTGGATGATGACCCGCCCCGGGTCCTCCCCTCTCCCCCCCCGGCCGGAGGCCTGGGTGAGGAGCTGGAAGGTCCTCTCGGCGGCCCGGAAGTCCGGGAGGTGGAGGGCCGTGTCGGCGGAAACGATGCCCACCAGGACCACGCCCGGATAGTCGTGGCCCTTGGAGACCATCTGAGTCCCCACGAGGATGTCGATCTCCCCCCGCCCCAGGGCCCCCAGGATCATCTCGTGGGAACCCCTGCCTTTTGTCGTGTCTCGGTCCATGCGGGCGACGCGGCTGCCGGGGAAAAAGCGGGAAACGGCCTCGGCGAGGCGTTCCGTGCCGAAGCCGTAACTGACGATTGGTCCCCCGCCGCAGGCCGGGCACACGGCCTCGGCCCTGACGGAGTAATCGCAGTAATGGCATCTCAAGACCCCCTCGGCGGCGTGGTAGATGAGGCTTACGGAACAGTTGCGGCACCTCACGACCCCGCCGCACTCCCGGCAGAGGCGCAGGGTATGGAAGCCCCGGCGGTTCAGGAGGAGGAGGACCTGCTTCCCCCTGTTGAGGGTCTCCCTCATGGCGGTCCGGAGGTATCGGGACAGGATGAGGGACTCCTCGTCCTTTTCACCCCGCTCCAACCTCAGGTCCACGATGTCCACCTTCGGGAGGGGCCGCTCCTCCACCCTCCGCGGCATCACCAGGAGACGATGCCTCCCCAGGAGGGCGTGGTAGTAGGTCTGGACGGAGGGGGTCGCCGAGCCGAGGACGACCGTCGCCCCCGTCATGCGGCCCCTGACGAGGGCCAGGTCGCGTGCGTTGTAGCGCATCCGCTCGTCCTGCTTGTACGACTCGTCGTGCTCCTCGTCCACGATGATGAGACGCAGATTACCCACGGGGGCGAAGACGGCGGAACGGGCCCCCACGGCCAGGCGGACCCCGCCCCTGAGGAGGGATAACCACGCCTCCCGGCGCTTGGCCGTCGTGAGGCCGCTGTGGAGGATCGCCAGGGGCTCGGAGGGGAAGCGTTCCCGGAGGCGGGAGATGAGCTGGCCCGTCAGGCCGATCTCGGGGACCAAGTACAGGACGCCGCCGTTTTCCTTCATGACGTGGGCGATGAGACGGAGGTAGATCTCCGTCTTACCGCTGCCCGTGACTCCGTGGAGGAGGCAGGACTGGAAGGATCCCCCGTCGACGGCCCGCCTGATCTCGTCCAGGACCCGCCGCTGGTCGGCGTTGAGGAGGTGGCGGACACCGACGGCCTCCGAGACCCTGCCCCCGTCACCGGGTGTCTTCCCTTCCCCCTCGGCCTTGATTCTCCTCGACCCTTCCCGGCCCCGGAAGGGCAGGATCTCCGCGAGGACCTTCCCGAGGGGGTGGAGGTAGTAATCGGCAACCCAGGTGTAGAAGGGGAGATCGGCGGCACAGAAGACGGGACCCTCGCCGATCGTCCCCTCGATCTCCTTCACCGACGAGACGTCGGCCTCCCCTTCCAGAGAGACCACGTAACCCACGAGGGACCGCCCGCCGAAGGGGACGGCGACGCGGCTCCCGATGCCGACGACGTCTCGGAGGGGGACGGGGACAAGGTAGGTGAAGGTCTTTTCCGTAGGGATGTCGAGGGCCACCTGGACAAGCACGGGGTATCCTCCGTCCGGGGCGGGGGTGGCGGCAAGGGGGGGCGGGGGGTTGAGAGAGACCTCACTCCCCCATCATCTTCTCCAACTTCTCCTGCTTGGTCTTGCAGTCGATACAGAGGGTGGTGACGGGCCTGGCCATGAGCCTCTTCTCCGATATCTCGCCGCCGCAGGCCTCACAGATGCCGTAGGTCCCGTTGTCGATGCGCTGGATCGCCTCCCTCATCTTGGCGATCAGTTTCCTTTCCCGGTCGCGGATCCTAAGCTCGAAGTTGCGGTCCGCCTCGAGGGAGGCTCGATCGTTGGGATCGGGGTAGTTATCCTTGCCGTTGGTCATCTCGGAGACCGTCTTCTCCGCTTCACTCAGGAGCTTGTTGATCTCCTGGTTGAGCATGAAACGGAAAAACTCCAATCTGTCCGGCTTCATGGCCATCTTCGATCACCCGCCCTGTCAATGACTCTTCTTAGAGGGAGAGGTCTTTTACATGACCGGCGGGTATTTGTAAAGAAAAATGTTAGCCCCCCGTGCGGGAGAGTTCCTCGTAGAGGGGGCGCAGGCGGTCGTACATGCGCCGGTAGACCTTCCTGTATAGCCGGTCGTAGAGGTCGTGGCGGGCCTGGTCGGGCCGGAAGTAACTGCCCACGCGGGTCATCCTGTTCACCGCCTCTTCGAAGGTCATAAAAAGACCCAGACCCACGGCGGCCGCCACGGCGGCGCCCAGGCCGGAGGTCTCCGAAACGTGGGGACGGCCCACCTTCAGGCCGAAGATGTCCGCCGTGATCTGCAAGGCCCCGTCGCTTCTGGAACCGCCGCCCGCCGCCCTCAGTTCCTCCACCTTGATGCCGCTTCGTTTCTCCTGGCGTTCTTTGCCCTCCCTCAAGGCGTAGGCGAGACCTTCGAGGATGGCGCGATAGACATGGGCCCGGTTGTGGACGTCGCCGAAACCGATGATCGCCCCCCTGGCCTCCGGCCCCGGCACCTTGAGTCCCGGGGACCAGTAGGGCTGGAGGATCAGGCCGTCGGAACCGGGCGGGGCCTGCCTGATGAGCTCCTCGAAAAAGACCTCCGCCTCCAGGCCCCGCTCCTCGGCCAACAGACGCTCCGGATGGGCGAACTGTTCCTTGAACCAGTTGACCATCCAGAATCCCCGGTAGATCATGACCTCCAGGTTGTACGCCCCCGGGACGGCGGCGGGGTAAGGGGGGATCATGGGCACGGCCTCGAGGTAACGACGGTGGGTCGTGTTGACCGTCGCCGTCGTTCCGTAGCTGAGGCAGGCCAACGAAGGATCGAGACATCCCGCCCCCAGGACCTCGCAGGCCTTGTCGGAGGCCGAGGCCATCACCGGCAGCCCCTCGGGTATCCCCGTCTCCCCGGCCGCCCGGTGGGTCACCCGGCCCAGTTCCGCGGCGGGCGGCACCAGCCTGGGGAGCATGGACGGCTTGACGGGGAGGACCTTCCACTTCCAGTCCCAGGGGGCCGCCCAGCGGTGGCGCCGGTAGTCGAAGGGCACGTAACCCACCTGGGAACCCGTGGAATCGACGAAGAGGCCCGTCAGGCGGTAGATGAGATACCCGGAGAGGAAGAGGAACTTGTGGGTCCTCTCCCAGATCTCGGGCTGGTGACGGGCGATCCAGTTCGCCTCCGCCTCCGCCTGGAGGTAGGCGACGGTCTCCATGTTCCCCGTGAGGCGGAAGGCCGCCCCCCAGAGGCCGCGGGGGAGAGGCTGGCCCTCCGTCCGGCGCTGGTCCAGCCAGACGATGGCCGGTCTCAGGGGCCTCCCCTCCGTGTCGACGTTGACGACGGTGGCCCGCTGGGTGGTGACGGTCATCCCCGCCAGGGCCGAGGGAGGGATCTCGGACGTCCTGAACAGTCCGCGGCAGGCCTCGCAGAGGCTGATCCAGTAGTAGTCGGGGTCCTGCTCGGCCCAGCCCGGCCGGGGGGAGACATAGGGACGGATAGGCACGCGGGCATAGGACCGCAGGCGGCCCTCCGTGTCGAAGATCATGGCCCGGACGCTCTGGGTCCCGCAATCGACGGACAGTATGTAATTCGCCCCGGCCCCGGGCATCTGAGAGATCCTAACCGTAGAGGGAACGGATCTTCTCGACGACGTTGGTCGTCGATCTGCCTTCCGTGAGGGGGACGATCATCACCTTCCCCCCCCTGCCCCTGACGAAGGCGGCCCCGGCGATCTCCTCCTCCCGCCAGTCTCCTCCCTTGACGAGGACGTCCGGCGCCAGTTCCTCGATGAGGGCCTGGGGTGTGGGTTCGTCGAAGATGGTGACGTAGTCCACCGAAGATAATTCCGCCAGGATGTCCGCCCGCTCCTCCTGGGGGACGAGGGGCCGCTTATGACCCTTGATGGCCCGGACTGAGGCGTCGCTGTTGAGGCCCAGGACAAGGACGTCCCCCGCCTTCTTCGCCTCCCGCAGGTACCTGACATGGCCGACGTGAAGGATGTCGAAACACCCGTTCGTAAAGACGATGGTCTTCCCCTCGGCCCGCAGCTCCGCGACCCGCCTCCTGACGGCCTCCCGGGAAAGGATCTTTTCCATAACAGAAACCTCCTTCAAACAACCCGCGCCACCGTAAAGACCCCCACCCAGGCCGCCCCCGCCTTCTTGACGACGCGGGCGCACTCGGAGACGGTGCTCCCCGTGGTGAACACGTCGTCCACCAAGAGGACCCTCTTCCCCTCCAGGCACTGCGGCCTGACGACGACAAAGGCGTCGCGGACGTTTTCCCGCCGGTCCTTACCGTCGAGGGAGACCTGTGGTGTCGTGTCCCTATGCCTCGCGACGGCGTCAAAATCAAGGGCGAGATGGTGATGCCGCGCCACGACCCTCCCCAGGACCAGGGCCTGATTGAACCCCCTCTCCCTGAGGCGCCGCAGGTGAAGGGGGACGGGGACAAGGACGTCGTAGGCGGTGAAAGAAAAATCGAAGAAGGGGTAGGAGGCGGCCAGGCGGCCGAGGGCCTCGCCGGCCGCCGTGTCCTTGCGATATTTGAAACGATGGATGACCTCGAGGAGGGGCCCCTCGTAGCGGCCCAAGGCCCGGGCGACGTCGAAGGGGGGTCGCTCCTTCAGGCAGGCGCCGCAGGGATGACTCGTTGTCGTCCCCGCCTCGAAGGGGAGGCCGCAGACGGGGCAGAGGGGTTCTTTTATGTAACGGATCCGGGCGTCGCAGGCGGGACAGAGGGAATGCCGCGACCCGTCGGGGAGGAGGGACAGGCAGGCGAGACAACGGGAGGGGAAGAGGACCTCGGTCAGGGCCGCAAAGATCGTCCCCAGGGTCTTATCCCTTCTCACCCGAAGGACAAGCCGACGATCTCCGTGGCCTCGTCCGCCACCTCCATCCTGGCGGCGTCGACCCAGAGACGCTCGATGTCGTAAAACTCCCGGACCGGTTCATGGAAGATGTGGATGATGATGTCGTCGTAGTCCATCAGGACCCAGCGACCGTGCTGTTCCCCTTCCACGCCCAGGGGGGTCATGCCGTTCTTCTTCAGGTCCTCCCGCAGCCACGAGGCGATGGCCCTCACCTGGCGGTCCGAGTTGGCGCTGCAGATCACGAAATAATCGGCGAAGGAAGACAGGCCTTTGACGTCGAGGATGACCATCCCCCTGGCCTTTCGCTTCAGGGCCGAATTAACGCACAGAAGAAGCCGGCCCTCAGAACCGTTCTCCGCGGTGTTTGTCAATGACACCTCCTTCGCTCAAGGGGACCCGGCGGCGGCGCCCCGACGACGGTCCGGAAAATAATAAAGATTGTGAGTATATAGAACATAATCGGCGGCCTGTCAACGCCTGCCTTTGCGTCCCCGAAAGAGCCTGGGAAAAAATCCCTTGACATAAGCGAACAATACCTGTAATGCGTAGCTCGGAATAGGCGCACGGCCTCAAGGGGCCCAGGCGCTGGCAAAGTTGGATCGTACATTTTGAAGTGCAGGGATGAACCGCCGTACCTCTTATGGACGTGGCGGTTTTTTTCTTTTCCTCATATGGCCGTCCGACTTGTCGATTTTGAAGAAAGGAGGAAAAGGTGATGTCGGAAGGTAAAGTCAAATGGTTCAACGAACAAAAAGGCTTCGGGTTCATCGAAAAGGACAGCGGCGGCGACGTGTTCGTTCATTACAGCGCCATCCAGGGACAGGGCTTCAAGACCCTTACCGAGGGACAGAGAGTCAGTTTCGATGTCGAGCAGGGCAAGAAAGGCCCGGCGGCGACCAACGTGAGGCCTCTATAGGTCGATTTGAAACAGAGGCGGGGCCCCCCCAGGGGGGTCCCGTTTTCATTATCCCCGGATCGCGGGCGGGAGGCTCACCATGGTCAGATCAAGATACACCTTTGAAAAGAGGCAGAGGGAGTTGGCCCGTGAACAGCGGAAACGGGAAAAGGCCCTCCGCAGGGCGGAGGCGAAACAAAACAGAAAAGACACGCCCCCTGAAGGGGACGTGCCGGAGGTCGAGGAAGGAACGGGAAACGCCGAAGGCCGCCCCCTTCCCTGATGGAGCCCAAACTCAGAACGGCACCCTCCCTTAGGGACCGCCGTTACGATCTCCTCTCCGGGCCCGTCCTCACGGGTCTGCACTACTTCATCCAGGGCTACAGCAGGACCCTGCGCCTCAAGGTGGAGAACGAGGGTCCCTGGCGCGCCCACATCGACGGCGGCGGTTCCGTCATCCTCTGCACGTGGCATCAACAGTTCTTCTCCGCCATCGCCCACTTTAGGACCTACGCCCCCTACCGCCCCTCCCTGATGATCAGTCAAAGCAAAGACGGGGACATCATCGCCCGTGTCGCCGGCCTCTGCGGTTGGAACGCCGTGCGGGGATCGTCGTCCCGCGGGGGGGCGGCGGCCCTTGGGGAAATGATCGAAAACCTCAAGACCTCCCGACTCGCCGGGCATATCGTCGACGGACCCAAGGGCCCGGCGGGCAGGGTCAAGGCCGGCGTCATCCGCCTTTCCCTGGCCTCGGGGGCCCATATCTGCCCCTTCTCCACGGCGGCGGACAGGGCGTGGTATTTCAACAGCTGGGACCGTTTCCTCCTCCCCAAACCCTTCGCCTCCGTCACCATCCGCTTCGGGCCCCTCATCGCCCCGCGGGGGGAGGGCGAAAGGGACTTCGAGTCCCAGAGACAAAGCCTGGAAGAGACCATGAGGCCTTCCCTCCTCGCGCCACATTGCCCGTTGCCACCTTAGGGGGCCTATGGTAGGGGGAGGCCATGGAAGCGATCCTGAAGAAGGTCCAGGTCCATATCCCCTTCACCATGCTCCGGGAGGGTTATCTGGACCTCTTCCTCAAGAGGCGTATCAACCCGGAGATCAGTTTCAGCGCCGAGACACTGGCTAGACACACGACGGCCGAATTCGCCGAGATGGGGACCAAGCTCGCCGCCGCCGGTTTGACTGTCACCCTCCATGGGCCCTTCATGGACCTGAGGCCGGGTGCCATCGATCCGGAGATCCGGCGGGTCTCCCGGGACCGGATCGCCCAGGCCGTCACCCTATCGTCCCTCTTTCACCCCAAAACCATCGTCTGCCACCCGTCCTTCGATCACCGCTACTACGTCTCCACCTTGGACCAGTGGGTCGCCAACAGCGTGGAGACCTGGTCGTACCTGGCGGGTCTCCTTGACGGCGAGGAGACGATCATCTGCCTGGAAAACGTCTACGAGAGGGACCCCGAACCCTTCCGGCGCCTCTTCGCCGCCCTCGCTTCCCCCCGGATCGGATTTTGTCTCGACACGGGCCATTTCAACTGTTTCTCCCAGACCCCCCTGGAGGAGTGGTTGGAGGCCCTCCACCCCTATCTCCGTCAGATCCACCTCCACGATAACCTGGGACAGGCGGACCAACACCTCCCCGTGGGGGACGGCACCTTCCCCTTCCGGCGTCTCTTCGCCCTCCTCAGGGAGAGTTCCATCGCCCCCGTCCTGACGGTGGAATCCCACCGGGAGGAGGACCTGCCGCGTTTCGCCGCCAACATCGAGGCCATGGCCCTGCTTTAGGAGGCCCCGTGTCACCCTTCCTCCTAAAACGTCTCCTCCTTATGATCCCCATGCTCCTGGGCATCACCGTCGTCTGTTTTGTGGTGATGCACCTCGCCCCCGGTTCGCCCACGGACCTCCAGACCCAGATGAACCCCCGGGCCTCCGCCGAGGCGAAGGCCCGCCTCAAGAGCCTCTACGACCTGGACAAGCCCCTCGCCGTACAGTACTGGCTCTGGCTGAAGAAGGCGGCCGTCCTTGACCTCGGGAAATCCTTCTCCCCCGACCGCCGGCCCGTGGCGGACAAGATCCTGGAGCGGCTACCCGTCACCATTAGCCTCAACATCCTGTCCCTGGGTCTGATCGTCATCGTCGCCGTGCCCCTGGGGGTCATGGCCGCCGTCCGGCAGGACAGCCTCTTCGACCGCCTGACCTCCGTCTTCGTCTTCGTGGGCTTCGCCATGCCCACCTTCTGGCTCGCCCTCCTGGCCATGATCTTCTTCGGGATCCACCTCGGCTGGTTGCCCATCTCCGGTATCCGCTCCCTGAACTACGAGTACCTCCCCCCCGGGGAACGGGTCCTGGATGTCGTCAAACACCTCATCCTGCCCGTCCTCCTCTCGGCCTTCGGGGGGTTGGCCGGCCTCTCCCGGTACATGCGTTCCAACATGCTCGAGGTGATCCGCCAGGACTATATCCTGACGGCCCGGGCCAAGGGTCTTCCGGAGAGGACCGTCATCTTCAAACACGCCCTGCGCAACGCCCTCCTCCCCGTGATCACCATCCTGGGCCTGTCCGTGCCGGGCCTCATCGGGGGCAGCGTCATCTTCGAGACGATCTTCGCCATCCCCGGTATGGGCCAGCTCTTCTACATGGCCGTCATGTCCCGGGACTACCCCACCGTCATGGGCATCCTCCTCATCGGCGCCGTCCTGACCCTCCTTGGCAACCTCCTGGCGGACCTCGCCTACGCCCTGGCCGACCCCCGGATCCGCACCTCCTGAGAGACCCGATGCTCGCCGATTTCTGGAAACGCTTCAGGAAAAACCCTTTGGCCATGGCGGGGGGCGTGATCGTCCTCTCCCTCATCGTCCTGTCCCTCCTGGCCCCCTGGCTGGCTCCCTACGATCCGGCGGCCGTGGACCTGAGAAACATCCTCGCCCCACCCTCGGCCGACCACTGGTTCGGCACGGACCAACTGGGGCGCGACGTCCTGAGCCGGATGATCCACGGGGCGGGGATCTCCATGAAGGTGGGATTCGTGGCCACGGGTATCGCCCTTTTCATCGGTACCGTCCTGGGTGCCCTGGCGGGATACTACGGCGGCTGGGTGGACGGTCTGATCATGCGTTTCGTGGACCTCATGCTCTGCTTCCCCACCTTCTTCCTGATCCTCGCCGTCATCGCCTTCCTGGAGCCGTCGATCTGGAACATCATGGCGATCATCGGGATCACGGGCTGGATGGGGATCGCCCGTCTCGTCCGGGCGGACTTCATCTCCCTGAGGGAAAGAGACTTCGTCCAGGCCGCCAGGGCCATGGGGGCGGGGGATCTGAGGATCATCTTCCTCCACATCCTCCCCAACGCCCTCGCCTCCATCCTGGTGGCGGCCACCCTCGGCGTGGCCGGGGCCATCCTCACGGAATCGGCCCTGAGCTTCCTCGGCATCGGCGTGCAGCCGCCGACGCCGAGCTGGGGGAACATCCTGACGGCGGGGAAAGACAACATCGACATCGCCTGGTGGCTCTCCCTATACCCGGGCCTGGCGATCCTCGTGACCGTATTGGGCTACAACCTCCTGGGGGAGGGGATCAGGGACGCGGCGGATCCCCGCCTGCGGAGCCGTTAGGGAAGACAAAAAAAAGGCCTTGAAACCTCTCGATCTCAAAGCCTTTTTTGTCCGTTAAAGACCGGCTCAAGCGGAACGTCTTACTTCTTCTCCTCGGCCTTCTTCTCCTCGGCCTTCTTCTCGGCCTTCTTCTCGGCCTTCTTGGCCTTCTTCGGGGCCTTCTTGGCCTTCTTCTCCTTCGCGGGGGCCTTCTCCTCGGCCTTCGCCGGCTCAGCGGCGGGCTTCGCCGCGGGGGCGGCCTGCGCGAACGCCAGACCCGACAGGGACAGGGCGAACAGCATGGAGACGATGATGGACATCAGCTTCTTCATTTAGTTGTCACCTCCTTTCCTTCAATTTGGCAATCTTAATTGCGAGAATCATGCCATAGCCAAAAAATCACGTATTAGGCCCTCTTTCAATGACTTACTCCTTGTCAAGACCCCCCTTTTCCTTCCCGAGGACCGCCGTCTGGGGAAATATTCCCCGTTTTCTGAGGAATTATTCCCGATGAGTCCGCCGGGGCCGTCTTTTTCTTGCGGCGCAGGCGGTTAAGCCAACGGTCGCGGTAAAAATAGGCCACGATGATGAATACAAGGCTTATGATCCCAAGGCCCCAGAGGGCCTCATGACGGTTGGAACGGGCGAGATCGCCGCTTACGGAGAGCATGGCCGTTCCCAGGAGGCGGCCCAGGGTGGACACGACAAGAAAGGTCACCGTCTTCATATGGCTGAGGCCGATGACGTAGCAGAGGGCATCTTTGGGGAAGCCGGGGATGAGGAAAAGGATGAAGGAGACGAGTTTTCCCTGATGCTCCATGAAGTAGTCGTATTTCTTTAACACCTCGGCGCTCACCACCCTCTCCACGAAGGGCAGGCCGAACCAGCGGGCCAGGGCGAAGGCCAACCAGGAACCGACAGTAAGACCGATGGTGGAAAAGACGGTCCCCAGGACGGAACCATAGATATAGCCGCCGATAAAACCCGTCACCTCCCCCGGAACAGGGGCGAAGAGGACCTGAAGGATCTGGAGGCCGATGAAGACCACGACGGATAAGGGACCGAAGGAGTCAATGAAGGCGATAAGGCGGTTCTTGTCCTGGAAGAAGACGATGAGGTCGTAATGGACAAACAGCCAGGCCCCCAAGGCGGCCAACCCTAGGAGAACCAATAGTTTCAATAGGTTCGATCCATTCATGGGGCAAGGGCGATGGTGGATCTTAGCGGAGGCCGCCGCCGCGGTCAAGGACGAAAGAGTCTTTTGGCGAGGGGTAAAAGCTCCGGGTAGTCGCTGAACACCCCGTCCACCCCCAGAGCCAGGACCCTCTTGAGGTCTTCCTCGTTGTTGACGGTATAGACAAACAGCTTCAGACCCTCCCGCCTGACCCTCTCCACGATCCCGGCATGGCAGAGGCGGTGGTTCATGTGGACGGAAAAGGCCCCCGTCTGTCGTGACAGGGTCCCCAGACGTCGGGGCTGGCCGCCGAAAAGGAGGCCCGTCTTCACCGCGGGGAGGAGAAGATGGAAACGCCTCAAGATGTCGTGATGAAAAGAAGAAACGATCACTTCTTCCGGCCCCAGGCGGCCCTTCTCCAGGTAATCCCCCAGGACCCGGGCCGTGGGGGCGGCCGCGTCGGGTCCCTTGATTTCGACGTTCACCCCGGCCCTGCCGGCGACGCATTCGAGGACCTCCCCCAGGAGGGGGATGGGCTCGCCCATACCGGCGTCGAGGGAACGGAGATAGGAGAGGGGTCCGGCAGAGACCGGTCCCTTCCCGTTGGTGGTCCGCTCGAGATATTCGTCATGGATGACCACCGCCTCGCCGTCGACGGCCAAGACGTCCACCTCCACCCAGGGGGCCCCCATGGCCAGGGCCCGCCGGACGGAACGCAGGGTGTTCTCCGGCTCATGGCCGCTGGCGCCGCGGTGGGCGAAGAACCAGAAGGACCGCCCGCTTTTGACCATAGCCCTCTTGTGCCTTTTGCCCGAATTTTGGTTTGCGGACCCTTTGCCTCCGGTGTTTCCCCGTGTTTTGTTCAAACGGGCCCTCTCCGACCCGCCCGCGGCCCGATGACGGTTCAAAAGGTGAAAGGGGATCCTCAAGGAGACGCAACGGGGGACGTCACCCTCCCCTCTTACCCGGTCACCGGCCCGCCGCAGACCCTCGGCGGCCTCCTCAGGAAGCGTAGAGGGCCTCGATACGGTCCATGAGCCGCGTCAGGACCACCTTGCGCTTGAGTTTCATCGTCTGGGTGAGCATACCGTTATCGAGGGTGAAGGGTTCGGAGAGGAACAGAAACCTCTTGGGTATCTCGTAGCCGCCGTAGCGCCCTTTCAGGCTTTCCGTGATGTCCCGGGCGATGGTCTCCTGGATGTCCCGGCGCTCGATGAAGGCCTCGGGTGGGCCCGTCAGGCCCTTTTCCTCCGCCCAGCGGCGCAGGACCTCGAAATCGGGGACGACGACGCAGACGTTGTAGGGCCTGTTCTCCCCGTAGACGACGGCCTGCTGGACCCAGGGGACGAGGCATATGTCCTCCTCGAGGGCGGCGGGGAAGACGAATTTCCCGTTTTCCAGCTTGTACTGCTCCTTGATGCGGCCCGTGATGTAAAGGAACCCGTCCTCGTCGAGACGGCCGCGGTCGCCCGTGCGCATACCCCCGTCGGGTGTGATGACCTCCCTCGTCTGGTCGGGCTTCTTGTGGTAACCCTTCATGACGTTCGGACCATAGACGACGATCTCACCGTCCTGTGCCCCCTCCTCCACGACGGAGGAATCGATGACGATCTTCACCTTGTCGATGGCCTGGCCGACGCTGCCTATCCGGTAACTGTACGAGGCGTTCATGGCCACGGCAGGGGATGTCTCGGTCATGCCGTAACAGTCGTAGATGGGGATGCCCAGGTCGAAGAAGAAGCGGGCGATCTCGGGGTTCATGGCGGCGCTGCCGCTCATGGCCCCCATGAGGCGTCCCCCCAGGCGGTCACGGATCTTCTGGAAAACGATCCTGTCCCCCAGGGTGTACTTGAGGTTCGTCACGAGACAGGTCTTGCCCTCGGCGGCCAGTTCTCTCTTCCTCTTGGCCGCCTCCACGGCCATGATGAAAAGGGCCTTTTTTATGCCCCCTTCCCGGTTTACCCTGGCCCAGAGACCGTCATAGATCCGGTTGAAGACCCGGGGGACGGCGACGAGCCAAGTCGGGCGGACCTTGAGGATATCCTCGGCGATGGTGGTGGGGCTCTCCGCCAAACCCATGGCGCCGCCGATGCGGATGATGGCGTAGAGCTCCCCCGTCTGGCCGTAGGAATGGGCCCAGGGGAGGATGGCCAGGGTGACGGCCTCCTTCTCCAGAAGTTCAGGGTACTTCTTCAGACCCGCCAGGGTGTTGCTCGAAAAATTGCCGTGGCTCAACAGCACCCCCTTGGGGTCCCCCGTGGTGCCGGACGTATAGATCAGGCCGGCGATGTCGTCGGGGTCCGGGCGCCGGGAGGGTACGGGGTCGGCCTCTCCCAGGGCCTCCACGGCCGCCATGGAACCCTCCCCGGTGTCCTCGATGACGAAGATGTGCTTCAGGGTCGGTATGTCCGTCTGAAAGGGGGCGATCTTCTCGTAGATGTCCCGGCGGGACACGAACAGGACCTTGATCTCGCTGTCGGCTATGATGTATCGCCACGTCTGCGTCAGCTCCGCCTCGTACATGGGGACGAAACGTCCCAGCCGCCCGTAGGTGGCAAAGGCGGCAATCACCCACTCGAGGCGGTTGTTGGCGATGATACCCACGGCGTCACCCTTGTCCACCCCCAGTTTCGCCAACCCCCCGCGGAGATTGTCCACCCGCCGGCCGACCTCGCCGAAGGTCACCCACTCATAGTCGCCGTTTTTGTTCTTCGTCCCCAAGAACCGCCTCCCCCCGTACCGGGAGACGCTCTCCTCGAAGAGGTCTACCAGATTGTCCGGTTTGTCCAGGGTGTAGCTGTGCATCGTTTCTTTCGCCTTTCCCTCTATATTCCCCGGCGACAGGCGGAAAACGTCCCCGTCCGAGGTCGTATCGGCCGCTTTTATGGCAGATGCGACCAAACTGCAAGGCGAAAAATCTTCTGTCATCACGTGGGCTTGAAGCAACGGAGGGGGCGCCTCGACGGTGGTTGCGGCCTTGCAAAAGAGTTGACATCCCCTCGCCTTTAATCTAAAAATACCGCCCGCTTCTGTGGGCCGGACCTTCGGCGTGCCGCGGGCGACGGTACCACGGGACCGATTAACGGAGAAAGGAGCCGCCGTATGATCAAAACGGCCATCACGGAGATGTTCGGCGTCGAGTATCCCATCATCTGCGGGGCCATGATGTGGCTTTGCAAACCCCGTTTCTGCGCCGCCGTCTCCAACGCCGGGGGCCTGGGCAATCTCACCGCCGCCAATTACGAAACGGAGAAGGATTTCCGCGACGCCATCCATGAAACACGCCGTTTGACGGACAGGCCCTTCATGGTCAACATCACCCTTCTGCCCTCTGTCCGCATCACGCCGGAGCATCACCGGATGTACATCCGTGTCTGCGCCGAGGAGAGGGTGGCGGGCATCGAGTTCTCCGGAACACCCGTGGACAAGGCCGCCGGGATGGAGGCCATAGAGACCCTCAAGAAGGCGGGGGTCAAGCTGTTCCACAAGGTCGGCTCCGTCCGCCACGCCCTCCATGCCGAGAAGGTCGGCTATGACGGTATTTACGCCGCCGGTATCGAGGAGGGTGGGCACCCCCTCGACGACGACGTCACCACCATGATCCTGACCCCCCGCGTCTGCGAGTCCGTCAAGATCCCCGTGGTGACCGTCGGGGGTATCGCCGACGGACGGACGATGGCGGCGGCCCTGGTCCTCGGCGCCCAGGGGGTCATGATGGCCTCCCGTTTCATTGCCACCCGGGAGTGCGAGGTCCACGAGAACATCAAGCAAGAGCTCATTAGACGTCAGGAACATGAGACGGTCCTCTACGGGAAATCCATCGGCCTCCAGGGCCGGGGCTTGAAAACCAAGGTCCTCATGGAGGTGTGCGAGATCGAGAAAAGGGGCGGCGGTTTCGAGGAACTGATACCCCTCCTGGCCGGCCAGAGGGTCAAACAGGCCTGGGAGACGGGGGACGTGGACTACGCGCCCCTGATGGTGGGGCAGTCCATCGGCCTCATCAAAGACATCCCGACGTGCCGCGAGCTCCTCGAGCGGATGGCCCGAGAGGCCGAAGCGGAATTGGCCCGCGTCCGGGCCATGATGCCATGACGACGGAAGGTGTATAGATGAAAAAGATAAAGGATCTCATCGCCAAGAACCCGGACAAACGCATCCTGAAGCAGAAGATCCTCAAGGGGGAGATCACGGAGAAGGATCTGATGGAATACCTCAAGACCCTTCCCGATCTTTCCGACAATGCCGTGGAAATGACCGTCGAATGACGCTCACGGACAGTCATGCCCACCTGGAGATGGCCGACTTCGACGGCGACCGTGACGAGGTGCTGGCCCGAGCCCGGAAGAAGGGCGTCACCACCGTCATCACCGTCGGGACCACCCCCGACGAATGGGAAAAGGCAGTTTCCTTGACGAAGCGGTACGAAGGGGTTTATGCCGCTTTGGGTCTCCACCCTCACGAGGCGAAAAGGGGCGGGCCGAAGGTCTACGACACCCTGCGGGCCCTCTGTGCCGACGAGAGGATCGTGGCCTACGGTGAGATCGGCTTGGATTTCTTCCGGAATCTCTCGCCCCGCGCCACCCAGATCAGGGTCTTCGGGGAACAACTGGACCTGGCCGCCGACCTCGACCTCCCCATCATCGTCCATGACCGGGAGGCCCATTCAGAGACCCTCGCCATGCTCAAAGGGTGGAAAGGCAAGAGGGGAGGTGTCATCCATTGCTTCTCCGGCGACAGGGCCATGGCGGAGAAGGTCCTGGAGATGGGATTCTACATCTCCATCGCCGGTCCCGTCACCTACAACAAGGCCCATAGGTTGCAGGAGGTGGCCCGCATGGTACCCCTAGACCGCCTCCTTATCGAGACGGACGCCCCTTACCTCACCCCCGCTCCCCTTCGCGGCCGCAGGAACGAGCCCGCCTTCATCATCCACACGGCCGCGGAGATAGGCCGCCTTCGGGACCTTACGGTGGAAGAGATCGGGGCCGTCTCCACCGAGAATTCAAGGCGCCTCTTCGGAATCGCCTGAGGGATACCCATGGGAAGCGATCCTCTGTATTTCGCCTACGGCCAGAACCTGAACGAGGCCGATCTGCGCTCCTGGTGCCAAAACCGGGGCTACCTGTACCCCCTGAAGGAGAAGGTGGCCAACGCCTACCTGCCCGACACGCGCATCGTCTTCAACTGTTTCTCCCCCCATCTCCGGGGCGGCGCCCTCAATATCACCTACCACTTGGGGCACGTGACGCCGGGCGTCCTCTTCCGGGTCAACACCGGCGGTTGGGAGACCCTCGACGCCAAGGGCGAGGAGGAGAACATGTACAAGCACCTCAACATCATCGCCCTCACGGAGGACGGGTGCGAGCACGTGGCGACGGCCTATCAGATCAGAACGGACAAGAAAAAGGGCGATTTCTTCACCCCCGACAGGGCCTACCTTCAAACCCTCAGGGAGGGTCTGAAGAGCCACGGTTTCGACGATTACATCCTCAACACCGTCGCGGCGGGCGAGGAGCCCCCTTACCTGATCGCCCATCTCTTCGTGTACGGCACCCTCATGAGGGACGAACCGCGTCACCCCCTCCTGACCAAGTGGGCCGACACGTCCCGGCGCCGGGAGGCCGAGGCCCCCGGTATCCTCTATGACAGCGGCAAGGGTTTCCCCTGCATGGTCCCGGACGTGACGGGCCGAGGCCGCGTCAAGGGGGAGATCTACCCCATCCGGGACCCCAAGAAGGCCTTCGAGACCCTCGACATCTACGAGACGGCCCGGCGCTACCGGGAGACGGAGACCTTTCTGCGCCGCGCCATCGTCCGGACGGTGACCAAGGAGGGGGAAAGCCTCCTGGCCTGGGCATATTTCGCCGAGTCGAGCGTCGATGGCATGGCCCAGATAACCTCGGGGGACTGGCGCCGTGTATCGCCCTGAGCGGGTGGTCATTCTCGCCGCCGGTCCCCTCCACGATCCCGCGGTCATAAAGGCCGGGATCACGGCACTTGCGCCGGAGAAGATCATCTGCGCCGACGGCGGCGCCGTTCACGCCTTGGCCATGGGCCTTTGTCCCTCCCTTGTCATCGGGGACCTCGATTCCCTCCCCGAGGAGACACAGACACGCCTCCGGGAAATGGGTTGCGAGCTGCGCCGGTACCCGGCGGCCAAGGACGACACGGACACGTCCCTGGCCCTGGAGGAGGCCCTTAGGCTCCGCCCGCGGGAGATCTTCGTCTTCGGGGCCACGGGCCGCCGCCTCGATCACACCCTCGCCAACATCGCCCTCCTACTGAGGGGTGTCCGGGAGGGGATCCCCGTCAGGATCGTGGACGAGTGGTGCGAGATCTTTGCCGTCACTCGACGATATCGGTTTCGGGGCCGGCCCGGGGAGCGGGTCTCCATCTTCCCCCTGGCGGGGGAGGCCCTCGGGGTGACCCTCGAGGGTTTCGAGTACCCCCTCAGGGACGGCGTCATGCCCCCCGAGCGGCCCTACGGGATCAGCAACCGCATCGCCGCCCCCGAATGCGCCATCGCCGTCGCCTCGGGCGTCCTGCTGGTCCTGAGGTACTTCGGTGCCGATCGGGGGTAAATGGGGGGTATCGCCCTACGTGGTCCCTCAGGGGATGTGATTTTTCGCAAACGAGACCATCAAAACGAGAAGGAGGGTGCCGTGAACCAATATGTCCTGTGGGGATTCGTCGTCGCCTCCCTGGTCCTCGTCTCCATGCTTATCGCCGGTTCGGGGCCGTCCCTGGAGAACATCGTCATCATCGCCGTGACGATCGGCCTCATGTCCTTCTTCGTCGTCTCCTTCATCAGGGCTCAAAAGCAGAGAAAACGGGAAGATCGGGGGGAAGAAGGGGACGATGACGTCGGCGAGGGCTGAGGCCTTAATCGTCTCTCCCCCGGAGGACTCGGCCGCCTACGCGGGGGCCGTAAGGATCGTCGAGACGCTGCGCCGGTCCGGCCATGAGGCCTACCTCGTGGGGGGATGCGTCCGGGATCTCGTCATGGGGAGTGTCCCGGACGATTATGACATCGTCACCTCCGCGCGCCCGCAGGAGGTGATGGACCTCTTCGAGAGAACGGTCCCCGTGGGGGCCGCCTTCGGTGTCGTCCTCGTCGTCGCCGGCGCCAAGGGTTACCAGGTGGCCACTTACCGCAGCGACGGCCCCTACGCCGACGGCCGGCACCCCGTCGGCATCACCTACGGGGGTGTCCACGAGGACGTGAGGCGTCGTGATTTCACCATCAACGGCCTCCTCATGGACCCAGGGACGGGCCGGGTCATCGACCTTGTCGGCGGTCTCGGGGATATAAGAAACAGAAGGGTGAAGACCATCGGAGACCCCCGCCTCCGCTTCGCCGAGGACCGACTGCGGATGCTCAGGGCGGTGCGCTTCGCCGCCACCCTTGACTTTTTCCTCGATCCGGAGGCCGTGGCGGCCATCAGGGAGGAGGCACCCCTCATCCGGGGGATCAGCGCCGAGAGGATCAGGGAGGAGCTGACGAAGATCCTCACCCGCAGGGGCCTGAGGCGTGGCATGGAACTGATGATGGAAACGGGTCTCCTCGAGGAGATCTTACCCGAGGTGGCCGCCCTTTCCGGGGTCGGCCAGCCCCCCGATTACCATCCCGAGGGGGACGTCTGGGAACACACCCTGCGCATGCTGGACCTGATGCCCCAGCACGCCGGCCCCGCCTGGGAGGCGACCCTGGCCTGGGCCGTCCTTCTCCACGACGTGGGCAAGGCCGTCACGCTCCATCGGGACGAAAGGGGCGTTCACTTTTACGGCCATGACCGGATAGGGGCGCGGATGGCCCAGGAGATCATGGGACGCCTCCGCTTCTCCAACGCCGAGACCGAGGCGGTCCTCGACCTCATCGCCAACCACATGCGGTTCATCCACGTCCGGGAAATGAAGACCACCACCCTCAAGCGCTTCCTGAGGATGCCCAGGTTCGATCTCCACCTCAAGCTGCACCTCCTGGACTGCCTGGGGAGCCACGGCAACCTGGAGAACTACGAGTACTGCCTGTCCATGCTCCGGGAGATGCCTCCGGAAACCCTTTCACCCCCCCGTCTCCTGACGGGGATGGACCTGCAGGACATGGGCTTCCTGCCCGGCCCCCTCTTCAAGGAGATCTTGGGCGCCGTGGAGGAGGCCCAACTGGAGGGCCGGGTATCAACAGCCGAAGAGGCCCGCCGCTTTGTCCTGGAACACTTCGGGGACCAGAGGCGGACACCGCCCTGACGGAGACAGGCAAACTCCTATCTGTCCTTGGACAGCTCCTGGGCGATCTTTTCATGGATGAGGTGGGCGGCGATGTTGTTGCCGCCGAGGCCGACGAGGACCGCCACCTCCGTCTGGTCCTTGGCCTTGAACTCGATCTTCACCGTGAGCTTTTCGTCGAGGACGAACCCCACCATCTTACCCTTGCCGATCTTTTTCTCCTGTTCGAGGCGCTGGGCCTTCATTTCGCGGTAAACGGCCTCGACGGCCTTCCACACCCGGTCGAAATCGTCGTTGTAAGTGGAGACCATGTAGCCCTCGGAATAGACGAACTCACCGGAACGAACACCCACGGACCTGCTGCCCATGACCACGCCCATGTCGCAACCCGCGGCCAGGACGGCCACCGCCAAGGCGGCGGCGACGAAGAACAGTTGTTTTTTCCCCACGGTCAAACCTCCCCTGACAGTATCAGCTTATTCGTCAAAAGACCCAAACGCGCCAAACCCCTTGTATCACGGCCCAAAGGATGGCCAGGCCCGTCAAGGCCAAGAGTCCCCAGCCCAACAGACAATGGAGGAGTGTCTCTTCGTTCCTTTCGTGATAGCCAAGGACCCAGGCCGCGGCCAGACCGGCCATGATTCCTCCACCGTGGGCCCAGTTGTTGATCCCCGGGACCAACAGGCCGAAGATGACCAAACCTACCACCCACCCCATGGCCTGGCGGTAGATGGCCTCGCCGAAGAAACCGCCGCGGCTCTTGCCGTAGTAGAGAATGGCCCCGATGAGGCCGCAAACGGATGCGGAGGCCCCGATGGTGAAGGGGACGCCCGCCAGGAGGGAGAGTAAGAATCCGGCGATCCCAGAGACGATGTAGAGGGCGAAGAAGCGACAGAAACCGAACTCCAGGTAGACGAAGGGACCCAGCTGGGAGAGGGCCACCATATTGAAGAAGAGGTGGAGGAGACCGCCGTGGAGAAAAGAGGCGGTGAGAAGACTCCACCAGCGGCCGAACCGGAACACGGGCACCGTCCCCGTGGCCCCGAGGAGGAAGAGGCTCCCCTCGGAGGGCGACAGAAAACGGAGGGGGTTCATGGATATACCCATGCCGGAAGGACTCAAAAACAGGGAGAGGATGTAAACCACGACGTTCACGGCGATGAGGGAGGGCACGGGGTCGAAGGCCCCGGGTCCCATCAGCCCCCGGAAAGCGCCCCTGAAGGAGGAACCGGGCCGACTCAGACCGCAGTAGGGACAGACGTCCTCGTCGATACTGATCAGGCGGCGGCACTGGGGGCAGAGGGTGGAGTTGCGTCTTTTTTCCATGTCGCCCTTGGCCTTACCAGCATTCGCCCCCTTTGTAAAGAAAACGACGGCCTCACCAAAACGCCGTTGATATAGGGTGCGTCATGTAATATGAGTTAGGAACAACGGTTTAAGAAAGGAGAGGACCATGGCACTGGATTTCGTCAAAGAAGGACACATCGCCAAAGTGGGCCTGAACCGCCCTCAGGAGAAGAACGCCCTCGATCCCGACATCCTCCTGGACCTGCACCGGGCATGGCTGGACATCAACGCCGATGACACGATAAGGGCGGTCATCCTCTATTCATGTCTCCCCGACATCTTTTGCTCCGGCATGGATCTCAAAACCGCCATCCCCGTCCTCACGAGGGCCAGGGAACCGGAGACGGAATCGGAACGGTGGCTGGTCCAGGTGGGCCCCCACGTGGGCGAGGCCATGCTGAAACCCAACATCGTCAACAAACCCGTCATCGCCGCCATCAACGGCTACTGCCTGACGGGGGGATTCGAGATGATCATGGGGGCCGATCTCCGCATCGCCTCCGAGGACGCCCTTTTCCAGATGCGGGAGGCCAGTTTGGGCATCATGCCCACGGGCGGTTCCAACGTCTACCTGACGAGGATGCTCACCCCCTGCCGGGGCCTGGAGATCCTCCTGACGGCCGACAACTACCCGGCCCGGACCCTCCTGGAGTGGGGTTTCCTCAACCGCGTCGTACCACGCCAGGAACTGATGGCGGCTGCCACGGCCCTGGCGGAGCGCATCGCCGCCAACGGCCCCCTGGCGACGCGGGGCATCATCCGGTGCTGGCGCGAATCACGGGACATGTCCTACAAAGACGCCTTCGCCAAGGAACTGGAGATAGGCATCCCCATCTTCGGCAGCCAGGACGCCCGTGAGGGTATCAAGGCCCAGAGGGAAAAGAGGAAACCGAATTTCCCGGGTAAATACTGACGGCGCCCCGGGACGATGAACAACGCCCTCTTGGGGACGGCGGGGATCGTCCTTTTTCTCTACGGGACGGTCAGGCTGAGCGCGGGGGTGGAACGCCTCCTGACGGCCCGGATCCGTGACTACCTCCGCTATATCGTCAAGAGACCCCTCTTTGGTCTCATGACGGGCATGGGCACCACCGTCCTCTTCCAGAGCAGCTCCGCCTCCACGGCTCTCACCGTCGGCATGGTGGGCGCCGGCCTCATCGGCTTCCGCGACTCCCTGGCCGTCATCCTCGGCACGGACATCGGCACCACCTTCGTCGTCCAGCTCGTCGTCTGGAGGATAACCGACCTCTCCCCCCTCTTCATCTGCGCCGGCGGTCTTCTGTACCTCCTGGGCCGGGATCGGACACGGGAGGTCGGGGAGATGGTCCTCCAGTTCGGCATGATCTTCTTCGGCCTGGGGCTCCTCGGTACCGCCGCGGCCCCCCTGAGGGACCACCCTGGGATCGTCGCCCACCTGAGGGACGTCCCCGACCCCCTTACGGGTTTCGCGGCGGGGGCCGTCATCACGGCCCTCATCCACGCCTCCGCCATACCCATCAGCATCCTCGTCATCCTGGCCCAACAGGACCTCGTGGGGACCTACCAGGCCCTCCCCGTGGTCTTCGGCGCCAACGTGGGCACGACCGTCACGGCCATCATGGCGGCGGCCGTCACGGGGCCGGCGGGCAAGCGGACGGCCGCCGCCCATGTCCTGTTCAAGGTGACGGGGGCATGTGTATGCATGGCCGTCCTTCCCCAGGCGGTCAGGCTCCTCCAAGCCCTCTCCACCAGCGTGTCCCAGCAGATCGCCCTCGCCCATCTCTTATTCAATCTATTGATTACATTCATGTTTTTCCCATTTTTGGACGGTGTGGCCCGTCTACTCGAGAGGTTCATCCCCGGGCGGGAGGAGGAGGTCTCCCTGTGGCCCGAGTACCTCAAAGAGGAGGATCTCGCCGACGCCGACCGGGCCCTCGGGGCGGTGAGAAAGGAACTGGCGCGTCAGATGGGCCTGGTGGAAAGGGTATTCGCCCAGACCTTGTCCGTGAGACGGTCCTTCAGTGAAGGCAGGCTCCGCCACGCCCTCCTCATGGAGATGGCCGTGAACCACCTCCGGGGGGAGATCGTGTCCTACCTGAGGAACCTCTCCTACCGGATGCCCGCCGCGGCCCACCCCCGGGCCATCTTCGCCTACACGGCCCTGGCGGACGACATAGAGAGGATGGCCAACCACATGGTGGCCCTGATGGAGCTGTCACGGATCAAAAAGAAGAGGCGGATCCTCTTCTCGAGTTTCGCCGAGGAGGAGTTGGACGAGATCGAGGCCCTCGTGGGAGAAAACATCACCGACGCCCGGAGGCTCTTGGAAGGGGGTGACGGAAACCTCCTCCAGGCCGTGGGGAAAAGGGAAGAGATGGTCGATCTCGCCGTGAAGGAGGCGAGGGAAAAACACATCGTTCGTTTCCACCGGCGTCTCTGCCGCGCCGAGGCCGGCCCGGTCTTCATCGAGATGCTTATCCGCCTGGAGCGGATCTCCGATCATTGCCAGAACATGGCGGAACACGTGGCGGAACTGGGCCCCGAGGATAAAGGCCTTGCCCCCGCCCGGACCTCGTGATAGTGTTTGACGAAGATCAATAAAAGGAGCGCCAAGATGAAAGACCGACTCAACGCCCTCGAGGTGGCCCTTAACAACGAGTTGCGGGAACACGAGTTCTACAAGAATCACGCCGAACGGACCAAGAACGCCGTCGGCAAGGCCATGTTCGAACAGATCGCCGCCGACGAGCTGGAACACCACGCCCGTCTGAAAGAGCTTTACGAGATCTGGAAGGAGGCGGGCCAATGGCCCGAGACGGTGCCCCTCAAGGTCAACCAGACGCCCGTCAAGGACGTCCTGAAAGACGTGGTTAAAAGGGGTCTGGAAGGGACGAAGGCGGATCGGGACGATCTCGAGGCCCTGGAGACGGCCATCGAGTTCGAGGGCAACGGCGCCGCCTACTACGCCCGCCTGAGGGACCAGGTGACGGATCCGCGGGAAAAGGCCTTCTTCAACCTCCTGGCGGACATCGAACACGAGCACTACGTCTCCTTGAAGGACGCCGCCGAGTTCCTCACGGACCCGGCGGGGTGGTATCGCCGCCGGGAAAGCCCGGGTCTCGACGGGGCCTGACGGCCCCCGGGGCCCTTCAAGGCTCCCCTATGGCGCCACCGCCCCTGCCCCTGGTGCGGCTCCTGAGGTACCTGCGGGACAACCGGCTCGTGTGGGATCTCTGCGGTTTCATCTACAACCGCTATATCGGCGACGCCCTTACCCCCCTCTTCGTACTCCTCACCGATGAGATCGCCCCCCGGCGTCCCTCGAGGATCCTCGACGTCGGCTCCGGTCCGGGATATTTGACCTGCCTCCTGGCCCGCCGCTGCCCCCGGGCCGAGGTTGTGGGGGTGGATTTCTCGCCCCGCCAGGTGAGTTGGGCCCGCCGCCGAGGAAACGCCCTGGGCCTGTCCAATATGACCTTTCTCAGGGGAGACGCCCTGCATCTTACTTTCCCCGACGAATCCTTCGACGCCGTCGCCAGCGTGGGCTCCATCAAGCACTGGCGCGACCCCCAGGCGGGCATGAGTGAGATCCGCCGGGTCCTGAAACCCGGGGGGCCGGCAATCGTGGCGGAAACGGACCGCGGGGCCTCACCCGGGGAGATCCGTTCCTTCATGGCAAGGTTCAAGACCCCCCTCCTGCGGAACGACCTGCTCCTCTGGGGCATGAAAAGAATCGTCTTCGCCGAGAGTTTCACCAGTGACGATCTATCGCTGATGGCGCGAAAGGCGGGCTTCGAGGAAACGAGGCCCCTGGGGGTGGGCGGTATCCCCTACGTCTGCGTCAGGGCGGCTTGAATCAGACCTCGGGGCGCCATGGCCGGTTTGGCATCGGCAATCAACCCGTTCCGAAGGGGTTGAGCCCCTCAGCGAGGGTCCTCCTTCTCCACCTCCGCCATCAGTTCCTCCCACCGCTCGTACAGGGAGGTCGTCGTCTCCTCCAAGAGGCGGTGTTCCCGGTGCAGTTCCCTGATCAAGGCGGGGTTGCGGAGGTTTTCCTCGCGGCAGAGTTCCTCCTCGACGGTCTTCTTCCGCTCCTCGGCGGCCGCGATGAGTCCCTCCACCTCCTCGAGACGCCGCCGGCTCTCCCGGCGCGCGCGTATCCGGCGGAGTTCCTCCTCACGCCGGGCCCGCTTTTCCTCCCCTTTCTTCGGCGCCCGGTAAACGACGCCGGGGGTCGAAGGGGGAGGGACGCCCCCTTCCTCCCGGCGCCGCTTCTCGATGAAGTAGGTGTAGTTTCCCTCGTAGGGCCGCACGGCCCCCTCCCTCACCTCCAGGACACCGTCGACGAGACGGTCGAGGAAATAGCGGTCGTGAGAGACGATAACCACCGTCCCCCCGTATTCGAGGAGGGCCTCCTGGAAGATCTCCTTCGTCCGGAGATCGAGGTGATTGGTCGGCTCGTCGAGGACCAGGAGGTTCGACTCCTGGAGGAGGACCTTCAGGAGGGCGAGGCGGGATTTCTCCCCCCCCGAGAGGACGGAGACGGGTTTCGCCACCGTCTCGCCGGGGAAGAGGAAGGCCCCGAGGAGATCCCGGCGCTGCTGATCCGTGCCCCGGAAGGGGACGGCGGCGGTCTCCTCCCAAACGGTGCGCCCGTAATCGAGGTTGTCGGCCGACTCCTGGGAGAAAAAGGCGATGCGGACGTCGCCGCCGTAGGTGACGGCACCCCACGACGGCTCTTCGACACCGGCTATGATCCGGGCCAGGGTGGACTTGCCCGCCCCGTTGACCCCCACGAGGGCGATCTTGCGTCCCCGGTCGATGCGGTAGGAGAAATCCGTAAAGACGGTCAAGTCGCCGTAGGCCTTGCCCACTCCCTCGAGGGTCACGACGTTTTTGCCGCTCTTGGGGACCTCGGGGAAGCGGATCCGCACCGTCGGCCCCTCCCGTTCCGTCTCCAAGGGCGCAAGCCTCTCCAGCATCCGGATCCGGCTCTGGACCTGCCTGGCCTTGGTGGCCTTGTAGCGGAACCGCTCGATGAAGGCCCTCGTCCTCTCCAGCTCCGTCTCCCTCTGGGCCGCCTCCCGCTCCAAGGCCTCCTTCCGTCTCTCCTTCTCTCGGAGATAGGCGCTGTAGTTACCCTTGAAGACCCGGATGCGACCCTGGGCCAACTCGGCCACGACGTCGACGATCTTGTCGAGGAAGACCCGATCGTGGGAGACGGTGACGATGGTGCCCCGGTACCCCCCGAGGAATCCCTCCAGCCATTCCATGCTCTCCGTGTCGAGGTGGTTCGTCGGCTCGTCCAGGAGGATGATCTCCGGGCGGGACAGGAGGATGACGGCCAAAAGGATCCGCATCTTCCAGCCCCCCGAAAACTCGCCGCAGGGGCGGTGATGATCCCCCCGGCGGAAACCCAGACCACCCAGGATCTCGCCGGCCCGGGCATGGAAGGCATAACCGTCCTCGGCGCGGAACATCTCCAGGGCCGCCTCGTATTCGGCCATGAGACCCCGTACGGCCTCCCGTGCCTCCTCGTCGTCCCCGTCGGCGGCCGAGAGGCTGCAGGCGCAGGCGGCCAGGCGCTCCTCGTAGGACTTCACCAGTTCCTCCCGGGAGGCGATGCCGCACCTCTTCTTGAGTAAATCGATGAGGGGTATGTCCTCCAGCTCGACGAGGTCCTGGGGTAGGTAACCGATAGAGCGGCAAACCCGGGGGATCTCGACCCTCCCGCCGTCAGGTTCCACCTGACCGACGATGACCCTCAGCAGGGTCGTCTTGCCCGTGCCGTTGTCCCCCACGAGACCGATGCGGGCCCCCGTCGGTATGTCCCAGGAGATGTCCGAGAAGATTTCCCTCCCCCCCAAGGACAGGCGGAGGTTGCTGATCCTTATCATCCCTCCCCACCGCGCCGGCGGATCTTCTTCTCGAGGCGCCCCCGGCGGCGATTCAGGTCGTCCAGGGAGGGCCCGGAGGCGACCTTGAGGGCCTCCAGGGTCAACTCGAGGGCCCTTGCGGGCTCGCCGCCCCGGTGTTCCCACCACTTGGCCAGTTCCACGAGGGCGAACAGGTCCCCCGGATCCTCACCGACCATCTCCGCCCATACCCGGAGGGCCTCATCCCAGCGACCCGCCCGCTTGTAGAGGAGGGACAGCTCACGCCGCGCCTCCCGGGCGGCCTCGTCGTCCCGGCAGGCCGCGGCCCTCTCCAGGTGCCTCCTCCCCTCGTCGATCCGGCGCCGGGAAAGGAGAAGACGCCCCGCACGGACCATGACGCCGGGCGGGGTGTTTTCCCCTTCCCCCTCCGGGTCGAGGACCTCGCCCAAGACCCTCGCCAGGGCGGCCATGGAGAGGAGATCGAGGCGATTGTGGTCGAAGATGGCCGACAGGGCGGAGGCGTCGCCGTGGCGCAGCCATCGGAAGTAAAGGCTCGGTATCTCCCAGCCGGGGACATCCCCCGAGCGCCTCACCCCCAAGACGGCCTCCTCCAGGGCGCCGAGGGAACAGCTGGCGAGACGGTGGGAGAAGAGGCGCCGGGCGGGGTGGAGAAGATCGAGGTGGGGGACCCCCTCCAGGGGGTTGGGGAGACGGTTCATGATGAACCTCGTTTGGAGGAGGTTGCAGTCGAAGGCCCGGCCGTTGAAGGTGACGATGAAACCCCGCTCACGCAGGACGGCCCCCAGGGACGACAGGACGGCCCCCTCCTCGTCGAAGTCCCGGGCGAAGAGCTGGCGGACCACCAGGTCTTCCCCCTCGAACCAAGCCAGACCGACGAGAAACGCCACGGTCCCCGTCCCCCCGGCGAGGCCCGTCGTCTCCGTGTCGAGGAACAGGGCGTCGTGGACCCTCATCTCATTCAGGACGGCGTCCCCGGCCAGGACCGACGCCAGGCCCATGTCGAGGCGGGCCAGGTCCCTCACCAGACGCCCGCCGTGGCGCCACTTCCCGGGAATCAAACGGCGGACGGCATAGCAGGTCCCGCCCTCGTTCTCCTCTTCCTCCCCCGGGACCGCCTCCCTCAGGGACAAGTGTCGCCCCCGCCCTTCACACAGCGGCACGGCGGGACCGACCCGACCCATCTGACCCGTACCGAAGAGGCCGCGCAGGAGCCTCTCCATGCGATCCCTATCGTTCACGGTTTTGAACGGAGCAAGGCGAGGACGGCCAAGGCCGTCTCCTTGGCCCGCCTGCCCACCTCCAGGGTCGGCCCCACGCAGGAGGGGCAACCAGACGGGCAGGGGCAGGAGGCGATGAGCCTCTCGGCGGCCCCGAGGAGATAGTCGTGGCGTTCATAGAGGAGGTCCGAGAAACCGATGCCCCCGGGATAGGCGTCGAAAAGGAAAATGGTGGGGTCGAAGGCCTCGGGGACGGAGGGGGCGTCGCCGGCGGCGGTGAGGGGAAAGGCCCCTCTGGCCGGCCCCGTGCGGAGGAACCACTCGCCGCCCTTCTCGCCCACGGCCCGATCCAGGTCCCTGAGGTCCGCCATGAGGGTCATGGCCGCCAGGTGGTGGAGGGCATAGGCCACGGCGGCCAAACCGTCTATGATCTCGCTCTGGTTGTAGGGGAGGTCGAGGAGGAACTCGTGGGGGACGGTGAACCAGTAGCCCGTCGTATGCATGTCCTTCTCGGGGAGATCGACCTCGCCGTAGCCGAGGTTCTCGCCGGTGTAGAACTTGATCTTCTTGTATCCCACGACCTTGCTCGTCACCTTCAATTCCCCGTGTTCCACGAGGGCCGTCTCGAGGCGGCGGCCGTCGAAGACCTCGAGGACCCCCACCTTCGTGTAGGTCATGGCGTCGGTGTAGTAATCCACGTCGACGGCATGGACATAGGCCGTGTTCCTCTCCAGGTCCAGTCTGTCCACGTGGTACTGCCGGGACTCCACCATGTAGATGGCCCCGTCGTGGACCGTCGTGAAGGCGCTGTCCCAGTCCACCTCGGCGATGACCTTGTGTTCACCCGTCTTGGTGGCGTCCACGACGACGACGTTACGGGGATTGATGCTCCTGAGGCTCACCTCGTCGGCGGGGTAGGTCTCGGCCGACCAGTGCCAGCGCTTTCCCACCCGGTGGAGCACGCCCTTACCCTCTAAAAGCTCCAGGATCTCCTCGAGATTCTCGCCGCCGAAGGTCTCGCCCGCCTCGAAGGGCAGCTCGAAGGCGGCGCTCTTGACGTGCTGGACGAGGATCATGAGGTTGTCGGGGTTGATGCGGCAGAACTCGGGACTCCGGGCGAAGAAGTACTCGGGGTTCTCCATGAGAAACTGGTCCATGGGGCTGCTGCGGGCGATGAGGACGACGAGGCTCAAACCCGTCCTCCTCCCCGCCCGTCCGGCCTGCTGCCAGGTGCTGGCGATGGAACCGGGGTAACCGCAAAGCACGGCGGCCTCGAGATCGCCGATATCGATGCCCAGCTCGAGGGCGTTGGTCGCCACGACCCCCAGGATCTCCCCGTTGCGGAGACCCGCCTCGATGCGACGGCGCAGCTCGGGCAGGTAACCGCCACGATAACCGGCGACGATGGACCTCTGACCGGGGTCCTCCCTGTCGAGGCGGTCCTTGAGGTATTTCGTCAGGACCTCCACGTTCAGACGGCTGGTGGCGAAAACGATGGTCGGGATGGAGTTCTCCAACAGGTCGGCGGCGATCTTGCTGGCCGGCGTGAGGGCCGACTGGCGGATCCCCAGTTCGCGGTTCACGACGGGGGGGTTGTAGAGGAAAAAGACCTTGGCCGCCGAGGGGGCGCCGCTGGTCGCGACGAGGCTCACGGGCCTCTCCAGGAGGGCCTCGGCGTGTTCCCGGGGATTGGCCACCGTGGCGGAGCAGCAGATGAAGACGGGGTCCTGACGATAAAACCGGCATACCCGGGAGAGACGCCTCAGGACGTTGGCGAGGTGGGAACCGAAGACCCCCCGATAGACGTGGAGCTCGTCGATGACGACATAGCGGAGATTCGTGAACAGTTTCTGCCATTTCGTGTGGTGGGGGAGGATACCCGTATGGAGCATGTCGGGGTTCGTCACCACGATCCTGCCCCGGTTGCGGATCGCCCTGCGGGCGTCGTCCGGCGTGTCCCCGTCGTAGGTGAAGACGCCGATTTCCTCGTTCAGCCCCGCCACGAGCTGTTGAACCTCGTGCATCTGGTCCTGGGCGAGGGCCTTGGTGGGGAAGAGGTAGAGGGCCCTCGTCTCCTTCTCCTCGAGGATCCGCTGGAGGACGGGGAGGTTGTAGCAGAGGGTCTTGCCGCTCGCCGTGGGGGTACACAAAACGACGTTCTTTCCCTGCCTCACCAGGGCCACGGCCTCGGCCTGGTGGCTGTAGAGCCTCTCGACGCCCTGGGACCTGAGGACCGCCCTAAGACCCTCATGGACCCAGGGAGGAAAATCGGCGTAGACGGCCTCCCGCGGCGGGATCTCCTTGACGGCCTTGACGTTCTCCATGAACCGCCTGTTGTTTTCCGCCTGGGAGAGCCATTGGGCGAGGGTGAGCTTAGCCATGGCGGGGAAAATATATTTTTTGAAATCGATTGACAAACCTTTTTTTCGTGGCTACCTTAGCGCCCACTTCACCCCCCCGGGGGTCAAACACAAGGAGGAAGAGATGCTTCAGGTATCGGAAAAGGCAAACGAGATGATAAAGGAGTTCCTCAAGGGTCGCAGCGGCCCTCTCTCCATCAGGATCTTCATGACGGCCGGTTGAGGCGGGCCCTCATTGGGCATGGCTCTGGATGAGCCGCAGGACAACGACGAGGTCATTCAAGACAACGGCCTGACCTTCCTCATCGACCGCGACCTGTACGAGGAGGCCAAACCCATCGCCGTCGACTTCATAACGAGCGCCATGGGCTCGGGTTTCCGCCTCACGTCGAGCCTGCAGAGTGCCATGGGCGGTTGCGGGGGTTCCTGCAGCGCCTGTTGACCCTATCGGTAGATTTAGGACCTCTTGGGAGACGACATCCCCGTCATCAACATGGCAGATTCGGATTACCTCCTCAAGCTGGCGGAGGATCACATGGAGGCGGGACGCTTCGCCGAGGCCATCCCCCTCCTCCTCCACCTGAGGGACCTCCACCGGGGAGAAGACTCTTACGTCATGAAACTGGCCTGGGCCTACCACGACAACGGCCAGTTGGCGGAGGCCCTCGCCTGCCTGGAGGAACTCTTCGAAAAGGAGGTCTCCCGGCGGATCTTCACCGGTTTCGCCTTCGACGAGCTCGTGAGGATCTACAAAAGGGAGAACATGACGGACCGCCTCGTGGCGATCTGCGAGCGGGCCGTCGCCGCCCAGCCGGATGATTTCGCCCTCCTGGGGGACCTGGCGGAGGCCTACCTCAAGGCCGAGATGGCCGCCGAGGCGGTCTCCGTCTTCCAGAGGATGATCGCCCTCGACCCGAGGGAATCGGTCGTTTACTGCCGCATGGGAGACGCCCTCATCGCCCTCGACGACGAGGAGGGCGCGGAGAGGGCCTACGAGAAGGCCATCTCCCTCGATCCCCAGGACACGGGCCTTTACTACTCCCGCCTGGCCGATGCCTTTCTCAAGGCCGACCGCCTCGCCTCGGCCGAGCGGGCCATCCGCAAAGGCATCGCCTTCGACGACACGAAGCCCGCCTTCCATCTGGCCTTGGGGGACATACTCCTGGCGGGGGGGGATACGGAGGGGGCCTTCTCGGCCTACGAGGAGGCGGTCCGCCTCTTCGAGGGCGCCGCCGGCGCCTATTACCAGCGTCTCGGCAACAGCCTCATGAAGAAGTCCCTCCCCGCCGAGGCCTGCCGGGCCTTCCGCCTGGCCGTCGCCGCCGAACCGGCCAACCCCCTCTACCTCCTCCGCCTGGCGGAGGCCTATCTCGCCGACGGGTTATACGAAGAGGCCCAGGAGGCCCTCCGGCGGGCCCAAAACCTATAGAAAAAGCCTCCCGAAGACCTCCGTCATAGCCTCCCCATCTTCTTCAGGGTCTCCTTGAAGACGTGGTAGAAGGCCGAGTGGTCCGCCACCCCCTTCTTGATGATCGCCGCCGCGTCCTCGACGTTCTTCACGTTGAGGGTGAGATTGACGCTCTTGTTGAAGGCCGCCATGTTGTCCATGGTGCGGAACCTCTCCGTCACCAGGACGACGAACATGCGCCGGCGCGTCACCATGGGGAGGGAGCTGAAGTAGGTCAGGACGTCGTTGGCCTCGGGGCTGTCCGTGTCGAAGAGTTCGTTGACGACGACAAGATCGAAGACGTGAAAACGGGCCTTCTTCAGGGCGTCCCGGGCACTCGCGGCCTCGGTGACCCGATACCCCAGACTTCTGACGGCCTCGGCGAGTTTCTCCCTCCCGGCGGGGTCGGCCTCGCAGAGGAGGGCCGTCTCCATCCCCTCCGCCACGAAGTCGAAGGGCATGTCCGCGGCGTCGTAGGTGCCTTCCGCCACTTCCGTCAACACGCTCTTGGGCTGTTCCACGCAATCCCCTCCTTTGCCCTACCGGAATGACGGCCGGGCCGGTTTGCCGTAGTCCTTGTCGATGGTCAGTTTACCCAGATCCGTCGTGGCCTGACCGGCGGCGCTCTTGACGGCGTCGATCCCGCGGCCCACGACGCCCTTGTTGGAGGCATAGGCGCGGGCCGTTTCCTCCGTGATGAGCCCCTTCTTGAAGAGCTCCACGATGTAGTCGTCGAAGGTGATCATGCCGAAGGCCCGACTGGCCTGGATTATCTCGTAGAAGGTCTTGCCCTCCGATTCGCCGTGGAGGATCGTGTCCTTGATACGGAGGTTCGAGCCCATGATCTCGAAGGCCGCCACCCTTCCCCCTCCCACCTTGGGCAGGAGGCGCTGGCAGACGATCCATCTTACCGTGTCGGCGAGGCGGATCCGGATCTGGGTCTCCTCCTCGTGGGGGAACATGCCGAGGATGCGGTTGATCGTCTGGCCGGCATCGACGGTGTGAAGGGTGCTGAGGACGAGATGGCCCGTCTCGGCGGCGGAGAGGCCGATCTCGACGGTCTCGCGGTCGCGCATCTCCCCCACGAGGATGACCTTCGGCGCCTGGCGGAGGGCCGCCCTCAGGCCGTTGGCGAAGGTGTCGAAGTCGTTCCCCATCTCCCGCTGGTTGAAGGTGGCCTTCTTGTGGGGATGGGAAAACTCCACGGGGTCCTCGAGGGTGACGATGTGGACCGATTTCTTCTCGTTGATCTCGTTGAGGACGGCGGCCAGGGACGTGGACTTGCCGCTCCCCGTGGCGCCCGTGACGAGGATGATCCCGTTCTTCTCCTCCGCCATCTTGTAGAAGGCCTCGGGGAGATCGAGGTCCTTGCAGGTGGGGATCCTCGTCTCCAGTTTCCTCAGAACGATGGAGTAGTCACCCCGCTGGGAGAAGATGTTGACGCGGAAGCGGGCCTTACCGGGCAGCTCGTAGGAGGAGTCGCAGGACCCTTCCCTCAGGAGGGTCTCGGTGAGACGCCGGTCCTGGTTGATGAGGTTCAGGGCGAAGATCTCCGTCTGGAAGGGGGTCAATTTCTCGAAGGGGGGGTCGATGGGCACCCCCGTCAGCTCGCCCGAGGTCTCCACCTGGAAGGGTTTGCCCACGGTGATGTTCAGGTCCGAAACGTTTCCGTAGGCGTCGAGCATCCGGCCGAGGATGTAATCTATCTCCTGCTTTCTCATGTCTCTTCCTCCTCCGTCACGCCTCGGTGAAATCAGCCGGCGGGTTCTTCAGGAACGGCCGGAACCGGGCCTTGTCGTTGGCCTTGGCGTAGGCCTCGTCGGGGCTTATCCAGCCCTTCATGAGCAGGTCGTTGATGGCGTCGTCGAGGAGCTGCATGCCGTACTTCTTCCCCGTCTGGATCATGGAGGGGATCTGGAAGGTCTTGCCCTCGCGGATGAGGTTACGGACGGCGCTGTTGGCGATCATGATCTCCAAGGCGGCGCACCGTCCCTTCTTGTCGATCCTCTTGAAGAGGACCTGGGCGATGACGGCGCGGATGCCGTCGGCGAGTGTGGAACGTATCTGGGCCTGCTCGCTCGCCGGGAAGACCTCGATGACGCGGTCCACCGTCTTGGCGGCGCTGGTGGTGTGGAGGGTCCCGAAGACGAGGTGGCCCGTCGAGGCCGCCTCCACGGCGAGACGGATGGTCTCCAGGTCACGCATCTCACCCACGAGGATGATGTCCGGGTCCTCGCGGAGGGCACCCCGCAGGGCCGCGGCGAAGCTCTTCGTGTGGACGCCCACCTCCCGGTGGTTCACGATACAGCTCTGACTCTGGTGGACGAACTCGATGGGATCCTCGATGGTGATGATGTGATCCTTCCTCGTCCTGTTGGCCTGATCGATGATGGCCGCCAGGGTCGTCGACTTGCCGCTCCCCGTGGGTCCCGTGACGAGGACGAGACCGCGGGGGAGGGAGGCGAGCTTGGAGACGACGGGGGGGAGGCCGAGCTGCTCCGCCGTGAGGATGGTGCTGGGGATCTCGCGGAACACGGCGGCGCATCCCCACTTCTGCATGAAGAAGTTGGCGCGGTAACGGGCCAGGCCGGGGATCTCGTAGGCGAAATCCACGTCCCCCGTTTCTTCGAACTGCTTGATCTTGTGCTCAGGGGCGATCTCGTAGAGCATGGCCTTGAGGCTGTCGTTGTCCAGGACGTCGTAGCGGATCCTCTCGATCTCGCCCCTGATCCGGATGGCCGGCTGCTGACCCGTGACGAGGTGCAGGTCCGAGGCCCCCTCTTCGTGCATCAGGTGGAAAAACGCATCTATCTTCGCCATGAAGCTACCTCCTTTTCATCTCTCCTCGCCGGACGCCCGTCGCCGGGCGGCCTGGTAACCCCCTGCGGCACGCCTGAGTAACAACTATGCCGGGGAGGGACTATAGGTAAAAGGAACGGACCCTGTCAAGGACGGGCAACATCCCCTTGACACGCCCCCCCGAATCATATAATGTCCTCCTGTCTTATCGGTCCCACGGGGATGTAGCTCAATTGGGAGAGCGCCGCGTTCGCAATGCGGAGGTTAGGGGTTCGATCCCCCTCATCTCCACCATGGAAAAAAAGAAGCGCCGACCGTTTCGGGAGGCGCTTTTTTCGTCGTATAAACGGCACGACCACGGTGCCCTCAACCCTTCTCCTTGAAGAGACGGGCCAGGCGCCATTTTTTGCGTCTCCTCCAGGCCCCCTTTTGGTAGACGTAGGCGGCGATCAGGGGCAGGGCCATGGTCGCCTCGGCATAGATCATCTTCTCGTAAGAGCCGTCCACCTTGCCCCAGGAGGTGGCCTCCTTCAGGGTGGAGCCCGAACAACCCCCGTCCCTCACGTCCGCCACGGTGATCTGGACGGCGTACTTGTGCATGGGGACCTCACGCCCCAGGATCTCGGCGCAGATGACCGTGTCCTGGGCGAAGTTCTTCGGCACCCCGCCGCCGATCATGAAGAGTCCCGTCGTGTCCACGGCCATCTTGATCATCGTCAATTCCCGGAAGTCCTTGACGGAGTCGATGGAGCAATGGTCCTTGGGGTTCTTGTACTGATGGAGGACCAGGCCGAAACCGGCGCTGCAGTCCGAGAAGGCGGGGCAGAAGATGGGCACGTCCTTCTCGTAGGCGACCTGGATAAGGGAGTTCTGTTTCTTGGCGTGGTTGGTAAGCCAACGGCCCATTTCGGCTATGAACTCACGGGAAGAGTAAGGACGGGGCGGCAGGGCGTCGGCGATCTCGCAGACCGTGCGGTCGCATACCTGGAGCTGCTCCTCGTCGATGTAGGTGTCGTAGATCCGGTCGATGTAGAGGGAACGGAGGAGCCGGTCGTCCGTCTGGGGCGTCCCCTGGTAGTGGCGGAAACCGAGGGCCTCGAAGAAGTCCATGTCGACGATGGAGGCACCCGTGGCGACGACGACGTCCACCATGTTGTGTCTCACCATGTCGGTGTAGATGTCCATGCAGCCCGCCGCCGAGGTGCTGCCCGCGAGGGTCAGGATGACGACGCAGGAACGGTCCCTGAGCATCCGGTCGTAGATCTCGGCCCCCTCGGCGAGGTCCCGGGCGCTGAAGGACATGCCCTTCATGGCCTCCACGATGGGTACGGCGTCGATGGTCTTGATGTCTATGTGGCGCACGGGGCTTTTCAGGAAGTCTCGCTTTTCCATTCACACCTCACGAAGGTAGCCTTATTCTTACCTTCGCTCTTACTTCATGAGCCCCCGAATGTCAACGACCCGTAGAAAAACCCCCTTGTCACCCCTAGGGATTTCTGATACGCCCGTCCCCTATGGACATGGAGACCCTGCACATCTGGACGGTGACGAGGCTCAACGAGGAGATCAAGGCCCTCCTGGAGGCGAGGTTCGACTACCTCTGGATCGAGGGGGAGGTCTCGAATCTCAGGCGTCCCCCGTCGGGCCACGTCTACTTCACCCTGAAGGACGACAGGAGCCAGATCAGGGCCGTCATCTTCCAACAGGCGTCCCGCCGGGGCCGACCCTTCGAACTGGAGGACGGGATGGCGGTCCTCCTGATGGCCCGCCTGACCCTCTATCACCCCCGTGGGGAATACCAGCTCATCGTCGAACGGGTGGAACCCCGGGGCCTGGGGGCCCTCCAGAAGGCCTTCGAGCAGCTGAAGGAAAAGCTGCGTCGGGAAGGTCTTTTCGACGCGGCCCGCAAGAGACCCCTCCCCTACCTGCCGCGGACGGTGGGCGTTGTCACCTCGCCCTCCGGGGCCGTCCTGAGGGATATCATGAACGTCTCGCGGCGCCGCTTCCCGACCGTGCGCCTCGTCCTGGCCCCCGTGCGCGTCCAGGGTCTCGAGGCGCCCGCCGAGATCGTGCGGGCCATCGCCGACCTGAACGCCCTCGGAGGCGTGGATGTCCTGGTCCTGGCCAGGGGCGGGGGATCCTGGGAGGACCTCTATCCCTTCAACACGGAGGAGGTGGCCCGGGCCGTGGCCGCCTCGGCCGTCCCCGTCGTCTCGGCGGTGGGCCACGAGACGGATTTCACCATCGCCGATTTCGTGGCGGACCTGCGGGCCCCCACCCCCTCGGCGGCGATGGAAATAATCCTCCCCCACCGGGAGGAGCTGCGGGTATCCCTCTCGGACCTCCATTGGCGTCTCGCCAACGGCATCCGCCGCGCCGTCGGCACGCGTCAAGAGACGGTCCTGCAACTGCGACGACGCCTTAGGGACCCTGGTCGCCTCGTCGCCGCCTTGCGCCTGAACGTGGACGGCCTCTACGAACGACTCCACAGGGCCCTCCAGGCGGGGATGGAGAAACGGCGGGACCGCCTCGAGGGGCGTTTCCGGCGCCTCGCCCACACCGGCCCCCTCGGGCGCCTCAGGGAGCTCAGGTCCGTCCTCGCGGCGCGGAAAACGGCCCTCATCGGCGCCGCGAGGATCCGTATCGAGGATGGTCGCCGGAGGTTCCTGGCCGCCTCCGCCGCCCTGGAGGCCCTGGACCCCCTGGCGGTCCTGGGCCGGGGCTACGCCCTGGCGACGAAGGAGCCGGAGGGGTGGATCGTCACCCGGGCGGCCGCCCTGCAGAGGGGCGATACCGTCCGCGTCCGCGTCGCTCGCGGGTCCTTCAGGGCCGCCGTGACGGGCATCGAAAGCGAGGTAAGGAAAGATGGCGAAAGATAGATTCGAGGAGGCCCTCGGCAGGCTCGAGGAGATCGTCCGCCGCATGGAGGCGGGGGAGATGAGCCTCGACGAATCCCTCAAGGCCTTCGAGGAGGGGATAAAACTCGTCCGCTTCTGTTCCCGGAGGCTCGATGAGGCCCAGAGGCGGGTGGACATCCTCATGAGGAACGGGGAAGGGGAGATCACCACCGTCCCCTTCAAGGGGTTCGAGGATGAAGACGGGGAGTGAGGACAATTTGGAAAACTACCTGAGTCAGAGGAGGGCCCTGGTGGAGGAGGCCCTGGAGCGCCTCATCCCCGGCGAGGAAAATGCCCCCTCCCTCCTCTTTAGGGCCATGAGGTACAGCCTCTTCGCCGGGGGCAAGAGGCTCAGGCCGATCCTCTGCCTGGCGGGGGCCGAGGCCGCGGGGGGCGACCCCGCCTCCGTCCTCCCCGCCGCCTGCGCCCTGGAGTGCATCCACACCTATTCCCTGATCCACGACGACCTCCCGGCCATGGACGACGACGATCTCCGTCGGGGCAAGCCGACTTGCCACAAGGTCTTCGGCGAGGCCACGGCCATCCTCGCCGGTGACGCCCTCCTCACCCAGGCCTTCACCCTCCTGGCGGACCCGCGTCACATGCCCTCCCTGCCCCCCCTGACGCGGGTGAAGGTCATCGCCGAGATCGGTAAGGCCGCCGGTCCCTTCGGGATGGTGGGCGGTCAGGTGATGGACATGGCACCTCCCGAGGGGCGGGGCGAGGTGTCCTTCCTCGACGCCATGCACCGGCGTAAGACGGGGGCCATGATCCGGGTCTCCGTCGTGGCGGGGGCCATGCTCTGCGGAGGCGACCCGATGACGATCAAGGCCCTGAGCTCATACGGCGAGCGCATCGGCCTGGCCTTCCAGATCGCCGACGACATCCTGGACGTCACGGGCGACCCCGGCGAACTCGGGAAGGGGACGGGCGGCGACCGTCGTCTCGGCAAGGTAACCTATCCCGCCGTGATGGGTCTCGAGGCCTCTCGACGGCGCATGGCGGACCTCGTCGATGGGGCCCTGACGGACCTGGAAGGACTCGACGAACGGGCCCACCCCCTCAGGGGGATCGCGAAATTCATCATGGAGAGAAAAAGCTGAATGGCCGAAAACCTGCTTGAAACCATCTCCGACCCGGCCGACATCAGGGGCCTCGACCTCGGGGAACTCCATCTTCTGGCGGAAGAGATCCGGCGTCTCATCATCGAGACCGTCTCCGTGACGGGGGGGCACCTCGCCTCCTCCCTCGGGGCCGTGGAGCTGACCCTGGCCATCCATACCGTCTTCGACACCCCCCGCGACCGCCTCGTCTGGGACGTGGGACACCAGGCCTACGCCCACAAGATCATCACGGGCCGGCGGGAACGCTTCCACACCCTCCGCCGCCGGGGGGGGATCAGCGGTTTCCCCAAACGGGCGGAGAGCCCCTACGACACCTTCGACGTCGGCCACAGCGGCACCTCCATCTCGGCGGCCACGGGCATGGCCGAGGCCCGGCGTCTGACAGGGGGTGACCACAAGATCGTCGTCGTCATCGGCGACGGTTCCCTCACCTCCGGCCTCGCCCTCGAGGGCCTGAACTGGGCGGGTTACCGGAAGGAAGACCTCGTCATCGTCCTCAACGACAACGAGATGTCCATCTCCCCCAACGTCGGCGCCCTTTCGGCCTATCTCAACCGGATCATGACGGGCCAGACGATGACGAGGCTCCGGGCGGAGATCAAGTCCTTTTTCAAAAGCATCCCCTCCATCGGGGAGCACATGCTCAAGTTCTCCCGCCAGCTGGAGGAGTCCCTCAAGGCCTTCGTCCTCCCCGGGGCCCTCTTCGAGGACCTCGGCTTCACTTACGTGGGCCCCATCGCGGGCCACCGCCTCGACTATCTGATCCGCACCCTCGAAAACGTCCGGGAGATGCCCGGTCCCGTCCTCCTCCACGTGGTGACGAAGAAGGGCAAGGGTTATCCCTTCGCCGAGGCGGAGCCGAGGCGCTTCCACGGCACGGGCCCCTTCGACGTGGCCACCGGGCGTCCCCTGTCCCCCGAGGGTCCCACGGCCGTCACCTACACCCGGCAGTTCGGCCGGACCATCTGCCGCCTCGCCGCCGAAAATCCCAAGATCGTGGCCATCACGGCGGCCATGTGCGACGGCACGGGTCTGGACACCTTCGCCGAGGCCTTCCCCGAGAGGTTCTTCGATGTCGGCATCGCCGAGCAGCACGGCGTGACCTTCGCCGCCGGCCTCGCCGTGGAGGGCCTACGCCCCGTCGTGGCCATCTACTCCACCTTCCTCCAGCGGGCCTTCGACTCCATCATCCACGACGTGTGCCTCCAGAACCTTCCCGTCGTCTTCGCCCTGGACCGGGGCGGTTTCGTGGGGGACGACGGCTCGACCCACCAGGGCCTCTTCGACCTCTCCTACCTGCGGTGCATCCCCAACCTCGTGGTCATGGCCCCAAAGGACGAAAACGAGCTCCAGCACATGCTCAAGACGGCCGTCGAGCACGGCGGCCCCATCGCCCTCCGCTACCCCCGCGGCTCCGGCGTGGGCGTCCCCCTCGATGAGGACCTCCGCGCCCTGCCCATCGGCCGGGGGGAGATCCTACAGGAGGGGGAGGACGCCGCCGTCATCGCCCTGGGGTCCACGGTCCATCCCGCCCTCGCGGCCGCCTCCCTCCTCGCGGACGAGGGTCTCAGCGTCCGGGTGATCAACGCCCGCTTCGTCAAGCCCCTGGACAGAGACCTGATCTGCGAGACGGCCCTCCGCGTGGGTCGCTTGGTGACGGTGGAGGAAAACGTCCTCATGGGGGGGTTCGGCAGCGCCGTGACGGAGCTCCTGGCGGACGAGGGCCTCGGCGGCTGTCGGGTCGTCCGCCTGGGCGTGGACGACCGCTTCGTCGATCACGCCTCCCAGGAGGAGCTCCGGCGCCGCTTCGGCATCGACCGGGACGGCATCGCCGCCGCGGTCCGCCGTCTCTTGGCCCTGGCGGATCATGGAGAAGGTGCGCCTCGATAGGCTCCTCGTGGATCGGGGCCTGGCCCCCACGAGGGAGAGGGCCCGGGCCATGATCCTCTCCGGGGCGGTCCTGGCGGATGAAAGGCCGGCGGACAAGGCCGGGCTCCTCGTCTCCCCCGATGCCGCGATCCGTCTTAAGGGCGAGGTCAACCCCTACGTCGGCCGGGGGGGGCTGAAGCTCAAGGGGGCCCTCACGTCCTTCGGCCTCTGCGTGGATGGTATCGTGGCCCTCGACGTGGGGGCGGCCACGGGGGGCTTCACGGACTGTCTACTCAAGGAGGGGGCGCGGAAGGTCTACGCCCTCGACGTGGGCTACGGTCAACTCGCCTGGGAGCTCCGGAACGACCCCCGGGTGGTGGTCCTGGAGCGGACCAACATCCGCCTCTACGACGGGCGGGGCATGGAGGAGAGACCGGAGCTGGCCGTTATCGACTGTTCCTTCATCTCCCTGCGACTCGTCATACCACCCGTGGTCCGCCTCCTGGCGGCGGGGGGGAGGATCCTGGCCCTCGTCAAACCCCAGTTCGAGGTGGGGAGAGAGCAGGTCGGCAAAGGGGGGGTGGTCAGGGACCCGGCCCTCCAGGAGGCCGCCGTGGAAGGGATCATCCGTTTCTGCCGGGAAGAGGGCCTCGCCGTCCAGGGGAGATGCGAATCACCCCTGAAGGGGCCGAAGGGGAACCGGGAATTCTTCATCCTCGCCGCCGTGGGGGAGGTCGTCCATGGCCGTTAAGCTGGCCCAGACGGCGGGTTTCTGCATGGGGGTGAAGAGGGCGGTCGATCTCGTCCTCGAGGTGGCCCAGCGCAAGGGAAACGAGACCGTCTACACCTACGGCCCCCTCATCCACAACCCCCAGACGGTGGAACTCCTGAGAAAGAGGGGGATCATCCCCATCGCCTCCCTCGACGAGCTGGCGGGTAAGGACAAGGGTTCCATGGTCATTATCCGCGCCCACGGCATCTCCCCCCAGGAAAGGAGACGACTCAAGGAGACGGGCCTGCGCATCGTGGACGCCACCTGCCCCCGCGTCGGCCTCGTCCAGGGGATCATCAAGAAGCACGCGCGGGAGGGCTACCATATCCTGATCGTGGGCGACGAGGCCCACCCCGAGGTGAACGGCCTTTTGGGTTACGCCGAAGGCCGGGGGATCCTCCTCTCCTCGCCCGCCGACGTCGCCGCCCTCCCGGAGTTGGACAAGGTCTGCGTCGTCGCCCAGACGACTCAGAACCCCGAGGAGTACCGGGCCGTCTGCGAGGCCGTCCAGGGACGTTTCCCCCATGCCGTGGTCTTCAACACCATCTGCGACTCCACGGAAAAGAGGCAGGGGGAGGTGGAGGCCCTCGCCCGGGAGATGGACGCCATGATCATCGTCGGGGGCCGCAACAGCGCCAACACGAAGAGATTGGCCGACCTGGCGCGGCGGCGGGGCATTCCCGTCGCCCACATCGAGACGCCGGAGGAGTTGGACCCGGCGGCCCTTCAGGCCTGGGACCGGGTCGGCGTCTCCGCCGGGGCCTCGACGCCCAACTGGATCATCGACCGGGTCGTGGACGAGGTGACGGCCGCCCAGAGGGAGAGGGGGGGGCGGGCGACGGGCGTCTACCGCCTCTGGGCCGCCGCCGTCCGGACGGACCTCTACTCCTCCCTGGGGGCCGCCTGCCTGGCCTACACGGCCTCCCTCCTCCAGGGCCTCCCCAACCGGCCCTCCGCCCTCGCCATGGCGGCCCTCTACGTCTGGGCCATCCACGTCATCAACCGGGTGATCAACCGCCGGGCGGGCACGGTCCTGGGAACCTTTCGGGAGATCTCCTACCAGCGCCACGAGAAGGCGTACCTAACCGCCGCCGCCCTTTCCCTCGTCGCCGCCCTCGCCCTCGCCCTGTGGGAGGGGCACCGGCCCTTCCTCCTCTTGTTCTTCATGTCCCTCCTGGGGGGCCTCTACAACGCCCCCCTCCTGCCGGGCAGGGGGCGCTTCCGCAGCCTCAAGGACCTCCCCGGCTCCAAGAACATCTCCATGGCCCTCGCCTGGGGGACGGTGACGGCCCTCATCCCCCCCCTCTCGGTCCCCTCTCCCTTCACGCCGGCCACGGCCGTGGCCTTTGCCTTCGTCTTCGGTCTCGTCTTCATCCGGTCCGTCCTTTCCGACATCCTCGACATCCAGGGGGACCGGTTCATGGGGAGGGAGACGATCCCCGTCCTCATCGGCGAGGCCCGCGCCCGCCTCCTCCTCAAGGGCGTGACGGCGGTGGTGGCCCTGATCACGGCCGCCTCCTACTGGGCGGGGTGGGCCCCTTCCCTGAGCCTCCCCCTCACCCTGACCCCGTTTTATATGTGGATTTGTTTCAGGCTTTATGATAGAGAGGCCGGGTTTTCCGGTCTGGTGATGGAGGGCGTCCTGGAGACGGTCTATCTCGTGTCGGGGGCCATAAGCGCCCTCTGGGCGGTGGGAAGGATCCTCTTCCCTTAAGTGCACAAGGAGGGGCGGTATGAAGGCGAAGATGAAAAAGGCGCACCTGGGGTTGATATTGTTCTCCCTTCTGGCCTTGGCGGCCTGCGGGGGGGGCCTTCGTTACTCCCAACTCGATCCGGCGGCGAAGGAATTCCATCCCCGCCATTTGGCCGTGTTCCCCGTCGACGTGGGCACTTACGAGGAGGCCCGGGACGTGGCGGACACCATCCTGGCCGGTGTCGTCATGGAGAAGAAGGCCTTCAAGGAAGTGACCGCCGGCGACGCCATGAGGGAAATGCTGAAGGCCAACGAGGAGTTGCGAAAGACATACCAGGATTACACCCTCAAGCTCAAGACGGTGAATTTCTCGGACCCCGAGCTCAGCAGGAAGATCGGGTCCATCACCAAGGCGGACGCCTTCCTCCTCGTCAACATCGACTACTGGCTCTACACCCAGGAGAGCGGCAAGAAGGTGGGCAAGGTGGGGATGGCCATGAAGCTCGTCGAGACCTCCACGGGCCGGATCATGTGGAAGGCCGGTCATTTCCTCGACCGGTCCTACAGCTTCATCAAACCGGATTTGAAGGACATCGCCCGGGACGTGGCCCGGGAGATGCTTTCCGAGCTGCCCAACTGAAGGAGTAAAACATGAAGGAGAAGGTGGAACAGGCCCTGGCGAAGATCAGGCCCGGCCTGAGGGCCGACGGCGGAGACGTGGAACTCATCGACGTGGACGCCGAGGGGGTCGTGAAGGTCAAGCTCCTGGGGGCCTGCCACGGGTGCCCCATGGCGGCCATGACCCTCAAGAACGGGATCGAGCGTTACCTCAAGAAAGAGGTCCCGGAGGTGAAAGAGGTCATCCCGGCGTAGGCAAGACAAAAAACCGCCCCGCGGCCGGCGACGACGGAAACCCTCGGCCGAGGGGCTTTTCTATATCAGTCACAGGAGGATTGGAAATGGCCCACGTTATCACCGACGACTGTATCGCCTGCGGATCCTGCGAGGACGAGTGCCCCGTGGGAGCCATCTCCGAAGGGGAGGACAAGTACGTCATCGACCCCGAGGTCTGCACGGACTGCGGCGCCTGCGCCGATATCTGCCCCGTGGAGGCCATCATCCCCGGCGAGGAAAAGTAACCACCTTCCCTCCCTCTCCCCCTTAACCCCACGGATAAAGGGGTTCCAAAGATGGGTCTCTTCATCACCTTCGAGGGCATCGAGGGGTGCGGCAAAACCACCCAGGTGGACCTGGCGGCGGAGCGCCTCCGGCGACGGTCCCTCCCCGTCCTCGTCACCCGGGAACCGGGGGGCACGGACCTGGGGACGGCCGTCAGGGCCCTCCTCCTCAACCGGGGAGAACGCCCGCCGGACGCCGTGGCGGAACTGTTCCTCTTCGCCGCCGCCCGGGCCCAGCACTGCCGCGAGGTGATCGGACCGGCCCTCGCCGCCGGTACCATCGTCCTCTGCGACCGTTTCGCCGACGCCACCGTCGCCTACCAGGCCTACGGCCGGGGGCTCCCCCTGGAGACCGTCCGCTTCGTGAACGACCTCTCCACGGGTCCCCTGAGGCCCGACCGGACCTTCCTGTTCGATCTGGAACCCAAAGCGGGCCTGTCCCGGGCCCTCACGAGGATCGCCCACCGCGGCGGGGGGCCGGCGGAGGATCGTTTCGAGGGGGAGGACCTGGCCTTTCACGAGGCGGTGCGGCGGGGTTATCTCGAGGAGGCCCGCCGGGACCCGGGGCGTTTCCGTGTCATCCCCGCCGAGGGCACCGTGGAGGAGGTGGCCGCCGCCGTCGGGCGGGAGATGGAGGATCTCCTGCGGGAGAGGGGTTATGTCCTATAGGGGTATCAGGGGGCACGACGGTCCCATCGCCCTGTTGAAGAGGGCCGTCGCGAAGGGGAGGGTCGCCCACGCCTACCTCTTCTGCGGGATGGACGGCATCGGCAAGAAGAAGGTGGCGACGGCCTTCGCCCGGGCCCTCCTCTGCCGGGAGGCGAGAGACGGCGAGGGCTGCGGGGTCTGCGGGACGTGCCTGAAGATCGAGCGGGCCTGTCATCCCGACGTCCTCACCCTGGCCCCGGAGGGGGCCTTCATCAAGATCGGGGAGATCAGGGGTCTTATGGAGATGATGGCCCTCCATCCCCTCGAGGGCCCCAGGAGGGTGGTCATCGTCGACGAGGCGGACCGGATGAATCCCCCGGCGGCCAACGCCCTCCTGAAGACCCTCGAGGAACCCACGGCGGCCAATACCCTGATCCTCGTCACCTCCAGGCCCCTTCAGCTCCCCCCCACGATCCTCTCCCGGTGCCAGCGCCTCACCTTCTCGCCCCTGGCGGCGGCAGAGGTCGCCCTTCACCTCCGGGAGGAGGCGGGTCTCGACGGGGAAACGGCGGCCTTCCTCGCCGCGGCCGCGGGGGGAAGCATCCGCCACGCCCTCCTTCTCCACAAGGAGGGCTACCTGAAGAGATGCGAGGAGATCGTCCTCTGCGCCGCCGACGAGACGCGGCCCCGGCCCCTGAGGGTCCTCTCCCTCATCTCCCTCCTGGGGAGGGAGCGGGACAACCTGGCGGAGGCCCTGGGGATCCTCAAGGTCTTCTTCCGGGACGCCCTCGTCCTGGCGGCGCTGGGACCCGAGGCCCCCGTGGTCCTGAGGGAGCGGCGGCGGGAGGCCGAGGGGACGGCGGTGCGCCTGGGGACGAAGGCCCTCCTCAGAAACTGCCGTCTCCTCGATGAAGCCCTCCGCCTCATCGAGCAAAACGCCAACAAAACGTTGACTTTAGAGACCACTGTGTTTAAGCTGGCCCTATGACGACGGGAGAGACGGACAAGAAGGAGCAGGTCGTCGGGGTGAGGGTCAAGAGGGAAGGGGAGAGCTTCCGGTTCTTCCTGACCACGATCACCCTGTGCCCCGGGGACCTCGTCGTCGTGGAGACGGACCAGGGCCCGGCCCTGGGCGAGGTCGCCTCCCCTCCCCAACCCTGCGGGCAGGCGGAACCGCCCGCGCTGCCCCAGGTCCTGAGAAGGGCCGACGACGACGATCTCCACACCCTCGCCGAGAACCGGAGGCTCGAGGGAGAGGCCAAGGACTTCTGCATCGAGCGGGTCAAGCTGCGGGGCCTGCCCATGAAGGTCATCGACGTCGAGTGCCTCTTCGACCGGAGCAAGGTCATCTTCTACTTCACGGCGGAAAACCGCGTGGACTTCCGGGAACTGGTGAAGGACCTCGTCCAGCGGTTCCGGACCCGCATCGAGCTCCGCCAGATCGGCGCCCGCCAGGAGGCCCGCCTGGTGAGGGGGCTGGGGATCTGCGGCCGGGAGGTCTGCTGCGCCCGCGCCCTCCAGAACCTTGACAGGGTCACGGTGAAGATGGCCAAGGAGCAGGGGATGTCCCTGAACCCGGAAAAGATCTCCGGCCTCTGCGGGCGCCTGATGTGCTGTCTGGCCTACGAATACGAGGTCTACCTCGACCTGCGGAAGGACATGCCCAAATGCGGCAAGACCATCACCACCCCCCAGGGACGGGGGAAGGTGATCCGGCAGAACATCCTCAACCGCGAGCTGGTGGTCGCCCTGGAGAGCGGCCGGGAGGTCACCCTGCCCCTCGACGAACTCAAGAACTGACAAGCGAGGTCGCCCATGGAAAAGGCATACTACATCACCACCCCCATCTATTACGTCAACGCCTCACCCCACATCGGTCACGCCTACACGACCATCGTGGCCGACGTCCTGGCCCGTTACCACCGCGCGGCGGGTTACAGGACCTTCTTCCTGACGGGGACGGACGAGCACGGCGACAAGATCGCCGAGGCGGCCGCCAAGGCGGGGATGGACCCCCAGGCCTACACGGACATGGTCAGCGCCCAGTTCAGGGCCCTGTGGCCCCAGCTGAACATCACCAACGACTACTTCATCCGCACGACGGACGAGAACCACGTGCGGGTCGTCGAATACGTCCTCAGGAAGGTCTACGACGCCGGCGAGATCTACTTCGGCCACTACGAGGGCTACTACTGCGTGGGCTGTGAGCGTTTCTACACGGACAAGGAGCTGGTGGACGGCCTCTGCCCGGACCACAAGACGGCCCCCGAGTTCCGGAAGGAGAGCAACTATTTCTTCCGGATGAGCAACTACCAGGACTGGCTGATCGATCATATCAAGAAAAACCCCGATTTCATCAGGCCGGAGCGGTACCGCAACGAGGTCCTGGCCTTTCTGAGGGAACCCCTGGAGGACCTGTGCATCTCCCGCCCCAAGACGCGCCTCACCTGGGGCATCACCCTCCCCTTCGACGAGGCCTATGTCACCTACGTGTGGTTCGACGCCCTGATCAACTACATCACGGGCATCGGCTACCCCGACGGTGCGGACTTCCGGGTCTTCTGGCCCGTGGCCCAGCACCTCATCGCCAAGGACATCCTCAAGCCCCACGGGATCTACTGGCCCACGATGCTCAAGGCGGCGGGCCTGGAGCCCTACGCCCACCTCAACGTCCACGGCTACTGGAACGTGGACCAGAGCAAGATGTCCAAGAGCCTCGGCAACGTCGTCAAGCCCCTCGACCTGAAGGACAAGTACGGCCTCGACGCCTTCCGCTACTTCCTCCTGAGGGACATGGTCTTCGGCCTGGACTCCAGCTTCAGCGAGGAGGCCCTGGTCCAGCGCCTCAACTCCGATCTGGCCAACGACCTGGGGAACCTCACGAGCCGCGTCCTGGCCATGGCCTTCAAGTTCGCCAAGGGCGAGGTCCCGCCCCGGGGGGCCGAGGCGGACGCCGACGGGGCCCTGAGGGAGGGGGCGCAGCGGGCCCTGGGGGAGACGAGGGAGAACTTCGAGCACCTCTCCCTCCACAAGGCCCTGATCGCCATCTGGGAATTCATCAACATGGTCAACAGGTACATCGTCGAGGGAGAGCCCTGGAACCTTGCCAAGGACCCCTCGCGTCGCGACCGTCTCGACACGGTCATCTACAACTGCCTGGAGGCCCTGAGGGTCATCGCCGTCCTCATCTCCCCCTTCATGCCCGGCACGGCCGAAAAGATCCTCGGGGCCCTTGGTCTGGACGGCAAGGGGGTGAGGCTGGACTCCATCGAGAACTGGGGCGGCCTGCCCGAGGGCAACAAGTTAACCAGGATCGAGGCCCTCTTCCCGCGGGTGGAGTACGTCCGGGAGGAGAAGGCCCCGCCGGAAAGGAAAACCGTCATGGAACCCGTAAAACCGGAGATAACCTACGAGGATTTCGAGAAGATCGACCTCCGGGTGGCGAAGGTCATCACCGCCGAGGCCGTCCCCAAGTCCAACAAGCTCCTGAAGCTCACCATCGACATGGGCGAGGAGCGCCAGATCGTCGCCGGCATGGCCAAGGACTACAAGCCGGAGGAGATGGTGGGCCGCTACATCGTCGTCGTCGCCAACCTGAAACCGACGAAGCTCATGGGCGTCGAGTCCCGGGGGATGCTCCTGGCGACGGACACGGAAGGGGGCCTCACCCTCATCACCTGCGACCGGCCGCCGAAGACGGGTGCGAGGGTCAGGTAGGGGTCAACGCGGGGTCAGGCGGTAGGAACTGATCGTCTCCACGGGGCCGTAGGATCTCTTCATGACGGCCAGGGCGGGGACCCCCATGTCGCTCTCCTTGTTGATGAAGGTCTCCGCCGGGAAGAGGAGACGGGCCGCCTCCCGGTCCAGGTACTGGTAGAGGCCCTTGACGGAGGGGAGGGCCTTCTCGAAGTTGAGGACGCCGATTAGGTCCGTGAGACGGGAGGCGAGGGCGAAGGCGCACACCCGGCCGTCGACGCGGATCATCAGACCCCGCCAGGGCAGGACGCCCACCGTTCGGAGGGCCCTTCGCGCCGCGGCGACCTCGGCGGCCAAGGAGGGCCCCTTCGGCCGTTGTCCCCTCGCCCGGCACCACTCCTCCAGGAAGTCCAGGCAGGCCGGGACGTCCCCCGCCGTCAGGGGAGCCGTCTCGACCCGCCCCGAGGCGACGTAATTCCTCTCGAACTGGTGGATGAGGTTCCGCTTCCGGACGTACCTGTTGCCCCGGAGGGTCGCGAGGTCCTCTTTCCGATAGAGGTAGTCCTCGTATCCCTCCTGGAGGCCGAGGCGGAAATGCCTCTCTATCTCCCCCCTGCCCGCCTCTTCCACGTAGTCCCCGGGGACGAAACAGTAACCGCCGTAGGGCGACCCGGCGAGGAGGGCCCGGAGTTCCGCCGGGGAGGGGGCCTTCGTCCCCCCCACGGGCATGACGAGGCAAGGCTCGTCGGGCCGGTCGAGGGCGTCGCTCGTCACGAGGACCAGGCCCTCGGCGATCCCCCAGCGGTAAACCCGGGGAGGTTGGCTCCAGGCGATGAGGGAGGGGAGGGAATAGATGCCCAGGCGGTAGGTCTGGCGGGCGAAGAAGGGCTCCAGGAGGGGGTAGTCGTCGACGGTCAGTTCCTTCATCATTCTCCGCCCGCCGTCTCCTTTTCCCGGATGTCCTCCTCGTAGATGCGCCAGCAGGAGAGGAGGAGGGAGGCGATGACGGGACCCAGGACGAAGCCCGTGAGGCCGAAGAGGACGATACCCCCCAGGGTGGAGAGGAAGATCATGAGGGGGTGCATCTGGACGTCGTGACCCAAGAGGAGGGGCCGCAGGAGGTTGTCGACCATGCTGATGACCAAGACGCCGTAGACGAGGATGAGGATCCCCTGCCAGATATACCCCTGGATGATCATGATGAGGCCCGCGGGCGCCCAGACGATGGAACAGCCGATCCCGGGCAAGATGGAGGCGCCCACCATGATCACCCCCCACGTCAGGGCCCCCTTGATGCCGAGGAGATAGAAGAGGACCCCGCCCAGGAAACCCTGGAGGCCGCCGATGAGGAGGGTGACCTTGAGGGTGGCCCGGGCGGTGACGACGAAGCGGGAGAAGAGGAGGGCTTCCCGACCCCCTCCCAGGGGCCGGTGCTTCGTCACCCACCTCAGGAAGGACTCCCCGTCGCGGACGAAGAAGAAGAGGGTGTAGAACATGATGGCGAGCTGGGCGACGAAGATGATGGTGTTCTGGGTGAGGCCCTTGAGACTCTGCCAGATGTAGCCGGAGAGGCCCTTGAGCAGCTCCGCCAGGCGCTCCATGAGGAAGGAGGTGTCGATCCTGACCTTCGCCAAGAGGGGATACTGGGACAGTTCCCGGGAGAGGTCCCTCAGGTGCCGGTCGATGGTGGCGGCGTCCATGTCGAGGGAGTTGTAGAGATCGAGGGACTCGGCGAGGAGGAGGCTCCCGAGGAGGACGGCGGGCAGAAAGAGGGCGAAGAGGATGACGACCATGACCAGGGCGGCGGCGACGTTGGGGGGGGTGTTCTGGCGGCGGAAAAAGGCGAAGAGGGGGTGGAAGACGACGGCGATGACGGCGGCCCAGAAGACGGCGTAGAAAAAGGGACGCAGGAGGTAGAGAAACAGGAGGGTCACGAGACCCAGGAGGGCCAGGAACAGGATCCTTCTCGTCGTCTCCCTTTCCATGAAGGGGACCTTATACGAAAAGTCCGCCCCGATCAAGGCCCGTCCGGGTCCGCGACGCCCCCGCCGTGGCGCCGTGAGGGAAACACGCCCCAGGGCCCTTGAAACGACGCCGCGGACGTGCCATAGAAGGCCGAAGACGGTTGACAAAGAGGGGTATGAGGCGTGGCAAAGGGTAAAAAGGCCGTTTTTCTCCTGTCCGGCGTGTTTTCCTCCCCCCATCCGGCTAGCGGCGGGGAACTGCCCACCGAGGCCGTCGCGGCCCTGGGGGGGCTGAGGGCCTCTTACGATCTCTTCCTGGCGGCCGCCGGGGGGGACGGTCCCGATGGGGGTGTCGGGGGGCCCCTCGCCGCGGGGGGGGACGTCTTCTCCGGTCTGTGCCCCCTCCCCGCGGGGGCGGCCGGTGATCTCTCCCGCCGCCTGGGGGAGGCGATCCGGAGCCTGGGCGTCCGAACCGAGGGTTCCTTCTTCGTCGCCGACGACCCGCGCCTGGTGGAGGCCGCCGAGGGGGCGGGACTCTGTGGTCTCTATATCCTGACGCCGCGGGGTTTCCGCCTCCTCGGCGACCTGGCCCCCGACGTCTTCGTCTTCCATGACCTCCCGGATGCGGTCCGCTGGATCCTCGACCACCCCGAGGGTCCGCGCAGCGTCTCCGCCGTAGTCCGCCGGGGCGCCGCGGCGATCCGCCGGGGCGGCCTCGTCGCCTTCCCGACGGAGACGGTCTACGGCCTCGGCGCCGACGCCCTGAACCCCACGGCGGTGGCCCGGATCTTCGAGGTCAAGAGACGCCCCCTCCACGATCCCCTCATCGTCCACGTCGCCGACCCCGCGGAGGTGGCGGCCCTGGTCACGGAGATCCCCCCGGCGGCCAGGAGGCTCATGGACCGTTTCTGGCCGGGCCCCCTGACCCTCGTCCTGCCCAAGAGGGAGACGGTACCCGATATCGTGACGGCGGGCCACGGAACCGTCGCCGTGCGCATGCCCGCCAACCGGTGGGCCCGGGAGTTGATCGCCCTGGCCGAAACGCCCGTCGCCGCCCCCAGCGCCAACGCCTTCGGCCGGACCAGCCCCACCACGGCCCGCCACGTGGACGAACAGCTCCACGGCCTCTACGACGAGATCATCGACGGGGGTGCCTGCCGGGTGGGGATCGAATCGACCGTCCTGGCCCTGGCGGGCGGCAGGACGGTCGTCCTGCGCCCCGGCGGTCTCGCCCCCGAGGAGATCCGGGAGGTGACGGGGGAGGTGGAGTTACCGGTCCCCCGGGGCGCCGGCGGCGCCAGCCCCGGGATGCTCGCCTCCCACTACGCCCCCCGGACCCCCCTGTTCCTCGTGGACGACGCCCGTCCCTACGGAGACCGACCCGATGTCGGCCTCCTCCTCTTTCAGGACCCCCCCGGCCCCGTCCGGGGTCAAGTGGCCGTCCTGAGCCCGAAGGGGGACCTGAGGGAGGCGGCGGCGAACCTCTATCAGGCCCTGCGCCGCCTGGACCGCCTGGGCCTGCGCCTCATCGTCGCCGAGCGCGTCCCCCCCCACGGCCTGGGGGTCGCCATCAACGACCGCCTCTCCCGGGCGAAATCGGGGGACACAATACTTAATTCGTAACATCTCGTTTTCACTGGGCTATTTTTGAGCTGAAATCGGTCATCGTGTCCCCGAATTTCTCCCCCGTCTCGGCAAAATCCCGCCGAAGGGCGATCCGCAAACCCTTGTCCGGTGAGGCTTTCGGGATCCCAAAATCCCAGAAGCCTTACCACGACAGCATATTTTCAACGTCGCCGATTTCTCAATGATATCATATAGTTAATCTGTATCGGAACTCCGATACCCATCCCCGGGAGGGGGTCCGAAAATATCTTTGATCACGACAACAACGGGAGGAGAGCGGGGTGATCCCGCCGCCCCTTTGACCCCTCGGTGAGGAATTGTTATTTTTACATTTTTCGTGGCTCATGCCTGAACCCTTAAACAACATGAAATTTTCGCCACCAGTGCCAAGATCTTAGGAATGCTCTCCTGTTGATGACGTCAGCTTGCCTATAACCAGGATTTCAATAATTCCGTTATCCGCAACAGTTCCCCTGCCTCCTGGTCCCCCCCTTCCGCCCTATTGAGCGAGATTCTCTCGACCAAAACAATAGGGCCCGCCGATCGAATAATGACGTTTCCGCACTGGGGAAGCAGATGGAAAAACCCATCTCCAAAAGGCGTTATCTGGTCATTTTTCTCGACATAAAGATCATATTCCATGGCCGATTGACCTAAAACGCCCGCCTGGGCTTTTCTGAACTTGGAGGAAAGGGTCAATTCGACACCCTTGCGGATGATCTTTCCGCTCACGCCCCTCATACCGGGGATAAAGAGCATGACCCATGTCCCCCTAGTGTCGGCCTTCGGAATTGCCGCCACAAGATGTTTAGTGGGGCCGTTGACATTCGACAGCCAACACACGGCATAATCACCCCCCGCCCTCTTGTAAATTTGCTCGATATAGGAATCACACAAAGTAAGGCGGCAGGCAGCCGCGATGGCATCAAAAATGGGATCAGTCCGGTCGATGACGGTAAATCCTTGCGATGTCAGAAAATTATGGAGGGGCAGAGAGATCGTTGGATCGAGTTTCCTTTTTCCCCAAAAAATGACCAAAACAACAATGACGAACGCGACAATCATGCCAATAATGCCTGCGATCATTGTTCATGCAATCCTTGTAAATAGGGGGACACAATACTTAATTCGTAACATCTCATTTCCACTGGGATATTTTTGGGCTGAAATCGGTCATCGTGTCCCCGAATTTCTCCCCCTTGTCAATGATCTGCCCTATAGAGCCATGCTGTGATCGCCGCAATGGGGCCACTTCCTGATCGCCGCAATGGGGCCAAGCGCTGATCCCCCCTTTGCCGATGTAAATGATGCCCTTACCCGGGGAGGAGCTTTACGGGGAAAAGCCCTTATTTAACCGTTTTTCCCGGCGGGCCCAAAGTTTCCCCCCGCCGGGGGGTGTTTTGGGAAAAACGGGCCGTTTGGGCCCAAGCATTTCCCGCCTCGAAAAGCGGGACGAGAGTGGTCTTATTATGAGCATATTATAAGTGCCATATTAGATCAAAACCGGGCTGACGCAAAGGTATGCCGGAGCTCCGGCATAGGTAAACTAATTGGAATCATTTAGGAATCGGCGATCGACAAAAAATTTTCCCGCCGTTTTTCCTCCCCTTCTCCCCGGCGGGGATGGGTCCCGAGCATGCAAAGACATCCCCTGTCAAGAGTAAACCGTTCTCGGATCATCGTCTTCAATGATGGGCAAATGAATTAAAATTTCTCTATTCTTCATTACGAGACGCATTCCTGTTCGCTCTCCACCTGGCAGTTTCCTGTCCTTCTTGCTTTGGGGTTGTTTGTCCTTACTGCCTAACCCAAGTTTTACCGCGACGTTTCCATTTTGCGTGTTCATATGTCGAGAGGGCTGCGCACTCCCAATTTGTTCCTCGTCGCCACGTGGGTGTAGATCATGGTGGTCTGGACATGGCTGTGGCCGAGGAGTTCCTGAATGGTCCGGATGTCGTAGCCCTGCTCCAGGAGGTGGGTAGCGAAGCTGTGCCTCAAGGTGTGCACCGTGACCCGCTTTTCTATCCCAGCCTTTTGGGCCGCCGTCTTCACGGCCTTCTGGAGGGTGTTGAGGTGGACGTGATGGCGGCGGATGATCTTCGTCCGGGGATCCGCCGAGAGGTCCCGCGAGGGGAAGACCCACTGCCAGGGCCATTCCTTGCCCGCGTGGGGATACTTCCTCTCCAGGGCGTCGGGGAGAGACACGCCGTCCGCGCCGGCGGCCCGGTCTCGCTCGTAGATCTCCCGAACGGTGTCGAGGTGCTCACGGAGGCGTGGCTTCAATGATTCGGGCAGCACCGTCATCCGGTCTTTATCACCCTTGCCCGCCCTTACGATGACGGCCCCCCGTTCGAAATCTATGTCCTTCACCCGCAGGCGTATACACTCACTCACCCGCAGGCCGCATCCGTAGGTCAGCTCCGCCATCAGCCTCGTCATCCCCTCGAGTTGGTCGAGGAGGCGCAAGACCTCCTGACGGGACAGCACGACGGGAAGTCTTCGCACCCGCTTCGCCCTCACCATCTCTTGCAGATTACCGATATCCTTCTCGAGAACGTGGCGGTAGAGGAACAGCAGGGCGTTGAAGGCCTGATGCTGGGTGGAGGCGGAAACCCGTTTCTCCACGGCCAGGTGGGAAAGGTAAGCCACTACGTGGCCGCCGTCCAGGGTTTGGGGAGGGATTCCCTTGACGAAACGGTAAAAGTCCCGGACCCAGCTCAAATAGGTCTTCTCCGTGCTCAAGGCCCGGTGCTTCAAACGGAGGAGGCGGACGAGCTCTCGGCCCATTTCCTGCCATGCCTTGAGGTTGTCGCCATCCTCGGCCGGTCTGTCTTGTAAGAATTGCCTGCGGTAATAACGATAGAGGTCCAGGGCCTCCTTGGCCTGTTTTACCTGCCATTCCTCATGGTGCAGCTCCATCCCTTTGAGGAATTGCCGCACCTCGTCGTCAGTGAACGGATCGTCCGGGCCCTTCCCGATCGTATCCTGGAACCGGCGTACCCAATTTACGTAGTAAGGGATGCGCTTTTCCGGAACGGCCTTTTTTGCGACGAGAAACGATTTGAACGAGTCCATAGACTGTCCCTTGAACTTTGTCTTTGCCATATTCCATATAACATCTCTTTCCGAAACACAATCACTTCGATCATGACATGACATGACGCATCCCGGTTCCCCGAATAAATTATAACATTGCGTGATTATTGGTATTTATTGCATACGAGCGACCTTTATTTTTTCGTTGACAACCAGTATCTCGCTACGTATATGGTGACCTGGTGGTGTGTAGAATATAGTGATTATTTAAGTTAGCCTGCTTCCTCAAGCGGTGGCAGCCAACTAAAGGGCGCTATGAACCTATCTGGCATTTCGGACAAATCGCTGCTAGGCAAAGTCCTTCGCTTTCCGCTTCGGCTTATTCCTGCTCAAACCGTACTGCCAATTATGCAAGGCAGGTTGAAAGGGAAGAAATGGATTGCGGGATCAAGCAATCATGGGTGTTGGTTGGGGAGTTATGAGTACGCCAAGCGTATTACTTTTGAGAAAACTGTTACCCAAGGAAGTGTCGTGTTTGACATAGGCGCGAATGTCGGTTTCTACACGCTTTTGGCATCAGTGCTTGTCGGGGCTAGGGGAAGGGTCTTCGCCTTCGAGCCCTTCCCAGCGAATGTGGTTTACCTGAAAGAGCATTTGCAGTTGAACAACATTGACAACGTGACAGTTGTCGAAGCCGCTGTTTCGGACAAATGCGGCACGGCCTTCTTTGACGAAGGCCCAAGTAGTTCAATGGGACACATCTCGGCAAATGGGAGACTTCGGGTTAGAACGGTCGCTATAGATGAACTCGTTGCCAGGAAAGAACTGCCAGTGCCCGACTACATAAAAATGGATATCGAAGGCGGAGAAGGGTTGGCTCTCTCAGGCGCAAAAGCAACACTCGCACAATTCCATCCAACTATCTTCTTGGCTACCCACGGAAGCAGTATTCATCAGGAATGTTGTCGTTTGCTTCAGTCGCTAGATTATGAACTACAGCCCATTGATGGAGTGGATTTACAGTCATCCAGTGAGATACTCGCTACCTACAACGCGGGCTAACAACGGGTTGCAGCCGACGTTGCTCCGCTGCGCTCCGCAACGCGGCTGAACCCAAGCCGTTAGTGCCAAACGGGGTATATGCAATGAACGTAGTAAAGGGTGTGATTATGTGCGCAACCAATTTTTTATACTTTGCTATTATCTGCTGTCTTGGATTGGCATCAGGGACGTTGTTAGCAGCAGAAACTATTGAGATTACGTCTGCTACATATGGAAAAAATTGCGGAGTGCGAACTGGAAATGTAACAGATTATGTCTCAGCAGTGTGCAATGGTAAGTCGCGCTGTGAATACTATATAGATCATAGAAGAATTGGGGACCCTGCATATGGGTGCCGCAAAGATTTCCAAGTGAAATGGAAATGCGGAAGCAAACAGTGGAGCAACACCGTCTCTGGTGAGGCATCTGGAAATTCAATTCGCCTCGGTTGTGAAGAATAGACGCGATGTAGTTAAAAAAGAGAAATAAGAGGCCATGAAAAGAGAAATAAGAGGCTAGGCTTGATTTATTCCGATAGCCCTAACAAAAGCATGCAGCCGACGCGCTCCGCGCTGCGGCTGAGCGGCAGATCGTTAGCCGCACAATTTGTCCGCTCCGTGAGGTACAATTAAAGCGGTATACGTACGAGTGAAAAAGGAATGCGAACAGAACACCGAGATATTCAGGAATGGATAAAGCAGAGCTATGGACAATAATATCAAGTCGCAGTGGAGATAGACGGGCAAAACTATCTTCCTGACAAGGAGCGACATTGGTATCAACCGGATGTTGTATTGCGCGATAGCAATGATCACCGATTTTCGCAGCGCGATTTGATATAAGAATTTTTGTCGCCAGCCACGGACACAAACGTAGATAGCCTAACAATAAAAGTAACTTACAGTTGAGCATCATTACCGTGATTTGAAAATTCCTTATATCGAGTGACGGTGTGCCAAGGATTTATCCGTTGTTATAATTCACAATTTCAGGCAACTCATCATCAATCGATTAACTTCCATGCCTCCGAACATCCTATAATTGCAATAAAATCTTGTTCATGCCTTTGAAAGGGCAACCGGTTCCGACTGTGGGTAATAGACCGGAACCTGAAAATAGGC
>Ga0208198_1000275_pt1 | contig 61227 bp, 55 predicted proteins | sample AD_JPNTR2_MetaG_FD_184446 | JGI IMG/M metagenome (GOLD analysis project Ga0208198, IMG submission 184446) | Active sludge microbial communities of municipal wastewater-treating anaerobic digesters from Japan - AD_JPNTR2_MetaG (SPAdes) (version 2) | ecosystem: Engineered > Bioreactor > Anaerobic...
ATATGGCGTGTTTATAAACATCTTATAAGATAAATTTCCCAATAATATCAACAACTTCAGCTCATATTTTTCTAATGACCGCCATTAGAAATTCTGGCTAATGACAATTTTGGGATAAAAAAAGCAAATCCCGTCCATTCCCTGTCGTTTAATTTATCTTTGTTTTTAGGTTCTTATTTTTTGAACCGTTGGGTATGGCGGGATTTGTTTCGCAAATAGTTTTGTATCAATCTCCAAAGGAAATTCCGATTCCTCGTGCGGTTTTCACAAGATTGCAATTGGGATCTACAAGATTTGGACGATTTATAGCGTCTTTGAGAGGAACGGAAATGATTTCGGGATGACGGTAAGCAACCATTTCGCCGAATCGACCTTCAAGAACCATTTCAAAGGCTTTTACCCCGAATTGGGTTGCCAGAATTCGATCGTAAGCAATTGGAATACCCCCCCGTTGCAAGTGTCCTAAAATTGTTTGTCGTATATCACCTTCAAACCCGGCCTCTTTGAGTTGTTGTGCCAATTGTCCCGAAATTCCTCCCAATTGAACATTGGCGTATCCTACTTCTTCGCTTTTGCGGGCAATGACATTTCCGTTAACCGGTTTGGCTCCTTCCGCCACTACAATTATGGCGTGTCCTTTGCCACGACTGTAGCGCATTTGAAGACGTTCCAGTACCTTTTCGATTCGATAGGGAATTTCCGGTATCAGACACACTTCAGCCCCTCCGGCAATAGCAGCATTCAAGGCAATCCATCCGGTAAAGCGTCCCATTACCTCCATTATTAATACACGGTTGTGGCTTGTGGCTGTGGTTACCAGTTTATCTACCGCCTCTGTGGCTACTTGAACTGCAGTTTGAAAACCAAACGTAAAATCAGTGGCCGAAAGATCGTTATCAATGGTTTTGGGTACACCAATTATATTCAGCCCTTTTTCATAAAGAGCTTGAGATATTTGTTGTGAACCATCACCTCCTATGTTGATCACTGCATCGATTCCAAGATATTGCAATTTCCGGATCATTTCATCGCTGCGATCAACATAAGTCCAAGAACCGTCTTTATTTTTTACAGGCCATGCAAACGGACCTCCCTTATTGGTGGTTTCTATAATGGTTCCTCCTTGGACATGAATTCCAGCAACGGCTTTCTCGTCCAAAACCTTAATTTCGGTAGGTTCGCGTAAGATTCCGTTGAAAGCCTCGATGCTTCCAACCACTTCCCAATCACGTTCGCGTGAAGCTCTTTTTACTATAGCCCTGATTACTGCATTCAATCCGGGACAATCTCCACCACCGGTGGCAATCAATACTCTTTTCATATTTTTTTTGATTTTTCTACCTAAAAAATCGGTTGTACATTGCTGTACAACCGAATCCACACAAATAGCTCAACCAAATCGCTTTTAACTAAAACTACCATTAAAAAGATCAACACTGCAAAAATACCATCTCTGACGACATGAAAAAAGCTTTTTGCCATTAATTAAATGTGTGTAAAATCGAAAACGTATTCGCATTCGTTTGCGATGTTTTTCTTAACAAATTTTAATATCTTTATTTGCAAAAATCAAATTTCTAAAAACAAATACCATGGTTATGAATTGCAAAAGCATTATCCCTAGAAGGCCTTTAGTTTCATTGTCAAAGCTAATGTTGATCGTTTTCATGAGCTTGTTGTTGAGCATCTCATCATGCAACACTTCAGCCTTGAAGGATCAAAAGCCGTTTTCGGTTGAACATCCCGATTGGGTTTATCCTGCAACTATTTACGAAGTGAATGTTCGCCAATTCACTCCCCAAGGAACTTTCGAAGCCTTTGCATCGCATTTGCCTCGGTTAAAAGAATTGGGTGTTGACATTCTTTGGTTTATGCCCATTCATCCGATTGGTGAAAAAAATCGCAAAGGTACCCTTGGAAGTTACTACTCTGTAAAAGATTTCAAAGCCGTGAATCCTGAGTTTGGAACCCTCGACGATTTCAAAAAAGTTGTATCAGAAGCTCACAAGCTCGGAATGAAAGTTATCATCGATTGGGTGGCAAATCACTCTTCGCACGATAATGTTTGGACAACTACCAATCCCGATTTTTATATTCGAGACTCTGTAGGAAATTTGGTTTCACAGTACGATTGGAGCGATGTTGCAAAACTCGATTACCAAAATCCCGAACTACGGAAAGCAATGATCGACGCCATGAAATTTTGGCTCACAGAAACCAATATTGATGGATTTCGCTGCGATGTAGCTTTTCTAGTGCCTACCGACTTTTGGAACCAAGCCCGAAAAGAACTGCAAAAAGTAAAACCTGTTTTTATGCTTGCTGAAGCTGAACATATTGATTTACTTGAGTATGCGTTTAATGCTGAATATGGATGGAAACTCCATCACATCATGAATAATATTGCACAAGAAAAACTGACCGCCACTGCTCTCGATGGTTATTTTCTCGACACCCTTGCAACCTATCCAAAGCAAGCCATAAAAATGAATTTCACCAGTAATCACGATGAGAATTCATGGAACGGAACCGAGTTTGAACGTCTTGGCGATGGGGCAAAAACCTTCGCCGCTTTTACCTTTACTATTCCCGGAATGCCACTTATCTACAACGGCCAGGAAGTTGGATTCAACCATCGACTTGAGTTTTTTGAAAAAGACCAAATCAATTGGAATGACAACGGTGAATTTGAGAAATTCTATAAAACTTTGACCGTTCTTCGCAAACGCAACTCTGCCCTTTGGGTTGCCGATAAGGGTGCTGATATGGAGCGAATTTTAACCCCCGAAAGCCCCACAGCCTATGTTTTTGTTCGTAGAAATGATAAAGACAAGGTGTTAGCTATTTTTAACTTTGGTAAAAATCTCGCTGAAATTAACCTTAATCATGAACTAATAGCCGGGAAATACAACGATATTTTTAGCAACACCGAAATTGAGTTTTCTGCGAATGAGACTCTGAAGCTTAATCCATGGGAATTTCGTATTCTTGAGGCTGTCAAATAATTTTGTGGTTATTTTTACCGAAAGAGCACCTCCATAGGGGTGCTTTTTTATTTTTCAGACGGGAATAATTGTTCGATTCTTTTTTACAAGAATGAAACATTGTTACAAAAAAAATTATTTACTTCGTTCAGGAAAAATTTACACAAACATCATGACAATCTTAATCACCGGAGGTTTGATTTATCAGCCCGATGGGTTAATTCAAAGCGATATTCTGATTAAAGATGGCATTACGGTTGCCATAGGGAACTCAATGAAAACCGACAGCCCAGCCACTGTAATCGATGCAACGAATAAAGTTGTTTTGCCGGCAGGGATAGACCCACATGTTCATCTACATTTGCCGACTCCGGCCGGTTATTCCAGTGATGATTTTATATCAGGAAGCAAGGCGGCACTATCAGGTGGCTCAACCATGATTATCGATTTTGTTACTCCCACTCGTGGAGAATCGCTGATTCAGGCTTTGGAAAAACGCCTTGAAGAAGCCTCTGCTTCAATGGTCGATTATTCGTTCCACATTTCACCGGTGGAATGGACCGAGAATACTGCCGCAGAAATTGAACGATGCGTGCAATTAGGATTCCCCTCTTTTAAAGTATATCTTGCCTATCGCCAAACAGTTGGCGTCGATTGGGATACGTTTCGAAAAATTGCCCGCGCTGTGGCAAATGCTAAAGGAATACTGGCAGTCCATGCCGAAATGGGCGATGAAATCGATCGACTCCGTGACAATTTTGCAGCCAATGGTAAAACAACCCCATTGTATCACCTATTATCTCGCCCCGTTGAAACAGAATATAATGCCGTAAAACAAGCCATTGAAATAGCTGTGGAAGAACGGTGTCCTATATACTTTGTCCACATATCCACTTATGAATCGTTGTTTGAAATTGCTAAGGCTCAAAAAAACAATGCCGTGGTATTTGCCGAAACTTGTCCACACTATCTGATTTTCGATGATACAGTATATCAACAACCCTCAGAAAATGCTTTGCCCTACGTATGCTCGCCTCCCATTCGGTCACAACATCAGCGACAGTTATTATGGCAGATGCTGTCCGAAGGTAAAATACAGACCATTGGCACCGATCATTGCCCTTTTTCTTTACAACAAAAGAAAGTTGGGTTACACGATTTTCGAAAAATCCCCAATGGGGTAGGAGGCATTGAACATCGATTGAATCTTCTTTTTCATTTCGCCGTACTGACCAAAAAAATCGATATTATATCGTTTGTAAAACTTATCACCACATATGCATCCGTTATATTTGGGATACCTGAAAATTATTCCAAGATAGCCATTGGAAATTCTCCAAACCTAATAATAATGAATCCGAAGCACGAAAAACCAATTTCAGCATCCACACATATATCCAACTCAGATATTGATATTTATGAAAACATTTGTACCGATTGCTGTGTCGAGTATGTTATAAAAGACGGAAAGGTAGTCGTTGAACATGGTCGATTGATTTCCAATCCCAAAGGGAGATTGATACCACGTACCATCAATCCCTACCTTTTTAAAGAACTATGCGTGTGACAAAAATATCAATATTCACTCCGGCAGCAGTTGAAAGAGAACACCATAACTTATTATCGGCTTAATAATTTGAAAAATACGATTCTCTCTATTTTGCCGATTGTAACAATTTACTCGGTTAACAATTATTGAAAACTTAAAGCTCATTTTCAGTACAGCATTTGCCAAAAATTGCTATATTGCAAAACTGTTAATTAAAATCAGGAAAAATGAGGAAGCATCTTTTTCGAATTTCGATAACGCTCGTAATCCTTGTCATTTCTGCCCCTTTCCTATTTATTGGTCTTCTACAGGTTACTGATTATCGGCCGAGAAAGATTGAACAATTGACAAAAGATCAAATTTTCGATACTCTTCCCCTTGGTTCGCCTTTTACATTAGTGACGTGGAATATAGGATACGCAGGATTAGGCGATAATATGGATTTTTTCTACGATGGTGGGACAGAGGTACGAACTACAAGTTTTCGTACCCATCAAAATCTCGACAGCATCCAAAAATGGCTTAATGCCCAAAATGCCCATTTTGTTGTCTTACAAGAAGTTGACATCTGCTCTAAACGTTCATATTACATCGATCAATTTCACCGAATTAAAAACAAATTAGAAGATTTGAAATATGGTGTATTTGCCTACAACTACAAAGTGAGATACATTCCATTCCCTTTAAATCAGCCCCTAGGAAGAGTGGAATCGGGGTTGGCACTATACTCAAAGCTCCAACCGACAGAGAGTAAGCGACATGCCTATACAGCCCAGTATGCCTGGCCTAAATATCTTTGGATGCTCGATAGAGCTTTCTTGGAAAGCTCTTTTCATCTTTGGAATGACAAAAAGCTACACGTCATTAACACTCACAATACAGCCTTCGACGATGGGGAAATACGTAGCTCCGAAACCAAACAATTAGCCGAATACGTAATAAAACTATATCAAGAAGGAAATTACGTAATCATTGCGGGCGATTGGAATCAAACACCCTACGATACCTCAAGTTATCAGACCGAATTTTTCAACGCCCTGCCACTCAAAAAGGAGTTTTTCCCCTCGGATTGGAATATAGCTTGGGATTCCCAAAATCCCACTAATCGATCATTGCATACCAAAAAACGAGAAGAATGGGTTCTGCACACCATCGATTTTGTGATTGCTTCGCCCAATGTCAAGATCGAAAGTGTTGAAACCATCAACTTACATTTTACCCATAGCGATCACAATCCGGTCAGAATTATTTTTTCACTATCCAAATAGGATATTAAATTCCATAAAATCAACAATATAGAATAAATTGATCCGAGAATTTTCAAATACGCCTCAGCGAAAAAGGTAAAAATTGTTTCGATTGATTAAAATTTTTCTATTTTTGAAAAACAATTTTACAAAAGGTTATTTAACCAAAATTTACAACGACGAGAGTTAAGCCCAGATATGGTATCATTGGAAGAGAGTAATAGAATTGTCGCTGCCATAAAAAGTGTTTCCACTTATGATTTTTCAGACTACTCTGAAAAATCGTTTCGTAGGCGCATCGATAAAATACTCGAGGATTTACGAATTGGGGTTGATGAGTTAATTACCAAAATCACTCGGGATAAAGATTTTCTTGAAAGTGTGGTGAGAGAAATCACGGTTAACACCACCGAATTATTTCGCGATCCTGAATTATGGGTAACACTAAAATACCGTATTCTCCCAAAATTTCAGCAAAATAAATCGATCTTCATTTGGCATGCCGGATGCTCCAGTGGCCAAGAGGTTTACTCTATGTTGATTTTATTAAATGAACTCAATTTACTCGACAAAGCAAAAGTGTTTGCCACTGACCTAAACACCGAAATGCTCGAAAAAGCAAAACAAGGAGAATATCGATACCGTTTCAACCTTAACTATCTTGATAATTTCGACAAAGTAATCAAGGAAAACCCCTATAACTACGAAGATACCAAAGATGTCCCATACGAAAAGTATTTCGAAATCGACAAAAAACGCGATACCATAGTTATGAAACCGTTTTTGCGAAATAAGCCGGTTTATAGAAAGCACGACCTAGTGAATGATAAAAATATTTTCTACTCAAAGTTTGACATTATTTTCTGTAGAAATGTGATTATTTATTTCAATACCAAGTTGCAAAACAAAGTATTAGAAATGTTTTCCAATAATTTATATCGCGATGGATATTTAATTTTAGGCGCCCACGAAAGTATATTAGGGCCTGTGGCCAACAATTTTGAGCGCACTAAAGGCATTTATAAGAAAAAATCGTATTAACACAAACTAGGTATGATAAACGATATAGGCATAGTTGATACGAAAAAAATAATAGCAACAGTTGCTGAAACCTATAGTTTAGATCTCAGCAATTTGGCTCTTACGGCACTTAAACGCAGGATACTAAAAGTTTTAAACGATTATAACTACACTTCGGTCGTTGATTTTGTACATAAAATAGAAACCGATCCCCGCTTATTTGAGAAGTACCTTTCCGATGGAATGGTAGATACAACCGAAATGTTTCGGGATCCGTCCTTCTGGAGAGATCTACGCGACATCCATTTGCCAGAATTGATCAAAACCTTCAACAATATAAAGGTTCACATACCGGGAATTTCCTCAGGCGATGAAGTTTATAGTTTGATGATTCTACTCAAGGAAGCCAAACTTACCAATCGTGTCAGTGTTACTGTGAGCAGTCTGAGCCAATTGCGTTTGGATGCCTTAAAAGCAGGGGCGCAATACGATTTCCGAAAGATGGAAAATTCCGATGCCAACTATAAACGATTCAACGAAGCAGCTGAACTATCAAATTATTACAAAACCGAGAATAACAAAGTTATTATGGATGCTTCCCTGGTCGATAGCGTTGAAATTATAAAGGGAAGTTACCTGAAAGATCTCGATTTAAGCGGGTTTCATTTGGTGATTTACCCCAATCGCATGATTTATTTTAATTCCACACTTCAGGATAAGGTAGTTGAAAAGTTAGTCGATAGCTTGGTTGTAGGAGGCTTATTGTGTGTAGGTGTTAAAGAAAACATCGAAGGAGCTGTTTCTGCTAAAAAACTACTCTGTTTAAACACCAATGAAAAAATCTATAAAAAACGTACAGCCTAATGGAAGACTATAAAGCAATTATAATCGGAGGAAGTGCCGGGAGTTTTCAGGTGGTGACACGAATCATCTCGTCGTTACCTAAAAATTTTCCTCTGCCGGTGTTCCTCTGTCTTCATCGGTTAAAGCAAGTTCGTTCAGGATTCGTAGAAGCTCTCAGCATAAAATCATCGCTACCAATTTGTGAACCCAACGATAAAGATTCGATAAAACCGGGAATGATCTATTTGGCTCCGGCCAACTATCATATGTACATTGAGTTAGGCAACAAGTTTTCCCTTTCTACAGAAGAACCGGTGAATCATAGCCGTCCATCCATTGACCTATCGTTTATTTCAGCTGCTTACAACTATAAGAGAAAATTAGTGGGAATTATTCTTTCAGGTGCCAACAAAGACGGAGCCATCGGATTAAAAAAAGTTAAAGAAAACGGTGGACTTACCATTATACAAGATCCTAATGAAAGTCAAGTATCAACCATGCCAAACGCATGTTTGCAAATTATGAAAGTTGACCATGTATTCACTACAAATGAAATTATACGATTCATAAACAAACTCGCTTAACCAAAGGGTATGGACAAAATAAAAAAATATAGGAAGCAAATATCCTTCTTAATTCTCTTGAGCGCAATAACCTTGCTCACCGGGGTTATTATTGTTGGATCTCAATATGTAATCGATTTTGAATTGATGCTACCACAAATTGTAGCTCTGCTCTTCCTATGTTTAATCTATTTCAAAGTACGACAAATCTACCATCATACTAAAGAGATTCTTACAAAAATAGAAGAAGAGAACCGCCCTGAAAATATAACCTTCGAAAAAGTTCTAAACCCTCAGCCCGAAACCTCTGAAGAGAAAATACAAGAAAACAAAGATCGGTTCAATCATTTAGTTGAACAATTCAAATCATTAAAATCTCCACAAGAAATCGCACAGAGTTTTCTTTCCCGGATGGCCAAAGAATTTGAAATAGTTCAGGGACTTTTCTATATTTACGAACCCGATCAGGATGAGTATGTTCCCATTGCAGAATATGCCTTTTACGGAAATGAGAAACCATCATCGTTCAAAATTTCCGAAGGCCTTAACGGACAAGTTGTTCGAGATAGAAAAGTTTTATATATCAGCCAATTGCCCGATGAATATCGAAAAATTGTGTCGGGATTAGGAAATCGTGAGCCAAATTATCTTTTAATCATACCGGTGGTAAACGAAAATAAAGTAGTGGCACTAACAGAATTAGCACTCTTCAGAAATCTCGATAAAGACCAGATTGTCATATTAGAGAAAATTTTAAACCAATTATCGGGATGTTTTGAAAAATAAGTAGATTTGCGTAATAAAAAATGATCCACAATCGACAATGAAGATTGATAGTAGCAGAGCCAAACATTTAAGAGAGATATTCCTTGGTAGCACTTCCGAATCGGGTATTCCGATTGGGATTATAGGTGTGGGAATGATCTTTCCGTTAGTGGCTTGGATTGTTGAGTTTGTTGCCAAAGATTTTGAGATATCCATCTATGGATTAGTTCAGATGCATTCCCAAAATCCAATTCTAATTTTTGTCGATTTAATACCTATAATTCTCGGTTTTGGAGGTTACTATCTTGAGCAATTTTTCAAAATAAGCGAACAGTATTACCAAGAACAATTAAAGCAGCGCGACACAATAATTTATCGTAATGCCAAAATTGCAAAACAAATCGGCGAAGGAGACTTTAATATTGATGTCAACCAAATTGATGATAAAGACATTTTAGGAAAGTCTCTAATCCGCATGCGCGACAACCTTTTGGAAACCGCCAGAAAAGAAGCCGACCAAAACTGGATCGCAGCGGGCAAAGACAAAATATCCGACATTTTGCGGATGTATAACGACATTGACAAACTATCGTACGAAACCCTCGTTGCGTTAATTGACTATATAAAGGTCATTCAAGGAGCTTTTTATGTTTATGATGAGGAGGAAAACGTAATAATCAATAAAGCCACCTATGCCTATAATCGAAGAAAATACTTAAATCAACGATTTGCCATTGGAGAAGGACTGATCGGACAGGCAGCTTTTGAAATGGCAACCATCTATCTAAAAGAAATCCCCGCCGATTATGTCACCATAACCAGCGGACTTTTGAAAGACAAAAAGCCAAATACAATATTAATTGTTCCGCTTATTACTGACGAAAAGCTTCAGGGAATTGTTGAATTTGCATCGTTAGACACCGATATCTCACCTTTAAAAATACGCTTTGTTGAAGAACTAAGCGATATTATAGCCCGTACACTTTTCAATTTAAAAGTAAATGCACGAACTGAGAAACTTTTGCGTGATGCACAGAAGATGACCGAAGAACTTCGCGAAAACGAAGAAGAACTTCGGCAAAATGCTGAAGAAATGCGGGCAACACATGAAGAGCTTGAGCGAACCAACGCCAAACTCGAGCAACAAATTCAAGCTGTTGAAAATTCACAGAAAAAAATTCATTCACTTCTAGAAAACGCTTCTGAAGTAATTTCCATCTATGACGAAAATCTTCGTTTGACCTATATTTCACCCTCGGTAGTAAACATCTACGGATTCACACCCGAAGAAATGATGGAAGGAAAAGATCTTGACCGTCTGACAGCCAAAGGAAATACTGATTTGAAAGAGATGTTTCAGGCTTTATTAAGAGACCCCGAAACTCCCCAACGCATACAGTACACCTTCATGAGAAAAGACGGTAGAAAAATACACGTTGAAACCGTTGGGCGAAACCTCCTGCACGATCCCGCAATTCAAGGTATCATATTCAATTCGCAAGATATTACAGAACGGAAACGAGCCGAAAAAGAAGAGCGCATGAAAAGCAAAATGCAAGCCCTTTCCGAAAATTCTCCCGATATGATCATGCGGCTCAATCTGGTTGGACAATTCTTCTATGCTAACCCCATAGTAAAAATATTCACTGGCGTTGATAATAAAACCATCGTTGGAAAGACACTAGATCAAGTTGACTTTAACGATCAAATAAAAGAATTTTTCACAAAGGTCTTGCTTGATGTCAGTAAAACCAATCAAAAACAAAGCTACGAAACCGTTTTCCCAACCACTTTCGGAGACCGCATACAACAGGTAAATGCAATACCTGAATTCAATGACGAGAAAGAACTTGAAACCGTCCTAATTGTAGCCCACGACATAACCGAGCAAAAGCAGATAGAAAACGAAATTAAAGAGAAAAACAAAAACATTACCGAAAGTATAAATTATGCCGAAAGGATTCAAAAAGCCCTTCTGCCCGATACCCGTTTAGTTCAGGAATATCTTCCAAAATCGTTTATATTTTACAAGCCCCGTGATGTTGTCAGCGGTGATTTTCCATGGTTCTATGTAAAAGGCGATATCTTTTATATTGCAGCCGTTGACTGTACGGGACACGGAGTTCCCGGAGCGCTCCTCTCATTTGTAGGATATTTTCTATTAAATCAAACAGTAGATCACGATGATGATCTAAATGCCGGACAATTACTCCAGATCTTTCACAAAGGAGTTCAGAAAGCGTTAAAACAAGACATGGAAGGAGCCTATGCTCGAGACGGAATGGATATTGCCTTCTGTAAAATTGATTTGAAAAAACAAAAACTTCAGTATGCTGGAGCACATCGACCTTTATACCTCCTAAGAAACAGAAATTTAGATGAATTTAAAGGCGATCGTAAAGCTATCGGAGGAATACCACTAGGTAAAAAGCCCGATGAGGGATTTACCAATCACGAAATCGATATTCGGCAAGGCGACAAAATATTCTTCTTTTCCGATGGATTACCCGATCAGGTTGGAGGTCCCGATAATCAAAAATATTCTTCAAAACGAATTAGGGAAGCAATATTGAAATATCCCGATTACAGCATGATCCAATATCACAACTATTTTAACAAAGATTTTCAACATTGGAAAGGCGATAATCGACAAATCGACGACGTTCTTTTAATTGGCATAGAGTTTTAAAAAAAAATTGTATTTTTACATAAACAACAGTACGTATGGATGGCAAAATAGACGTAAAAGAGTTCCTGGAGTTCGTCTATAGTTTTTATAAAACTATGCGCGAACATGAGGTAACCTTGGTTTACGAAGGAGATGTGACGCATCAAATCACCAAAGCCTTTACATCTCTCACCGAAGCCAATATGGAAGCCCAAATGGAGGATCCCTCAACGCAAAAAAAGGTATTTCATGTGATGGTCGAATGTTTACAAAACATTAGTAAACATGCCGAAAACATGGATCAGACCGACGATTCAACAAACAAAGATGGAGTTGGAATTTTTATTCTTTCCAAAAGCGAAGAAAGTTACATTGTAACTACAGGAAACGTTTTAAGTAAAGAAAAAATTCCTCCAATTATTGAGATGATTGAAACTATCAACAGTCTGGATAAAGAAGGGCTTAAAAATCTTTATAAACAACGAATTAAAGAAGGGCGGATCTCCAGTAAAGGGGGAGCAGGATTAGGATTTATCGATATAGCTAAGAAGACAGGAAGCAAGCTATATTACCAATTCCTCTCCATCAATGATGAATATTCATTCTTTGTGTTTTCAACCTTAGTATCAAGAATTAACTAAAAAAAAAATATCATAACCATGGAAGTAATAAAAATTGTTGGCACAGAAGATACTCCAAGCGTTATTTTGGATGCACAAAACGACCTCTTTGAGATTTCAGGACGTTCGCTTCCCGAGGATGTTGCAGCTTTTTATGAACCAATTCTCGATTGGCTTGACAGATATGCTCAGAGTCCAAATGAAAAAACGGTTTTCAACTTCAAATTAGTGTACTTCAACACAGCATCGTCAAAACTATTGCTGGATATTCTTCTTAAGCTTGAAGAAATTTATGAAGCCGGTAATGATGTTCTCATTCGCTGGCATTATCCGGAAGATGATGAAGATATGCAAGAAGCCGGGGAAGAGTATTCTGACATCGTTGAAGTTCCTTTTGAGCAAGTTAGTTATTCTATCTGATAAGGAAAATCGTTTGTAGAAAATGAGTGAAGAGATTCTCAAAGCGTTAATGCACCTGTTTGCTTTGATTGCTAAACAAGATGAAGGTGCTGAAGATAACGAGGTTGAGTTTGTCAGGAAATTTTTAACCTCGCAGCTCAACCATGAGACGGTTGAGGAATACATGAATCTCTTTTATCATTATGCAGAGATCGATCCGGAAAATCCCGATAAAAAAAACCGAGAAAAACAGTTAACCTCTGTAAAAGATTCAGTTAAAATATTAGGGATTTGTAAAAAAATCAACAAAACCCTTACCCAAAAACAAAAAGTTGTTGTTTTGGTGCGCTTATTCGAATTGGTAAATGCTGACCGTAAGTTCACCGAACAACGTATGGCTATCATCAATACGGTAGCCGAAGTTTTCAACATCACACCTGAAGAATTTAAAAGCACCGAAGTTTTTGTTGTTGAAGATCCAGACAGAATCAATGATCCGAATATACTTAGAATCAATAGCCAAAGCCATCCGGCCGAGAATCTATGTAAACACATAAAGACCCAGGATCTTGATGGCGATATTTTAATTCTTCAAATTAAAAATGTTGATCTTTACTTCTTGCGTTATACCGGAAATGAGGACATTTTTCTAAATGGTCTTCCGGTTAACAACAGAGCTATTTACCTATTTGCAAACGGAAGTTCCATTCGTTTACCGAAAAGCAAACCGGTTTACTACTCCGATGTTGTAGCCCACTTCCTTGCCGATACATCGTTGGCGCATATAACCTACAACGTTGAGAACGTTGAGTTTCGATTTCCCAACGGTGCAATTGGCCTAAGAAATATTAACATTAGCGAAGAGCAAGGCCGATTAATCGGAATCATGGGAGCCAGTGGTGCGGGGAAAACCACTTTGTTAAATGTATTGACAGGATTAACTAGCCCAACCCAAGGTTGCGTTAAAATTAACGGTATTGATTTGCATCGAGAGAGCGATAAACTTGAGGGGGTTATTGGATTTATTCCACAAGACGACTTATTAATTAGTGAACTCACTGTTTACGAGAATCTCTATTATAACGCCAAACTCTGCTTTAAAGACCTATCGGAGCAGGAAATTGATCGTTTGGTAAACAAAACCCTTGCGAGTTTAGGATTGCTTGAGCGCAAAGATTTAAAAGTAGGTACACCTCTTAATAAAGTTATAAGTGGAGGACAACGAAAACGCCTAAACATAGCACTGGAATTGATTCGTGAGCCATCCATACTCTTTGTTGATGAACCAACTTCAGGACTGTCATCGCGCGATTCGGAAAACGTAATGGACCTATTAAGGGAATTAGCGCTAAAAGGAAAATTGGTGTTTGTTGTCATTCACCAACCTTCTTCGGACATATATAAAATGTTCGACCGAATGATTATTCTTGACACCGGAGGCTATATGATATATTACGGTAATCCGGTGGAAGCGGTTACTTATTTTAAAAAGCTCGACAATCAAATTAATGCCGACGTAGGAGAATGTCCAACTTGTGGTAATGTAAATCCCGAATTAATATTTAACATTATTGATGCTCAGGTAGTTGATGAATTCGGCAAATATACAGGTAAGCGAAAAGTAAATCCCGAAAAATGGGAAGAACATTTTCAGCAAAACATTACAATAGAACGACATCCCGATATTAAGGAAGATCCACCGCGCAATCTAAATATTCCCACATGGTTTTCACAATTCCGTATCTTTACCACTCGCGATTTTCTCTCAAAAATAAGCGATAAGCAATACATTTTGATCAATCTTTTGGAGGCTCCCTTGCTAGGGTTTATGCTTTCATTTATCATACGGTATATTGAACCTGATGCTACCAACTATGTTTTTCGAGTAAATGCCAATATACCTCCATACATCTTTATGGGTTTAATTGTAGCCCTATTTCTTGGCTTTATGGTTAGTGCCGAGGAAATATTTAAAGATCGGAAGATTTTAAAGAGGGAAGCCTTTTTAAATCTTTCAAGATCAGGATATTTGTTAAGCAAAATTTTGATTCTGTTTTTAATATCTGCTATTCAATCCATTTCATTTGTATTGGTAGCTAATAGCATCTTAGAGCTTCGTGGATTGAATTTTGAGTACTTTTTTTCTCTATGGACAATAGCAGCATTTGCCAACATGTTGGGGCTGAATATTTCGTCGGCCTTCAATTCTGCGGTCACCATTTACATTCTCATACCGCTTTTAATGATTCCACAAATGGTAATGGGTGGTGCAATGTTTACCTTTGATAAATTAAACAAAACAGTTGGGAGTGTCGATAAAGTACCCCTTATTGCCCAGGGAGTTGCCACCTATTGGTGTTACGAAGGCTTGATGGTAAAACAATTCAAAGACAACGACTTTGAGAAATATTTCTACGAGTATGATAAAGCTATTAGCCAAGGCGATTTGCAAGGGACAAAATGGACAGCTGAAATTCGTCAACGCGTGGATGAAGCATTAAGTGCCATATTATCAAAAAATCAGGTTCAGATTAAAAAAGCCGAGAAGACACTCAAACTTATTCATTACGAAATATCGAAGGAGCTTAAGAATAATCCTAACGTAGAATTTAAGTATCTTGACAAGTTGAATGTTAACGATTTTAATATACAAATCGCCGACCATACCCTAAAATATCTCGATCAAATCACCGACTATTACGAGATGCAGATAAGCAAGGCTCAGAAGGCTAAGGAGCGAATAATCATGGCTTTGGATGCAAAGGATCCGCAAATTTATCTTAACCAGCAAAATCGCTATCACAATGAGGCGGTGGCTGAAGTAGTAAAAAATATCTACATGAAACAAGTGGTAGAATCAAACGGTCGTTTAATAAAGCAGCGCGATCCGATTTTTAGATTACCTGAGCCTGCACATTATTTCGATTTCAGAAGCCACTTCTTTGCCCCTAAAAAGCATTTTATGGGTCGCTATTTTGAAACCTATTGGTTTAACATCGTCATGGTTTGGCTTATGACAATTTTACTTTATATAACCCTGTATTACGATGTTTTGAAAAAAATGGTTGAATTCGATTTTGCCCGAAGATTAGGACCTTACATTCCAACCATTAATTACTCAAAATTACTGAATCCGCTCAAGAGTATAGCACAAAAAATTAAAATTCCCCGAATTATTGTTCGTATTAGAAAAAAATAATTACTATATTTATGGACGAAAAAAAATCGCAAGTCAAATCTTGGCGTATGAATCAAAAGTTTATCATCTATAGTTTGGTTGCCGGCTTATTAAGCTATGGTTGCTCGTCATGTAAAAATCAAGAAGAAAAAAGCAATAAAAATGCTTTTGAAGAAATTATCGGCGAAAACATGAATACAGAGACACAGGACGATGTAACCCAGCAAAACTCGGAAACATTACAAATTCTGCAAAACATATCATCCTCGCCGGTTGAGATGGCTGCTTTGTTGCAGGCTACAGGAGTTCCGTTTAATGAAAACTATATATCTACTATTGATAATGTTGATCGATACAATACCGATTTTAAACGAGCTCTTAACTTGGGGATATTGGCAGCCGATTTAGGGTATCTCAATATGTATAAGAAAACTGGACCCATCATGACCATTATGCGGGGAATACGGCGATTAACCGAAGAGCTGAGGGTTCAACAATTCTACGATTTCAACACAATACGGCGACTAGCCACAAATAATGAAAACCTTGACTCCTTGATGTATATAAGCATATCGAGTTTCAATAATATGGACAATCACCTGCAAAAAACAGGAAGAAATGAAGTCAGTGCTCTCATCATTTGTGGGACGTGGTTGGAAGGGATGTTTTTTGCTACACAAGTAGTAAAAAACGCTTCAGAAAAGAATAAAGAAGTTATTGAGCGGATTGGAGAACAAAAGCTGATTATTGAAAACTTGGTTGATATATTAGATAAATATAAAAAAGATCCGAGGTTTGAGGATTTACATTCGAAATATTCCAGAATTTTAAAAGCGTTTGATGGCGTAACCAAAACAGTGGTTCCAGGAGAAGCCAAAGAGGTTGAAATTGACGGAATTATGGTTTATGTTCAAACAGAAACCTCGTATGTTGATGTACCAGAAAAAACACTCCAGGAAATTATTAATGTTATTGACCAAGTTCGGGGTGAAGTGATTAAAATCTAATTGTAACGGCGAATTAAATTTAAGTAAAGAGCCTCGTATGAAAAAGATATTGATTCTTACATTTTTAGGGATTATTTTAGGGCTAAACGGGTTGCACGCCCAAAGCGATGAATTAGTTAATTCCTGCGCTTTAAACATTGGGAATGCTACCTATCTGAAGGATTTCAAGTATAAAATGCCTCAAAGTGCCGTAAAGCCACCACCATCAACAAAAAACAGTGTGGTGATGAATAAGGGAACTATTTACAAGTTCAGCGTTTGTAATGCCGATGGTTATGAAGGCAAGTTAGTGTTTGAACTATATGATGGTCCAAACAAGTTAATTTCAAACTTAAAACCCGATGGAACCATATCTGATGCAGCCGGATTTTCTTGCATGAAAAACGGAGTTTATTCAATCAATGCATATTTTCAGGATGGGAAAGAAGGTGCTGCTGTGCTTGTGATGTCTTTTATCACAGTAAAATAAATTTATTAATATCCCAAGATACCGGCATATTTTGCCGGTATTTTTATTTGTCAGGCATTTCTTTTGTTTCTAATTTTCTGTAAACTGGATCGTCCATGGCCGGACTTTACATACACATACCGTTTTGTTTATCGAAATGTTATTATTGCGATTTTTATTCGCATGTTGGTGAGCCAGATTTTAGCCTTTTTCTGAATGTCTTAAAAAAAGAGTTGGAGGTTCGAAAGTATTACTTAAATGAGGAGTTAAGTACCATTTATTTTGGAGGTGGAACCCCTTCTTTGTTGACGGCCGGTCAATTATCCGAGATTTTTGATACCATTTACAAACATTATAAAGTTGATTCTTCCGTTGAAATTACATTAGAGGCAAATCCAGATGATTTAAGCGATCGTTATTTAAAGGAATTAAAGCAGTTACCTATAAACCGGCTAAGCATTGGAGCTCAAACTTTTGATGATTCAATACTAATGGCTCTACGAAGACGTCATGATGAGGATGATATCAAACGATCGGTGCTAAAAGCGCAGAACATTGGGTTTTCGAATATTAGTCTTGATATTATTTATTGTTTACCAAATTTTACTGTTAAAGATTTGAAAGCTGAACTAAGAAAGATAGAAGAGCTTAATATTCAGCATCTTTCTGCCTACCATCTAACTATTGAAAAAAATACCGTTTTTTACACACTTTTGAACAAACGCATTATTAAAGAGGTCGATGAGGAAGAAAGCTATGCTCAATACAATACGATTATTGAATGGGCTGATAGAAATAACTTTATCCAATATGAGGTTTCAAACTTTGGAAAAATTGGACGCTTTTCACGTCATAACAGTAATTATTGGAGACGGGTTCCATATATCGGAGTAGGGCCATCAGCCCATTCGTACAATGGTTACATAAGGCGTTGGAATGTTTCTGACTTGAAGGAGTATTTGCGTTTTGAGGAACTTAACGGAAAAATCTATCAGGAAGAAATACTCTCCGAAAACGATAAATTTAATGATTTTATTCTTCTCTCTCTTAGAACATCATGGGGAATTGATCTTGATCAGCTTAAGAGCGAGTTTGGGCACGAAAAAATGCAACATGTGGTTTCAATTCTAAAAAAATATATTGAAACCGAGCATGCGGTTATTACCGATAATATTGCTAAACTAACGCCTGAGGGGTTGTTTATTTCGGATAAAATTATCAGTGAAATATTTATAATTGATTGATGCTATATTTATTGTTATTTCTCCATTGCTCCTTACAATTGCCCGACTCCATATTTTTTAAGAAATTGGAATCGTATGAGGATCGGATAGTTATTGATGTTCGACCAGTTGAAGAATATCAAAAAATTCATCTTGTTGATGCACTTAATTTTCCGAGTAAAGAATTGTTAACTGCTTTTTGCGACACCTTAGATAGAGAACTTCCACTTTTTATTTACTGCAAGAGTGGGGAGAGAAGCCGGTCGGCAATGTTGCTTTTGAAAAAGATGGGATTTGTCAATGTGTGGGAACTCGAAGGCGGTATATTCCCGATTTATAATGTGATTGACTTTAAAGGATATCGGCAATATTTTGTAATTTATTAAGTGTTTTTAGGTGTTTGACTAAAAAATAGTTATATATTTGCTTCGAAAGATGCGAATCGAGAAAATATAGCAAGTGAGAAAATCTGGATACTTGGTCAACTTTTGACGTTACTATTGTGAAAATTTTCTTATGAATATTCCTAACCTTCAGGGAAGAAAAATTTTAATAGCTGACGATAGCAGCAGCTCTTTATTGCTCTTAAACGCATTTCTTGAACCAACTGGAGCTTTGGTTTTGGAAGCAAAAAATGGATTAAAAGTTTTAGAGCTTTTTTCCCAACATCCGGATATTGATTTGATAGTATTGGATATTTTTATGCCGGAGCTTGATGGTATTGAAACAGTAAAACGAATCAGAGAAATTAATAAGACACTACCAGTTATTGCGCAAACTGCCTTTGTTACAAAGGTTGACGAGGAACGTTGTTTGTCGGCAGGTTTTTCGGCTTATCTAGCCAAACCCATTGATTTAAACTTGTTCTATGACACTCTATGGCACTTTCTTGGATGAGGGTTTTGAGCTATTCCCGGTTATAAAGTTTCTCGGCAAGTTGTATAAAATCTTCCACGCATAACTGTTCCGGACGTTTTGAAAATTCGGGCAAATCGATTTCTTTGACATTGATTGATTTTAGACTATTACGAAGGGTTTTCCTGCGTTGGTTAAAGGCAGTTTTAATTACTTGCAAAATAAATTCGGGCGGTAGATTATTTAAGTCGCGATGAATTCTTGTTAATGTAATTACTCCCGATTTGACCGTGGGTGGAGGGAAGAATAGATGCTCCGGTACGGTGAAGCAATAGTTGACTTTATAAAACAATTGAGTCCAGACGCTTAGAATACCATATTGTTTATTATTGGGTTTAGCAGCGATTCGTTCAGCAACTTCCTTTTGAAACATTCCAACAACCATCGGAATACTTTCGCGATTTTCGATGATTTTAAAAAGAATCGGGCTTGAGATGTTATAAGGAAAATTTCCTACGACTCTGAACGGTGAGGGGCATATATCCAAAAGGTTTGTTTCTAAAAAGTCGCAGTGATGGATGTTGGCCACTAAAGTTGGAAACTTTTCTTTCAGGAAAGCAACACTTTCGCTGTCGATTTCCACTAGGTGCAAATTGCTTTGAAATCGAGGCGCAAGAAACTGCGTTAAAACTCCGGTTCCCGGACCGATTTCCAAAAGAGGGAGAGACTCATCGGAAATCAATTCGGTGATTTTTCGTGCAATATTTTTATCGGTTAAAAAGTGTTGGCCGAGATGTTTTTTGGGTTGCACCATAGTCCATTAAGCTGTTGGGGGAACATTTGCTCCCCCAACATGATTTTAGTTTTTGGATGTATAGGTAATTTCGTTAAGAATGTTTTGTGCGTTGGCTAATTTATCGATGATGAATAGAATATAACGAATATCGAGGCCTATATTACGACAGATTTGCGGGTTGTAATAGAGGTCGCTCATAACCCCATCCCAAGCTCTATCGAAATTGATTCCTACAAGATATCCGTTTTTGTCAAGGATTGGGCTTCCGCTATTACCGCCAGTGGTGTGATTGGTGGCAGCAAAACAAACAGGTACTTTTCCTTCGGATGTCGTATAGTTTCCGAAATCCTTATTACGATAAATTTCGCGTAATTGTTGTGGAACGTTATAATCGTATATTTCCGGATTATCTTTTTCCATGATACCGTCTAAAGTGGTTTGATAGTGATAAATTACCGCATCGCGGGGAGAATATCCTCGGACAGCACCATAGGCGATTCTGAAGGTACTGTTAGCATCAGGAAAGAATGTTTTTGATGGTTGTATCTGACGCAATCCGGAAATGAAACGACGATTAAGGGTGGGGAGTTCTTGCCGATATTGTTGCATCATAGGGCGAATCTTCTCTGTGTATGTTTTGTCGAAGGCTTGGTAGAGTTGAAAAGCAGGATCCGACTCTATGGTTTTACGATTTTTAGCGGGTGTTTCTAAAAGTTTGATTGTTTTTTCCTTGTTCAGGAATATCGATTTAGAAAACAACCAATCGGCTAACTTCTCAGGATTGTTGTTATATTTTTTTAATAGCTTTTGCAGGAGTTCGGGTTTGAATTCCGATGATACATTTTTGTCGAATTCTGCAATGATTTGCACAAAAATCTCGCGGTCAATGGGAGCATAGTAGTCTTTATGGAACGATTCAATTTGGTTTATTAGTCCTGCAATTTGTTTTGAATCCATTTCCCAAAGATTTTCGAATTTGCCGGCAAAGGAAAGTAGTTCAATATTAAAAACCCCTTCACTAAAATAGAGCTGATTTGGAGTAATTTGAGAAAGGTTTTGGTAGATAGTTTTAAAATTTGCTAAAACAGAATTATAAGGTTCCTGATTAGCATAATGGCTTTGGAATTGTTGTTCGAGTTCCTGTTTTTTCTGAACTACATTGAAACGTTCGAGTCCTTGATTTTCGCCAATCCATTTTTTCCAAGCGTTGGCTGAACTGGCGACTTTTGCGCTGTATTGTATTCTGACCTGTGGATTGATTTCCATGTATTTTTTCATGGTTTTTATCCGGATATCACGAAGGTGAATACTTAGGGGGTTTTGAACGTTTTTGATGAATTCAATGGCGTAGGATGGTAGGTACTGCTGGGTGGTTCCAGGATATCCCATTACAAACGTAAATGTATTTTCCGATACACCTTCGGGATTGATTTTAAAAAAGCGCGTGGGTTTGTAGGGTTTGTTGTTAGGAGAATAGGGTGCCGGTTTATTGTCGGGGCCGGCATAAATGCGAAACAAACAAAAATCACCGGTATGACGTGGCCATACCCAATTGTCGGTATCGCCTCCGAATTTGCCTATGGCTGATGGTGGGGCGCCAACAAGTCTCACATCTTCAAAAATTTCATAAACCGAAAGATAAAATTCGTTTTCACCAAAGAATGAAGAGATATTGGCTTTATAATGTGTGCCTTTCACCGATTCTTGTTCAATTTTTTTTATGTTGTTTCTTACGATAGAATCACGGTTTTTTTGAGGTGTTTCAGGAGTGATATTTTCGAGAACCTTATCTGTAACGTCTTCCATGCGGATTAGGATGCTGGCAGTAAGGTTTGTTGCCTGTAGTTCTTGACTTTTATCGTACGCCCAAAAACCGTCGGAAAGATAATCATGGTCGAGGGTGCTATATTGCTGAATATAGGAGTATCCGCAATGGTGATTAGTAATAAAAAGACCTTCATTTGAAACAAGACCGCCGGTGCAAAAGTGGCGGAATGGACGTCCGGCAAGCCCCAAACCTACTACCGCTTGGTTGATAGATGCCGAGTCGGGGGTATAGAGTTCGTTTGCTGTAAGCTTAAGACCCATTTCTTGCATTTGTCGAATGATTTGTTCTTTTAACTTGAATGGAACCCACATTCCTTCGTCTGCCAAGGATACTTTTGTAATCCACAGGCACAGGCTAATCAGAAGAAGTGTTCTTTTTGTCATGATGATTATATTTTATGTGGTTATGATTTGTGATAATTTTTGATAAACAAGAGATGTTGGTAATCCAACCACATTGAAATAGGATCCTTGGATTTTGGTGATACCGATAAGTCCAATCCATTCCTGGATGCCGTAAGCTCCGGCTTTATCAAAAGGTTGGAATTGATCAAGGTAATAGTCGATTTCCCATTGTGTTAACAATGAGAACCACACGTAAGTTGTATCGCTTGTCAATATTTGTTTTTGGTAGGTTCTAAGACAAATTCCGGTTATCACTGCATGCTTTTTCCCTGAGAGTGTTTTGAGCATTTGGCGAGCATCTTCCGCATTTTTAGGTTTGTTCAAGATATGTTTACCATAAATAACCACGGTGTCACAAGTTAATAGAATGTCGTTAGGAGAAAGATCATGAACATAGGCTTCGGCTTTTTTTTCAGCAAGGTATAAAGCTGCACTCTGTGGTTTGATTCCAATCGGTAATTCCTCATTTATGGGCCTATGTGTCCAAATATTAAATTTTAGACCCATCTCGTGAAGTAATTGGTGTCTGCGGGGTGATTTTGAGGCCAAAATAAGCCTGTAGTGTTCATTTAGTAATTCTATCGGTAATTTCAGGGTGTTTCCCATGTTCCTTACGTTATAGATTTGGCCCAAAGATATAGCAGGCGATTATTCCTGTTACCATAACGATTTTCATTAGACGTTCCGGTATCGCATATTTGTTTGTTTCGCGGGCTTTATAGGTGTAAATCAGGGTAGCAACCAGTGGGGCTATAATGAAAAAGATAAGATAAACGCCTAAAGTCCATTGGTATCGATCTTTAATCAATAGGTAAAGAAGAATCAAGGTTAAAATTAGGAGCGATGTCAGAATTTGTACAAACCATTTGGCTTTTTTAGGCCTCCAAATTAGCGGAAGAGTTTTTCGCCCAAAACGTGCGTCGCCCTTTATGTCTTTAAAATCTTTTAATATTTCCCGGATAAAATTAGTTATGAAGGCAAATGCTGAATAAATAACTACCAATAGAAATATTTTGAAGGTTTGTGAGTTTTGATAAAGATCGCTGATTTCAAGATTTTTTTCTTTGATTAGCCATGCAAATTCGAAAAGAACCACCTGAAACGGAACCATTCCTGCAAGGAGCGATACCAATATATTGCCTTTATACCAGATTCTTTTGAAATAAGTGCTATAAAACCAAAAAAGTACTGTAACTACAAAATAAACTCCAATTATCCAGTAAAGCTTCAATCGAAAAGCAAGCAGAGAACCCAATAACAGACCAAGGATGTTTAATATCCAATGGAGTAATATCGCCATTCGTCGGTGCACTTTTGTTCCAATGATGGTTTCGTTCGGTCGATTAATTCGGTCGATTTTTTGGTCGAAGTAATCGTTTATGATATATCCTGAAGCGCCGAGTAAAATGGTGGAAAAGATAATCAGAACAAAATCGAAAGTTGGTAAGGCAGATTGCAAATTTGCTTTTGATAGATTGGGAACCGTAATTCCATAGCGGATAGCCAGCATTGTGGCTGCAACAATAAAAAGATTCAGAGGACGTGTGAGGCGAATTAGATACATGATATAATTTATTTAACCGGCCATTTTCCTTGTGCTCTTAACGCTTGTTCAATGACGTCGCGTACGCAACCTTTCCCGCCTTCGTACAATGAGATGTAATGGGCAAGATTTTTTATTTCCGAATCAGCATTTGCAGGACACGTCCTAATGCCTGCCATTTGGATGACTTCGTAATCGGGCATGTCGTCGCCCATGTATAAAACGTTATCGGGGTTGAGATTGTATTTTTTGGTGAAGGTGATAAAATCTTTGCACTTATCTGCCGATGGTACAAAAATATCAGCTACTCCAAGTTTTTTGAAACGCATTCGAACGGCTTCATCGTCGCCGCCTGAAATAATGGCGATGGGAAAATTTTGTTTTACGGCATAATGGACAGCATACCCATCGCGGATATTCATGGTTCGGGCTTCTTGTCCGTTGGATAACAGTAGCAAACTACCGTCGGTAAAAACCCCGTCAACATCAAAAACAAAGGCTTTGATGAAACTTAACCGTTCTTTGAAATTGAGCATAATTGAATGGTTTTTGCAAAAATAAAAAAAACTATCGAGAGGCGAAACGTTGTCGGATTTGATCGGATAAAAGCCGGTAAATGGTTTTCAAATCGTCGGGCAATAGAGTGATATGTTTATTGATGGTTTCAAGGTCGTTTCTCATTGCCGGACCGGTTTGCGATTTTGAAGGACCTTGAGCGATTGCCTTTTGGCTAGTTTCTGCAATTAGCGGATGCAGAAGGCTGAAATCGATGTTATTCTCATCACACAGCGATTCGGCAAGACTAAACATTAAGTTGGTGAAATTACAGGCAAACACTGCTGCAGTATGAAGAATTAATCGTTTCTGACTATCGAGACGTTGAGCTTTGGCGCCAATATCATCAGCTAAGCTTTGAAGCATTTCCAGAATTGATTCATGGGTTGATTCGATGCATACATTGATATGTTGAAACGAAACAATTTTCGTAGGATGAAAAGTTTGTAAGGGATAAAAAACTCCCGATAATGGATGAATGGACGATAAACTCTCCAGTGAAACACTTCCCGCGCAGTGGATCAGAATCGATTCAGGAGTGTATTTGAGCAATTGTGCTGTTTTTACAATTTCACGGTCGGGAATGGTTAGAAAGAAAAGGGAATCTGTTTGGATTGTGTGGAGAATGTCGAAATATTGCAAATCAGCCCATTCGGGGTATTTTACTTTGTCAGGATTTCTTGTCAATATCCCGTTGATGGGGTAATTGCTGTTCCGCAAAGCGGCAACAAGCGAGCGGGCTACACCTCCCGTTCCAACTACGTATATTGGAAGAATGGTGTGTTTATTCATTCGATAAAGTAATTTTGCCTTTAGTTGAAGTTGTAACCGCTTGGGGTTGGGTGTCCCCGATAATTTTGAGTTCACCTCCTGAACTTACTTTTCCTGAAATGTTGCCTATATTCTTGACTTCGACAAAACCTTTGGTTCTTACTTTCAATTGAGCGTTACTAAAAATAAGATGCCTTGCTCTTACTATAGAACTGCCTGAACATTTTAACTGAAGCTTTTGGGTTGAACCGCTAATTTGTATTAAACTTCCTGTCATTGCCTCAATTGACAAAAATGAGTTGTTGACGTTGGCTTTTATTTCCCCTGCTGTTTGAGCAATAAGTTTGCAGCTGTCTGCAAGGGTGAGCGAATCGAGAATGACAATAGCATTTTTCTGAACTCTAACTTGATAAACAGGGCTTCCTGTAATGGTAATAATTTCTCTTGGTTGTTTTTGGTCGAACGGCTTGCCTTTTATTGTAAGTCGTTCATTATCAATGCTATATTTAATTCTTTCATTATTCAAATTATGGAATGTAATTGAACTTGTGGGGCCGGTCTGATATCGAATCTGAACGTTTCCACTGCACCGTATAGCTTTGAAAGTGGAGAGTTGAATAGTTTGTGACTTAACATGAAACGAACTTAAGAGAAATAATGTAACGGCAAGTTGCAATATTACTCCTCCTGGGATGTAATTTTTTTTTCTGCAGCTCATAGAAATACTGATTATGTTTAAGGAATGACATGCAGCTTCTTCCATGACAAAATTCCTTTTTTTTTATTTAAAAGCAAAATATTTCACCCATTTAACCTTTTTTTTATCTTTGGCCACATACACTTCGTTTATTACGAGAGTCGAGTTTCATTTGTTAGGCCATGTTAGAAACCATAAATTGTTTAATTATTGACGACGACGAGCTGGTTGCTGATATACTTAAATCCTATATTCAAAAACTAGGACACTGGAAATTGGTGGGTGTGTCTGTTAATCCGCTGCAGGCTCGGGAAAAATTGCTTCAACAACCCGTTGATGTTCTATTTCTCGATGTTGAGCTCCCGGGTTTAAGTGGAATCGACTTGTTGAAAAGCCTATCGTTCCGACCTCTGGTGGTGTTAATCAGTGGTAATAAAGATTATGCCGTCGAAGGTTTTAACCTTGATGTTCAAGACTTTATACTGAAGCCTATAACCTTTGAACGTTTTTTAAAATCGATCAATAAGATTGAAGCGATGCTTTCAACGCCCAATGAAGTAGAAAAAGTTGATATTATTCACGTTACCGAAAATAAAAAGACTATCAAGGTGAACGTAAACGACATTTACTTTATTGAGAGTTTAAAAGATTATTCGCGAATTGTTCTCTCCGATCGACAAATTGTTACACACCAGCCAATAAGCTATTTTGAGAAAACCTTAGATCCCAAGCGATTTATGCGGGTGCATCGTTGTGTGATTGTTTCTTTGGCAAAAGTGCAAGCCTTTTCAGCTACAACGCTTGATTTAGGCATTGCTGATGTTCCGCTTGGGGGAACCTACAAAAAGGAAGTGCTGGAAGTTTTAAACAATCGATTCCTGAAATAAAAGCTCTAATATGAAATTATTCCGGCAAATTGCTGTTCTGATTTTAGTCTGCTTAGTAACAACAATTGGGGCGCAAAATAGGGGATTTGTCGGAAAACGGATGGTAAAAAATTATTTACCATCCGAGTATTCGGGAGGTTCGCAAAATTGGGCAATTGTAGCCGATTCCAATCGTCAACTATTCATTGGAAATCAGTTTGGGGTACTTCACCTAAACGGCGGAAAATGGTCGCGGGTGGCAACTCGAAATGGGTCTGCGGTTAGGGCTTTGGCTACGGATGAAAACGGAAAAATTTATTATGGTGCAATTCGTGAGTTTGGCGCATTGAAAATTTCCCAGAAAGGAATTTATAATCTTGAAGTGTTATCGGATGCCGTTGAATTTCACAGCCCCGATGTCTGGAGTGTTCATGCTTATGGCAGCAACAAAATTTGTTTTCACACCGAAGCAAAACTTTTTATTCGAAATAGCGATTCAATCGAATTTATTACCCCCGAGGGCAATTTCTTTTATTTAACTTACAAAATAAACAACAACCTTATAGTTTTGGATGTCGGCGTAGGATTAAAATTGCTGACCGACACCACTTATCTTTTTATTGAGGGAAGCCAACGGTTTAAGAATGATCGCATTGAATCCATTCTTGTCGATTCGGAAAACAAGTTGACTTTTATATTGCGAAACGGGAAAATATACCGAGCCGACATTGTTTTTCTTCCCAATCCGGCTTTGATAAATTTTAGGGAAGTCGCATTAAAGATCAATTCGCCTCAAAATTTGGGGGTTTATTGTGCTTACCAAGTATCCGACACTTTGATAGCCATCGGTACAACTCAAAAGGGACTGTTTTTGATCGACACATGCGGCACCATCCATCTGAATCTGAACATGAACAATCAATTGTTGTCGGATGCTATTCATAGCATTCATTACACACACGATGGAGTTCTTTGGTTAGCTCAGGATATGGTGATATCGTGTGTGGAGTTGGCCTCCGATATTCAATATTGGGATTACTCATTAGGGATAAAAGGAGCTGTATCGCAATTTTATTTCTACAAAAACAAACTCTATGCAGCCACCTCATACGGGCTTTTCGTTTTAGAGAAATCAAGCTCTGATGGGCAAATCCATGCATTTCGACAAGTATCGGGGATAAAAAACCAGACCTGGGGAATTGAAATTCTTGCAACCAAAACCGATACACTTTTGCTAACCATTGCCAGCGATGGTTTGTATAAAATTGATTCGGTTGCTCGCAAAATAGCCAACATTGATGGAGCCTTTTCATTGGCAGTCATCAACAGTCCTAAACCCCTCATTTTGGTTGGACATTTTAAGGGAATTTCATTACTTGAATACATCGACAAGCAATTCGTTACACTCCCCAAGCGCGTGGATTTGCAAGGACAAGTAAGAAAGATTGCAATTGATCAACATGGCGACATTTGGCTTTCGGTAACCTTTGGCGGAGTGTACAGAGTTTTAGCTGCCGATGTAGTTTCTCAGCGAAGTGTGATTCCAGTACAAAAATTCGTGCCCCACGATTTGCAAGATTTTCGTTTAGCCAATCCTTCACATATCGAAAACTCAATTGTATTTGTTATCAATGGGAATTTATATAAACCCGATCTCCAAAGCGGCGATTTGAAAAGATATGACTCGTTAAACTCTGTTTTTCAAAAATACAACATTGTTCTGGGGAATATGCAATGGGTTGCAAAAGATCGGTCGCTATGGGTAAACGGCCAATTTCGAATTTCATTCGATGACCGGAAAAATATATTCGTTGATAGTATTCCCATCGGGCGTCTGGATATAAGTATGATATACCAAAGCATGATAGTGGGAAATCGTCTTTTTTTGTCCAGCGAAAAGGGAGTGTTTCAGATCGATTTAAACCATTTTATTCCCAAAGATCAACTAGCAAAACCGTTAATAAAAGCAATCGTCACAACCACTGATACTATTCCTGTTTACGATTCGAGGCCGGCCGAAACTTTTGTGTATCCACTTCCTAAAATTACCATACAATTTGCGCCAACACATTTTCTTGCCTCGGATAAAATGAAATTTAGAACCCGCCTTGTCGGATTTGAACGCGATTTTATAAACATTGAAAATCAAACAGAAAAAACCTACACGAATTTACTACCGGGAGAGTATCGATTTGAGGTCGTTTCGGTTGACATGTTTGGCAGGGAAAGCGAGCCGACTTTTATTGAATTTCAAATAGATGCACCTTGGTATTTAACGATATATGCCTTTATTGCCTATGCTTTGCTTTTGGTTTGGATAATGATAAACATCACTCGGCAGAGAACGCGGCGATTGCAGCGAATTCGGAAATACCTTGAACTTCAGGTGGAACAACGAACTACACAAATTGCCCAACAAAACGTTGAGTTAAAAAAACTTTCCATAATTGTCGAAAAAACCGATAATGCGGTTTCGGTGTTTTCGCCTGAAGGGCTCATTCTATGGTGCAATTCAGCCTTCACACAAATCTATGGATACACTGTCGAAGAATTTATCCGATCGAAAGGCGAAACTATATTTCTGACTCATGAAGCAGCTCAAGTTCGCGAAGCCTATCAACGTTGCTTACAACAAAAGCAAACGGTACGCTATGAGTTTTTTACTTTAAATCGGTATGACCAAGGAATTTGGATTCAAACCACTTTAACGCCTCTTCTTAATGAAAATCAAGAAATCACTGCTTTGATAGCAGTCGATACCGATGTCACCAATCTAAAAAATGCCGACGAAGAGATACGATATCAGAAAGAACAATTAGAGGTAATCAACACAGAGTTGAAGGAATTGAGTGCCATTGCAGAAGAAACCGACAATGCTGTTGTTGTTGCCGACAAAGAAGGAAAAATTCTGTGGGTAAATCGTGGATTCACTACTATTTATGGATTTACTCTCGAAGAGTTAGTTGCAACACAGACCAATATTCTTGATCTGACCAGCAACCATGAATTGGAATCATGGATTAACAATTGGCCCTCGGATAAAAAGTCAATTCAATATCATTCTCAAAACAACACCAAAGATGGACGTCAAATTTGGGCTTACACCACAATAACTCCCGTTCGAAATTCGTTAGGGCAAATCATACGCTTTATTGGAATCGACAGTGACATAACCAAACTCAAATTAGCCGAAGAAGAAATTGAACGACAAAAATTGGAGCTGGAAAAAATAAACGCTACAAAAGATAAATTTTTGGGAATCATTGGTCACGACCTTCGTAGTCCTTTTGGAAACTTTGTGGGTATAACCAATTTGCTTTTGCAAAATTTCAACGATTTTTCCTCTGAAGAATTACACCAATACATAGTAAAACTTAATCGCTCAGCACAAAATAGTTACAATTTGTTGGAAAATTTAGTAGCATGGGCACGAAGTCAACGCGAGATGGTTCAGGTTTCGCCTCAACGGGCCAACATAATTTCAGTAATCAAAGAAAACCTTGAACTTTTAGCACCCTTTTCGGAGAGAAAAAAAGTTGAGATTATTGAAGAATTTCCCGATTTTGTTGAAGCTGTTTTTGACGAAGACACTATCCGGACAGTAATTCGTAACCTTTTGTTTAATGCTTTAAAATATTCGTATCCCGGAGGAAAAATAGTAGTTCAAGTTCAAAGACTTGCTACAGCTGTACGTGTGAATATTATCGACAATGGTGTTGGAATATCGGAAGATGATTTAAAAAATCTTTTCAGAATCGACACGGTTCACGCCACTTTAGGCACAGAAAATGAGCGCGGTACAGGATTAGGCTTAGTTCTGTGTGTCGATTTTATTCAGCGCAATCACGGGGACATTGGTGCTGAGAGCAAATTGGGCGCTGGGAGTACTTTCTGGTTTACTTTACCTTCATAGGTTAGCCATCATTTTGGCTATCATAGGGCCAAGTCCCGAAAAGAAAAATTCAACAGCTATTACCATTACAATAAGCCCCATAATTCGCATCAAAACCTTGTTTCCGGTTTCTCCCAAATAACCAATAATTTTAGCGGCGCTCGACAAAGAAAAATAAGTTATTGCCAAAATAATCAGAATACCAGCAATCAGAATAATCTTAAAGCTTACGGTGTGAGCATCCTGCCAAAGAACAATAGCATTAGTTATGGCTCCCGGACCGCATATCATAGGAATTCCAAGAGGGGTAACAGCAATATCCGAAGAATATTGACGTATCTCTTCAGGAGAATCCATTTTCACACGACTAATTTGCGCTTGTAACATGTCGTAACCCATTTTAAAAAAGATTACCCCGCCAACTATTCGCAGACTATCCACCGAAATTGAGAAGAGTTTAAAAATCAATTGCCCGGTAATCACAAATATCATTAAGGTTATGAAGGCAACCAAAACCGCTTTAAATGCAACCTTATTCCGTCTTGAAGGTTGCAGCGTACTTGTCATCGATAAAAAAACGGGAATTACTCCCAATGGATTTATTAGGGTGATAAACGATGTGAATACGATCACTGCGAATTCTAAATCGGACATAATTGAATCGATATTGATTTTTGCAAAAATATGCTTTTTGCTAAAACTTTTTTCATTAATCAGCATAATGGCACAACATAAATTGTATCTTTGAGATAATTCATAAATCTTTATCATCATGATTAAGGTTATCGATTCAATTACCGATCAAAAAGCATTAGACAATGCAATAGCACGATTTCGTGAGCGAGGAATAATTTTACCTACGTTTGCACAATTGAGAAATCCCGAGCTTATTCCCGAGAATATAAAAAACAACTGCTAAACGTCGGACTGTGGGATATCAATCCACTGAATCTATTTAGGATAACATGGAAAAATGAACCCAAAGATTTCGGTGGATTATATGGAAGAGTAAACTATTTGGAACTTCCATCGGAGCTTACCGGAGTTCGTGCCCGAATTTTTGTGTTGATCGGGAAATGGTTTCCTACCGGAGCCCACAAAGTGGGAGCAGCTTATGGTTGTTTAGCTCCGGCCATTGTAACCGGAGGTTTTGACCCCACTCGTCAAAAAGCCGTTTGGCCATCAACCGGAAACTACTGTCGTGGAGGGGCTTTCGATTCAAAACTAATGGGAACCGATTCGGTGGCAATTCTACCCGAAGAAATGAGCATCGAACGCTTTCGGTGGTTGAAAGAGGAGATTGGCTCAGAAGTTATTGCTACTCCCGGATGCGAATCGAACGTTAAAGAGATTTACGATAAATGTTGGGAAATTCGTCGCACACGTCCCGATTGTGTGATTTTTAATCAATTCGATGAATTTGGAAATGCTGCTTGGCACTATAATACAACCGGTCCCGCCATAGAAGAGGTTTTTCATTATCAAAACAATCCCCATCTTAGACCAGCCGCCTATATTTCTGCCACAGGATCGGCCGGAACTATTGCTGCAGGCGATTATCTAAAAACCATTTTCCCAAACATCAAAATTGTTGCATCCGAAGCTTTACAATGTCCAACGCTATTGAATAATGGATTTGGAGGACATCGTATCGAAGGAATTGGCGATAAGCATGTGCCATGGATTCACAACACTAAAAACACCGATTTAGTTGCCGCTATCGACGACGAAGATTGTGTGCGTGTTTTCCGCTTATTCAATGAACCCATCGGACACCAAAGATTAAAACAACTGGGTGTACCCAGTGAAATCATCGAAAAACTTTCTCTTATCGGCATCTCAGGAATTGCCAACATATTATCTGCTATCAAAACTGCAAAATATTTTGAGCTTACTAACCACGACCTAGTGTTTACCATTGCAACCGATTCGGCATCGATGTATATGTCTCGCCTGATGGAATTGACAGAAATTCGTGGAAAATACAACGAACTAAATGCTGCGCTTGATTTTGAAAAATGTATCATGGGGCAATCGATTGACCATCTTAAAGAATTAACTTACGTCGATAAAAAAGCTATCCACAACCTGAAATATTACACGTGGGTCGAACAGCAAGGGAAAAGTGTTGATGATTTAAATCAACTATGGTACGATCGCGACATTTGGAGCAAGCTCTTTAACCAGGTAAAACGTTGGGATGAACTTATTGCCGAATTTAATCGGAAAACAGGGCTAGTGAAATAATTTTACAATATCAATAATCTGATCTCACATAGAATTCGGCAAAAAAACATCTCAATGAAATTTGTTTATCAATGTGTTGATTGCGGGAAAGAATATTCGGCCGAAAGTATCATTTATCTTTGTCCCCGGTGTAGCAGTGGCAATAAATCCATGTTACCGCCTAAAGGGGTTTTAAAAGTAAATTACGATTACACCCGGATAAAAAAATCATCGCTAAGCCAATTGTTGGAAAATCAATGGTTGCCGTTGTTGCCAATCGATAATCTTAACAATCTTCCCACATTAAGAGTTGGAGGAACCCCAATATATCAACATACCAGTTTCTTGGGAAGAACCTACCATTTTACTCTTCTTTTGAAAGACGAATCGCAGAACCCTACCTTTTCGTTCAAAGATCGTGCTTCTGCATTGGTTTCAGCTTATGCCAAAGAGAAAAATATCGGAATATTAACAGCAGCATCCACCGGCAATGCCGGCTCGTCATTGGCCGGAATCTGCGCTTCGCAACGTCAAAAATCCATCATTTTTGTTCCGGAAAAAGCGCCCATTGCCAAGTTGACGCAAATTCTAATGTACGGCGCAACTCTCGTTCCTGTGAGAGGAAACTACGATCAAGCTTTCGAAATGAGCATCAAAGCCACCGAGCTTTACGGGTGGTATAACCGGAATACAGCATTCAATCCATTAACGATTGAAGGGAAAAAGACAGCTGCCTTTGAGATATTTCATCAATTGAGATCGGTTCCCGATCGAATTTTCATACCCGTGGGCGATGGAGTAATTCTTTCAGGAATCTATAAAGGGTTTGAAGATCTTCTAAAACTAAATCTGATTGAAAACTTGCCAAAAATTATAGCAGTTCAGTCAGAGCAAAGCAAGAACTTTGTTGCCAATATTAACAGGGTCGATTTCATTATCGAGCCATCGACAACTCTTGCCGATTCTATTTCAGTGGATGTTCCCCGAAACTTTTACATGGCCAAACAATACATTCAAAAATACGAGGGAGAGTGCATTACTGTTTCTGATCAGGAAATACTGAAAGCGTCCAAAGCATTAGCTGAAAACACGGGACTTTTTCAGGAACCGGCAGCAGCAACTGCTTTTGCCGGTTTTCTGAAATATCTCAACGATAACCGTATCAACGCGGATGAAAAAGTTATGGTATTGCTTACCGGAAGTGGGTTAAAAGATCTAAAATCGGTCTCAACCATGCTTTCAACTCCTCGATCCATTGATCCCGAGGTTAACGACTTGGTGCAGTTCTTTAAACAGCAGAAAATTAGTGAGAACTATAGGTAATCCAATCGATTATTTCTTTATCATTAGGGCTGGTTTGAGGCGATATTGATTTCACCAAATTCCCATTTTCATCGATTAAAAATTTTTGAAAATTCCAGGAAACATCAGCATCTAAGACCCCATTTTCCGATTTTTTCGTTAACCAATGGTAGAGTGGATGCATATCCTTACCTTTCACAGATATTTTCGACATCATGGGGAAAGTCACCCCATAATTTTGAGTGCAAAACTCTCGGATCTGATCATTGGTTCCGGGTTCTTGGTTTAGGAAATTATTCGCCGGAAAGCCAATAATGATAAACGTATCTCCACCATATTTTTTATAGAGCTCCTCAAGCTGTTTGTATTGGGGAGTTAATCCGCATTTTGATGCGGTGTTTACAATCATCACTTTTTTCCCTTTAAGTTGAGAAAAAGCAAAGGGTTCTCCATAGATGTCGGTTACCACAAAATCGTGAAATTTGGTTTGTGCCATAGTTGAAGAGATTTGTGTAATGGTCAGTATCAGCATTACTAGTGAAATCCTTTGAATCGCATTCATTGAACGGCGAAACTTTGGAAGGGATGTTTTATGAAAAAAAGTCGGTATCATAGTTTTTTCTTTATAAGACAACTTTGTCCGTTTTTTGTTCAAAGGCAAAAAAAAAGCCACCGCGTATCGAGGTGGCTTTTTTCGTTTTTTCAACGATTGATTATTGGAATTTCAATCGGTTATCTTCAATTGCAGCGGCGTCTTTAAGTATTTTTTCAACTTCTGAATTAACGCGCATTTGGAGGTTACGTATCATATTCATTTTTTCAATCTCGTGAGCAAGATTTTCAGGTGAAACACTTGTCTTAGAGATTAATTTAAGAACATAAACACCGGTGTTTCCGTCAATAGGTTTCGATATTTCACCTTCTTTTAGGGTTACGGCAGTTCCTGTTACCTTTGGTTCAATTCCGATTCCCGGGATGCTGAACGAGGCGAAATTTAATCCGCGTATCTCTTTAATGTTTGCGCCAAGTTTGGCAGCGGCTGCTTCGATGTCGGAGGTTTCTTTGAGCGCCTGTTCAATCTTAGCCTTCAATTGGGCAGCTTTCTTTTCTTTTATAACCGCAAGTTGAATGGTTGGTTTGACATCTTCGAAAGGAGTATATCCTTTTTGGCGATATTTTTTCAATTTGGCTACAACGTAATTATCACCGATTTCAAAAATGGGGGAATTATTGTCTTTAGCTGTGATTAGAGAGCCCTCAGTGGTTGAGAAGGCTTCCCGAATCAATTGACGTGCATTGCCAAGACCCCGAATTTCACGGGAAGTTTCGGTTAATCCGTTAGATGCTTTTTTCACTAAACCAAATTTTTCAACAGCGGCGTCAAATCCGTTTGCTGATGTAATACTTGCAGTGAAAGAACTTGCATTGCGGTAAACCATGGTTCTTGTTTGTTCGCTGGGGGCAATCACTCTGACTAAGGTTGCTAATTGAATTTTCGGTTGTTCTTTCCCTCGATCAACAACTTGAATTATATGGAAACTAGCATCAGAGGTTTCAAGAATGGTTTCACCTTTTTTGGTCGATAAAAGATTTTGTGCAAAACCAAGTTTGTCGATACTTATCCATTGGGGTTTTACAGACTCAGCGTAGTCGCTGTATCGAGCAAGATTTTCAATTTTTTCTCCTTTTTGAATCAATCTCAATATACTGTCGGCCAGCGATTTCTTAGCGGAAACTTCTTCTTGGTTTTTGGGAGAAATCACAATCTGGCTTATGTAAATTGAATCGGGGAGATTTTGTTTACTAACAAGTTTGGTTAACTTAAAAGTATTTTCCTCTTTGTAAGGCCCATAAATAGCACCTTCGCTCATGGTGAACATCACCGAGTCGATGAATCTATTTGGATATTCGCCCTTTTTATAGAATTTCCCATCGAAGTTTTTATCAGAGTTAGCGTTTACATAGGCTTCATGTTCTTTCACAGCCTTAAATTCTTCTTTCAAATCTTCCAATTCAGCAAATAAGGCTTCTTCGTCCGATGGGGTGGCAGCTATTGCAAAATTAACATATTCAATGTCAATGGATGTGCCCTGCTTATATTTTTCACGATTTTTTTCGTAATAGGCCTTCAGTTCTTTTTCAGTTACTACGATTGAAGAATCGGAAATAGAAGTGTAGGAGAGAAAGAGTGCATTAAGGTCAAATTGTTCAGCTTTTTCTCTTGCTAGACGTTTGGCATAGAAATCAGGCACATAAATTCCTTTTCCTATGGCATTATAATATTTTTCGTTCTCGCGTTGTTGAAGCAGATAGTCTTCGAACGATAGCCACGCATGACGCGATTTACCGGATGGATCGTTGTCGAGATTTTGTAGGAATTGAATTACACGATTTGGATCGAATTGGCCGGTTTGTGGATTCTGAAACAGTGGGATGCTTTTAATTTCGGGATGAACATTGTTCCCTTGAACCATGTCGAATAATTCTTCGGCGGTAACTTTGATACCGGCAGCTTCTAATTGTTCTGCCATGATAATTTTGTTCACCATTTGCTCCCATACTTGTTCCTGAATTTGAGCATAGGTGGCATCATCAAGGGTTGTTGTTCCCATTTGGCGTTTTGTGTTTTCAACAGCATCTTCTACTTTTTGGTGATATTCAAGATAGCTGATTTTTGTGCCGTTTACTTTGGTTATTTCAGGTTGCTCCCTTACCGAGCGTTTATAAAACAAATCGCCTAAGATGAAGGAAAGTAAGGCAATGCCAATGATGGCAATTAATAATCCTGCTTGATTTCTTATTTTTTCTAATGCTGCCATGTTGGTAATTATAATTACGTTTTACATTTAAGGCCACGAAAATAGTAAAAATCATTTATTCGTGCAATTGCCTATTGAATTTTACTCTTAACCCGTCATAAATTTAAAGAAGAGTATGAAAAGTGTCGTTTTAATCGGGTTTGGAAGTGAATTGTAACGGTAATTTCCTTGATTGATTTCTCTGCAGGATTCATATCTTGATGCTTATAGCCAACTAATTTTGATGCTAGGAATCCTTGCATAAAAAGCGTAAAAGTGGCCCCTTTCGGAAACCACTTCTACTGTCTAACCAAAACCAAATTGCTATGAAAAAGCCTCTTACCTTCCTAAATTTTTCTTTGTTTTCTTTGGAAGAGCATTGATATGTACTCCCAAAGATAGTGTTTTAAATTTTACATAAGCCTCGGATGCAAAAAAGTAACCTTCGTATTTACTATTTTCTACACCCCAACTATTTTTAATCTTATAGTATTTTACACCATTCTGATCTCTATAAATACCCACAATTTGCATGCCATGATCGTCGGTAGTTTTATAATTATCAAACTCTTTTTGTCTAAGTTCTTGACTTATAGTCTTTTCTGGAACCGGATTTTCAAAACTGAACATTTGTTTCTGACGATCTTCTTTAGAAAGAGCTTCCCATTTCAGACGCTCATTACCGGATAATTCCTCAATATTGGTTTCGGGAACAATGGCGACGCCGTTTTTATGTGAAAATCCTTTTTCACTAACATCGGCCGCCCATGTGATGCTGTAACCGTTGTTTAAGGCATTATCAATTATTTCCATCATTTCATCAAGAGGAACGTTGAAAAAGCTTTTCCATGACCAATTGTCGGGAACTTCGAGGATGAAATAGGTATAAAACGGATGATGAGTGAAAGATGTCAAATAAACATATTCGTCGGCTTTAATTGGAACAAACTCTTTAGCAAAACTTTCCGGGGTATATGTTTTTTCTTTATATTTGAATGAAGTTGGAATCGGTCCAAGATAACTGTCGAGAATAGCCGAAAAACCTTTTTTCCAAGCTGTTGAAAGTTCTTTGTTCGGATTGGTAATTATAGCATCAACATATGCTTTTAATACTTTATCAAGCTCGCCATGGACGTGTTTTTCAGTGCCATAGGAAAGCCCGGGATAGGCTTCTTCGGGAAGTGCACCATATTTGGCGATGATATCGATAACATCGTTTAACGCACCTCCGCCGGCAAAATTATAATTTCCTTGCATCCTAACGTAACGATCGGCTTTCTCTTCATAGGCTTTACGAACAATATACATTTCGCTTAGATCGATTGGCTCTTTTCCCATACGGAGAAGTTCGCTTTCTACAAATGCCGTTGTGGCGAAACTCCAACATGTTCCACTGCGGTATTGATCTTTTACCGGAGTGCTTTGCACTTCAACAACTTTAGTGAATTCATATCCTTTTTTTTCCGTGTTTTCGGTTTGACTATAACCTTGATTTTGCAGGGCTAAAATCAGACCCAAATAGACAATTCGTTTCATAATTCATTTTTTTAAGGTTAATTATGCTTTTGTTTTCACAATTATAATGCCTTTGGTAAGTTTTTTGGTTTATTTAATAACCGATGAAAAGGATTATTGTTGTAAAGATATGAATTCAAGATGATTCAAAAACATTTGCCGAATAGTTTTGTAAAAAATTATGTATTTAGTTTATGGATGATTTTGAACAAATATGCTTAATTTGGTGGACTGCTGTTTCATTTTCGGACACTATTTTAAAATATTGATCCTATGAACGCTAAGATGTTTCTTTTGCGATTTATCTTATTGCTATCCCTATTTTTTCATGCATTTATGACAAATGCGCAATACGATAAGGAAGGCTACACCTTTGAGAAAAAGTTGAAATTGCCACGCGTTCGAAAACCGGAGGTTCAGGAATTTATGCTTGATCCGCACAATCGGTTTCTGATTTTGACCTACAGCACTTATCCAACGCACGTTCTTTTTTACGATTTAAAAAACTGGGAATTAGTCAAAGAGTATATGATTCCCGAATGGTTCGATCTGTCAAGCTCATTTTTTGATCCCGACGGGCGCTATTTTTTCATTAGCTATGGGAGGTATTCATCGAAATATCGTAAGGTTGATCTTACTACCGACGAAATTGTTGTGGTTGAATGCTGGGAGACTCCCCGTGGTTGCATTCCCAAAGAAATTGCAATTCCCAAACTCGAAATCTACACCATCGACAAGAATTTTTTTATTACCGTTAATCGGGAAAATAAGAAGGAAGTTTTAGTTTTTCGTAAAAATCCTTAGCAGGCATGATATGTATGAAATTTGGATTCGATTATAATTATCCCGAGCATTACTTATTATTGTCGTGTCCATTTGAGCGATGTTTAAGTTATACCGTTTTTTTTAACCTTAAAATGATGAATCTATGAAAAAATCACCGATCCCTTTGCTGCTCATTTTTCTTTTGCTTCTCGGACGCTTTTCGCTTTTCTCACAGCATCCATATTTTACATGGAGTAATGCAGAGAACCTGTCGAAGTTATATCCGAAATCACCCTATGTTATTGCCTTCGATTCGTTAGTTTCGAAAGTCAGTGAGACGGGTTTGAGCGTGGTTGAACGAAAAACACTCTATCAGGTTCTCACTCCGGAAGGAGCATCAAAACTTTCATCGCTGACTCTTGATTACGATCCGTTATCGGCAGAAATAACGGTTATGGATATGTTTATAGTTCGCAAAACCGGGGAGAAAGAATCGTTTTTCAATTCAAAGGTTTACGATTTTGCAGCGCCGGCAAGAATGATTTATTGGGGCGCACGCCAAAAAATGGTTGAACCCGGCAGACTTGAACCCGGCGACATGGTTTTTATAAAATACCAAAGAAAAGGGTTTACCTATGCGTTGCTTGCCGACGGCGACGATGATCGTTTTATTCCCCCAATGCGTGGACATTTCTATGACATTGTAGAATTTTTCGATTCATACCCGATTCATTGTAAATCGTACACAGTTATATTACCTAAAGAAAAGCCTTTTTTGTACAAAACCTATAATGCCGATTTTACAGTAGAGATTAAGGAAGAAGGTAATCTCCGCAAGGCGCAGTTTGTATTAAAATCAATAACCCCCATTGAGAAAGAACCCCGTCGGGTGGCCGATTCCGATATTGCGCCTAAAGTTATTGTTACCACAACAGAACGATGGCAAGATAAATCGAAATGGTTCTATGGAGTGAATGAAAATTTTGGTAGTTTCAACTCAACTCCACAAATTGACCAAAAGGTAAAAGAAATCTTGGAAGGAGCGGTGGATGAACTCGACTCTATTTCCCGGTTAACCCGTTGGGTGGCCGATGAGATACGATATTCGGGAATCTCCATGGGAGAAGGCGAGGGATATACTCTTCATACCGGAGAGATGACGTTTACCGATCGTTGTGGAGTATGCAAGGATAAAGCCGGAATGTTAGTCACCATGCTTCGAAGTGCCGGATTCCAGGCTTATGCTGCTATGACAATGGCCGGATCAAGAATTGAGGATATTCCGGCCGACCAGTTTAATCATAGCGTTACCGTGGTGAAACGCCACGATGGTTCTTTTTTGCTGCTCGATCCTACATGGGTTCCTTTTGTCAGAGAACTGTGGTCAAGCAGGGAACAACAACAAAACTATCTTTTAGGGTTGCCCGATGGTGATATCTTGCGCGAAACTCCAATATCAAGTGCAGAGAATCACTTTTTGAAAATAAACAATTCGATGAAAATCGATCGAAAAGGCAATGCCACCGGAGTTCTGACTTTAACCGCCGAAGGGCAAAGCGATGCAACCGTGCGTTCTATCTTTACCCGCGCATTATCGTCTCTATGGGAATGGAATGTGAAAAAGCAGTTGCTGCAATATTTCCCGGAGGCAATCATTTCAAAAGTTGAATTCAGCAACCCATACACTTATTGGCAACAACCGGTGACAATTACTGTTTACTACTCGATTCCCGTTTTTGCTGTCGGAAACAAAAAATCGATGATTATCAAAACTCTTACCGGAAGCGGGGTGTTCTCTTATGCTCAGATGTATGCCGGCTTTTCGGCAAATTCTACCGAGCGAAAATATCCCTTCGCGGGTTCCTGTTCTCAGTTGGTTGAAATTGAAGAGAGTATAGAGTTTCCAAACTCGATTCGTAACGTTCCCACCATTGAAAAAAAACAGTTGTTCGACGGTGATTTTGTGGCGTTTGAATCGTACCTTAATGTTCATGGCAATAAGCTGACGGTGAACATCAAAGAGCGGTTCAAGCAAAGGGTTTATCCGGCGGAGGCATGGAAAGAATTTTATCAACTTTCGCAGGCGCGCAAACAATACAATCGGCCTGTTATGATTCAATTCTGACCTAACATTCGATTGGAATGAATATATGGCTTAGTAAAAAGCAATCAAAGCGATATAGTCGGTTTTCAGTTAACATTGTTTCATAAAATCTTTATTTTCAAAATAATAAACCAATGAAGTTATCAAAAATAAATCTATACGTTGCAGTCTTCGGACTCTTTTGCTATGCGTTTTTGACCGACACTTACGGTAAAAATTTTGAGCCCGATGCCCGCTATTTGAAAATGGTCAAAACCTATCGGTTCAATCCCGATGGAAGTTATGTGTATGATTATGAGCATTATCTGCTCTATAATAGCTATTTTTCGTTTCATCGATTGTATGGAGAAACGTTTATTGTTTACAATCCGAGTTTTCAGAGGTTGGAAATTATGACAGCGGAAACCCGCATGGCCGATGGAACCTTGGTTAAGGCACCCCAAAATGCGTTCAATGAAGTATTGCCATCGTGGGCAGCCCATTCCGGGGCATACAATCATCTCAAAGAAATGGTGGTGACGCACACCGGTTTGGAATGTGGTGCGGTTGCGCATTTACACTACTCTATTTTCTCGTCTCCCGAGCCGCAAGGGTTTCGGCACTTTGTGGAACCTTTGGTTCGTGAAGTTCCCATCGATACGCTCATTATAACTATTGTTGTGCCCGAAGGATTTCCATTTCGTTTTGCAGAAAACCTTCCCATGAAGCCCAAACGTGTAGAGGAAGGCGAAAACACGAAATATATTTTTCAAATTACCGGTATTAATGCTAAGGAACCGTTTGGTTTATCGGCCGAATGCGACGAACCCCGCGTGATCTTTCAGATTGGAGAAAAAAGTCTTGAACAGCTTTTAAAAGATTTTGGAGAAGAAAACAGTCCATTGCAATCCATTTCCGATGCTCAGTGGGATTTAGCCTTGGATATCCGCTCAAACATAGCTTCGGTAAATACTATAGCAGTACCACCCACATTTCATATTTTCCCGATTCAAAACCCGGTTGAAACATTAAAACGCAATAGTGGAACAAGTCTTGAAAAAGCCGTCCTTTTGGCTAAGCAATTGAGAGAAGCCGGCATTTCATCGAAATTGCTGTTGAAATTCCCCGATAATACAATCGATCCATCCATCTCAAATTTTGCTTCGCTTTTGGATGTTTATGTTGCGATTCAACGGGGCGATATGCCTGTAGTTTTATCAACAGAGACACGCCAAACCATTGGTTTAAGTAAGCAATCGGGGTTTGTTTTTGTTTATCTTGAAAGCGATGGGCTTCGCAAGCTTTGGGAAAAAGCATCGCTTAGCGTTGATTCCAGGGTTGAATTTACTCTTGATTCCAAGGGTAAGTGTTCAGGAACCGAAACCGTTTTGTTTCATAGCGGCGCACCCATATTTTTATCAAAAACCGGAAATTCTGTTTCTGCAGGCGAATTGACGGGCCGAAACGGAGACGTGATTTCTTATGAATCAACCCCCGAAGGAAAACTCAGCTACACCGTTCAACAGAAAGAGGTCAAAGTGGATATGGTTGACAATGTGGTAACGATTGCTGTTCCAACAGTAAAATATGGATTTGATGTAAAACATTTTTCACCGCTTCCCGACTCGTTTAGCAACCAAATTTGTATCGATGCCCCCGTGAAAGAACAAACCGTGGTTGAATTGATGCTTCCCAAAGAAGCAAAATTGTTTTCCGACGTAGTTAACCAACGATATTCCGGCAATTTTGGAACCGTTGAGGTGAGCATGAAATCTAAAGGTTCAAAGGTAATTTTTTTGCGAAAAATAGAGATCACGCAATCGAATATAGCTCCGTCGGATTACCCGGAATTTAAACGGGCAATGGATTTCATCGGAAGTCAAAAGGCAAATGCAATTTATGTACAATTGCCATAATTTCAATGTTGGATTGTTGAATCGCCGGAAATCATTTTAAAAAGATTTTCGGCGATTTTTGTTTTATCTAGTTACAAAAAACCGGGTGAAGTAAAAGAGATTAACGCGAAAAAATTCCTGTTCTCTTTTAATTGGTAAACATACTCTACACGATGGAAAGCGTTTGAAAGCATTACTAACAAAATATGATAGGCTCTACGATGCAAGTAATAACATTGCTTGCGATGGTGTTGACTAGGAAGAACTTCTATACCGACTTGGCGATATTTAATAATGATGATGCTGAAACTCTAACCGAAGCTTCAATATCAACTGTAAGTTCAATAGCGGCCGCATCAACTTCAATTGTTATAAGTGGCTTAACCACGCGCACTTTTCTGCAGTTTATAACCCCAAATCATTCATGGAAGCGGTTCAACAGGTAATTATCTCAACTGTTGTTTGGAATACGTATGGTTTTGTTCAATAAACTATTGTACCCTGATGAAATGTCATAGAAAATCAATCTTGATAAAAAGTCTATGCAAAAAAAGCCCAATTTTACCTTTTTCCTTAAAGCATAAATTAAAGATACTGTTGACAGATGTTTTGCATTGGGATTTTGAATATCATTGTTTGTTAAAGGGAATAGATGACAATGGTATTGTTGTCGTTCGGCAACCTTAGTTTTATGCTCTGATGTTGCGATTACGAAACAATTTTAGTCGGGAAGATATTGTGAAATACTGTGCAAATATCGGGATGATGATTTTAGCCTTTACAAAATAGAAGTTTTCGATAGATTTTGATTTTTGCCGAAAATCTTCAAACAGTGCAATTAATATTTAATTGGTGGTCGAGATTGTGAGTTTTGTCTTTCGTAACCGAGTTTTTCTCAAGATGAAGAATTCAGGTCATCCGAAAATCATTTTTTGCTACCTTTGCCACAAAGTTACCCCAAAATATGTCGCCTTTTCTACAGGTAGAGAATCTTACCAAATCGTATGGAATAGTTGAGTTGTTTTCCAACATCAGTTTTTCGGTTTTTGAGAAGCAGAGAGTGGGTCTAATAGCCCAGAATGGGACAGGTAAAACCACTTTGTTGCGGATTATTGCCGGGAAAGAAACTCCCGACAGTGGTTCTGTAATTTTTCGTAATGGTTTGGTTGTGGGTTATCTGTCGCAACATCCTGAGTTGCATCTCCACAAATCAATTATTGAAAATGTGTTGCACGGGAATCCGGTTTCGGAAGTAATTACTCGCTACGAAAAAGCACAACATGATAACAATCTCGAAGCGCTTCAAAAAGCCACTGAGCTCATGGACGCTCATAACGCTTGGAATTTAGAAATCGAAGCTCGAAAGATTCTTACACAACTCAATCTACCCGATCCGAACCTTATTGTTGATGGGCTTTCCGGGGGACAACAGAAGCGAGTTGCTCTAGCCGCTGTTTTGGTCAAACATCCCGATTTTTTTATTCTCGATGAGCCGACCAACCATCTTGATTTGGAAATGGTTGAATGGCTTGAAGATTACTTACTCAAGTCGCAGGCCACCATGCTGATGGTAACACACGATAGGGAATTTCTCGACAGAGTTTGCAACGAGATTTTCGAGATCGATCAAAAACAACTCTACAGCTACAAGGGGAATTACAGCTATTTTTTGGAGAAACGTCAGGAAAGGCTTGCCGGCGAACAAGCCAATCTCGAACGCGCTAACAATCTCTATCGCAGAGAATTGGAGTGGATACGACAGACACCCTCAGCTCGTACAGGAAAAGCAAAGTACCGCATTGATGCATTCGAACAAATCCGGCAACAAACCATTTCAAATCGTATTGAGAAAAACATCAAGATTTCAGTAAAAACAGAACGTTTGGGAAAAAAAATTCTTGAAGCCAAGAATATTTCCAAACGATTTGGAGAAACAGTAATCTTAAACAACTTCTCCTATAATTTTCAACGATTTGAACGCCTTGGAATCGTGGGTAAAAACGGGACAGGGAAATCTACATTTCTCAATTTGCTGACGGGTGCGCTTTCTCCCGACAAAGGTGAAATTCAGGTGGGAGAGACCATTGTATTTGGATACTATCGACAGGAAGGCATTGAGTTTAATCCGGAAGAAAAGGTGATTGATGCTCTTCGGAAAATTGCCGAGGTGGTAAAACTTAACGATGGACAAACTCTTTCAGTATCGCAGTTCTTAAATCATTTTTTGTTCCCGCCTTCGGTACAAAACAACTATATTTCAACCTTAAGCGGCGGTGAGAAACGTCGGCTTTATCTTTGCACGGTTTTGATGAAAAACCCCAATTTTCTCATTCTCGACGAACCTACCAACGATTTAGATATACAAACACTTCAGGTTCTGGAAGAATATCTCGAAAGTTTTCCGGGAGTGGTATTGGTGGTTTCCCACGATCGACGCTTCTTAGATAAGGTTGTCGATGGATTGCTCATTTTCGAAGGTCAGGGTGAAATCTCAGGGTTTGCAGGCAACTACAGCGATTACTACTCTTGGAAGATGCAGCAAAATAAAGAAACACAGCCTACGCCGTTGAAACAACAAGATGTTGAGAATCAACGTCCAAAACGGGAATATAAAAACCGCCTTACTTTTGCTGAAAAAAAAGAATTGGAGCACTTGCCCTCAGAAATCGAAGCCCTTGAAACGGAAAAACGTTCTTTGGAGGCAATGTTTGCTTCAGGAAGCATGGAAACTTATCAGGGAATATCGCCGTATGAACGGATGAAGCAAATTTTAGAATTACTCGAGGAAAAAGAAATCCGCTGGCTGGAGTTGATGGAAAAATCAGAAAACGGATGAGTATAACTTCTCCTGTATGAGCACTACTTAGGAGACGATAATCCAAGCATCAAAATGCAGCAACCGTCTTTGCCGTTTTGAAACGAGACTTGAATGTTATAAACCTGTGTTTTAGTGCATTCAAATTCAAAAATTACGGTTTGGGTGCCATTTTCTGCATTGACATATTCTTGAAAATTATCGTAGATTATTACCACCGGATTCCCCGGACGAGTGGGATCTCCTTGGGCAACAAACCTGTATCGGCTTCCTTTGTTCATGATCATCGAAAGCTCTTCCACGGGAATCTTTCTTCCGCTTTTTTCCGGCAAGCTGATTTTAAAATCTCGAAGATAGGTAGCTCCTGCCAACTGTTTGTAAGCATCTCTTCGCTGGTTGTTGTCACACTGAGCATTCAGATTGATTGCATTAAAAAGAAGAATGCTTAAAAAGATAATGAGACTAGTAAAGTTTGGTAATTTTTTCAGCATCGAAGGAATGCTTTTGAATATTTTATAGCAAAGGTAGATAAAAAATTGATTTCGACCAAATAAGAAACTACAAGTTGTTTATAATCACTTGGCACGAAAGATGGGAATTATGTTTTCTTATCGTCATGGTCTGACATAATTTGGTTTTGAACAGCAATTGACTCTTTATGAATACATTGCAACAGTTGTAGAATAAAATCAGGGTTTAGACCCACTACTCGGCTTTGTTCCTGTCGGGTTTCAATGATTTGTTTCCAGCGATTAATCTGAAACGGTGCCAAATTGTTTTGTTTTTTGAATTCAGCTATTTTATGCGAAATTTCAAATCGTTTTCCCAAAAGCTCAATTAGTTGTTGATCGATGGAGTCAATTTGCATCCGATATTGTTCGAGAATGGCCAGTTTCTGATCTCCGGTTTGTTGTCTGATTTGCAACTGGTTGATGATTTCTGAAAACCGTTGTGGAGTGATTTGCTGAAGAGCGTCGGTTATAGCTTTTTCGGGCACAGGATGCACCTCAATCATAAGACCATCAAGCATGATGTTGTAGGCATATTGTGCCACCTCAAAAACCCGATCTTGGGATCCGGCAATATGCGAAGGATCGCAGATGACCGGTATTTCCGGAAGACGTATCTTTAGTTCAATCGGGATTTCCCATTGGGGAATATTTCGGTAAATAGAAGTGCGGTAGGGATAAAACCCACGATGAATGGCTGCAATGCGATTAATTCCGACGTTTTTCAGGCGTTCAATGGCTCCGATCCAAAGATCTAAGTCGGGGTTAGGCGGATTTTTAACCAAAACAGGTATATCTACACCGCGTAAAGCATGAACCAACTCATTGATGGAAAATGGATTGCCGGTTGTTCGGGCACCGATCCATACCATATCGATGCCGTACTTTAAGACTTTTTCAAGATGTCTTGGGGTAGCAATTTCGGTTATCACCGGAAGGTTATAGGTTTTACGAATTTCAGCAAGCCATTGCAGTGCAGTTTCTCCTACACCTTCAAAATGACCGGGACGTGTTCGGGGTTTCCACACTCCGGCACGAAAAACATCGGTTTTGCCTTGACTCGAAAGTTCACGGGCACATTCGTTCAATTGCTCGTAACTCTCGGCGCTGCATGGGCCGGCGATGATTATCGGTTTTTTATGATCAAACCAGGGAAGCATACCATCTATTTCCGTTGATAGTGCATAAACGAATACTCACAACAATCGTTGTCGGTTTTTGAAGGCGTTTCAGACGATATTAATTCCCATTCGTCGAGATTCAATCCTCCCAGCTTAGTGTCAACTTCAAAAACCTTGTGAACACGCGTCAAATAGAGATGTTGAGCATAAGGAAAAAACTGTCGGTAAACCTGAGCACCGCCGATAATAAAAACGGTTTTTGGCGAAAAATCATGCGCCAAAATTTCATTCATGGAGTGAACTACAGTAGCGCCTTTAGCCGAAAAGGCTTTATCGGAGGTTAACACTATATTGTCGCGTTCGGGAAGCGGTTTCTTCGGTAACGATTCCCATGTTTTGCGTCCCATGACAACCACATGGCCGGTTGTCAGTTGTTTAAATTTTCGAAGATCGTTGCTGAGTTTCCATGGCAGTTGGTTATTTAAACCAATACCGTTGTTTTCGTCGGCAGCCACTATTATAGCTATTGTATTCATCATCAACCGTTTAAACCGAAACTTCGCCTTTTATATGAGGGTGTGGGTCGTAGCCTAAAAGTGTGAAATCGGAATATTCAAAATCAAAAATCGATTTCTTTTCGGGGTTTAAAATCATAGTAGGCAGCGGTTTGGGAGTTCGGGCAAGTTGTGTTTTCACTTGTTCCATGTGGTTGAGATAGATGTGTGCATCGCCCATAGTATGGATAAATTCTCCCGGTTTATAGCCTGTCACCTGTGCAATCATGATGGTTAACAGTGCGTAGCTTGCTAAATTAAACGGTACCCCTAAAAAAAGGTCAGCACTGCGTTGATACAGTTGACACGAAAGCTTTCCGTCGGCAACATAGAACTGAAACAGTATATGACATGGAGGTAACGCCATTTGATCAATTTGTCCGACGTTCCACGCTGACACAATATGACGGCGAGAATCGGGATTAGTGGTCAACCCATCGATCAACTGGCTAATTTGATCAATGTGTTTACCGTCGGGAGTAGGCCAATTGCGCCATTGATAGCCATACACCGGACCCAACTCTCCATTTTCGTCGGCCCATTCGTTCCAAATGGTTACTCCATTTTCCTGTAAATATCGAACATTAGTTGAACCTTTCAAAAACCAAAGCAATTCGTAAATTATGCTCTTGACATGAAGTTTTTTGGTTGTCAGTAAAGGAAAGCCTTCTTCCAGATTATGGCGATATTGATATCCAAAAACCGAAATGGTTCCTGTTCCGGTACGGTCTTTTTTAACAACACCTTTTTCGAGTGTATGTTTGAGCAAATCGAGATATTGCTTCATAGATTTTTTATTGAACGATTCAGCAAAGATACAACAATTCATTGGTAGATTGTTGAAATAAATCGAAATTCGACAAACATGGCTTGGTTGTTTTTTCAAATGTAGTATCATATTTTTAGCTGGCCACATTGAATTTTAGAACCATTTATCTAAAAACCATTATTTTCGTAATCTAAAATCAAAAGCGATGAGAGTAGTAATTCAGCGATGTAGTCGAGCAAAGGTTACAGTAAATTCGGAAGTTACCGGACAAATTGGTTTGGGACTTTTGATTTTGGTAGGTATCGAGGCTTCTGACACTGACGACGATCTTCAATGGTTGGCTGCCAAAATTGTAAATCTTCGAATTTTCGAAGATTCGGAAGGTTTGATGAATCTGTCGGTAATGGATGTGGGAGGAGAAGTTTTGGCGGTTAGCCAGTTTACTCTTCATGCTAAAACAAAAAAAGGGAATCGACCGTCGTTTATTGGGGCGGCACCTCCCGAAGTTGCCAAACCTCTTTTCGATAAATTTGTCCGGCAAATTCAGACTCTCATGGGAAAACCGGTCGGAACCGGAATTTTTGGAGCAAAAATGGACGTTGAACTTGTAAACAATGGGCCGGTGACTATTATTATCGACACTAAAAATAAAGAATAACAGTTGAATATGGATCAAAACATTTCGCTTTCGTTTAACGAAGCACAGAAAATCGTCGATGAATGGATACAAACTGTAGGTGTGCGTTATTTTAATGAGCTTACCAACATGGCACTGCTGGTGGAAGAAGTTGGGGAATTGGCACGGATTGTTGCACGTCGATATGGCGAGCAATCGTTTAAAGAAGGCGAACATTCTAACTTAGATGAAGAAATGGCTGATATTCTCTTTGTGTTAATTTGCCTTGCGAATCAAACCGGAGTAAATTTGCAGAATGCTTTTCTGGAAAAGCTTGAAAAGAAAACCAAGCGTGATTTTGACCGTCACAGAAATAATCCCAAAATCAATGATTTTTGGGATAATCAACCCACACAGGAATAAGTTCATTTGATTTTTTGTCACAAGCCCGACATCTTTTGTCATTTTCGACTGAAAAATTGACACGATTTTTGCCAAACACAATAAATTTTAGGTGTTGGCATAGAATATGAAAAGAAGCTGTTGTGATTAAAAATTTAATGTTAAACCCTAAAATATTACAAAAATGGCAGAAGTAAAAGGAAGAGTATTAGCGGGTAAAGTCTTGGTTAAACCCATGGAAGCCGAAGAAAAAACCGCCAGTGGAATTTACATCCCCGACAGTGCAAAAGAAAAACCCCAACAGGGAACTGTTGTTTTGGTTGGTGCACCCAAGAAAGATGAGCAAGTGGAAGTAAAAAAAGGTGATCAGGTGCTTTACGGGAAATATTCAGGTACCGAAATCACAATCAATAACGAAAAATATCTTTTGTTAAATCACAACGACATTTTGTTCATCATTGAATAGAAATAAAAAGGTTTTCACGAGTGTTTAACTAACAAAATCATAAAAACTATGGCAAAAAAAATTGTATTTGAGCAGGAAGCACGTGCATCGATCAAATCAGGAATAGATCAATTGGCAAATGCCGTTAAAGTAACGTTAGGCCCCAAAGGTCGTAATGTTGTAATTGAAAAAAAATTCGGAGCTCCCCAAGTTACCAAGGACGGTGTAACTGTTGCTAAGGAAGTTGAGTTGAAAGATCCACTTGAAAATATCGGAGCACAGCTTTTGAAAGAAGTTGCATCAAAAACCGCAGACGATGCCGGTGATGGAACAACAACCGCAACCTTGCTTGCACAAGCAATGATCACCGAAGGGTTGAAAAATATCACAGCCGGTGCTAACCCAATGGATTTGAAACGTGGTATCGACAAGGCTGTTAAAACAGTAGTTGACTATCTCAAATCAATTTCACACGAAGTAGGCGACGACATCGAAAAAATCGAACAGGTTGCTCGTATTTCAGCTAACAACGACATCGAAATAGGTCGTTTGATTGCCCAGGCTATGGAAAAGGTGAAGAAAGAAGGAGTAATCACCGTAGAAGAAGCCAAGGGTACCGAAACTACTGTTGAAGTGGTTGAAGGTATGCAATTCGACCGCGGATATATCTCACCTTATTTTATCACCAACGCCGAGAAAATGGAGGCCAATCTTGAAAATCCGCTTATTTTAATCTACGATAAGAAAATAAGCACCATGAAAGATTTGCTTCCGATTTTGGAACCCGTTGCCCAAAACGGACGCTCGTTGTTAATCATTGCCGAGGATATTGATGGTGAAGCTTTGGCAACCTTGGTTGTTAACCGTATCCGTGGTGCCTTGAAAGTAGTTGCAGTTAAAGCTCCCGGCTTTGGAGACCGCCGCAAAGAAATGCTCGAAGACATAGCAATCCTAACCGGAGGTGTTGTGGTTAGCGACGAAAAAGGTATGAAGCTCGAAAACACCACTTTAAGCATGCTAGGGCGCGCAGAAAAAGTTACTGTTAACAAAGAGAATACAACCATCGTAAACGGAGCCGGCGAAAAAGAACAAATTCAGGCTAGAATTACGCAGATTCGCAAACAAATGGAAACAACTACCAGCGACTACGATCGTGAAAAACTCCAAGAACGTTTAGCCAAATTGGCCGGAGGAGTTGCTGTTCTCTACGTTGGAGCTCCCAGCGAAGTGGAAATGAAAGAGAAAAAAGATCGCGTTGACGATGCTCTTCATGCAACTCGCGCAGCTGTTGAGGAAGGAATTGTTCCCGGTGGAGGCACTGCCTATATCCGCGCAATCAATGAACTTTCCAAGCTTAAAGGCGAAAATGCTGACGAGGAAACAGGAATTAAAATCGTACGTCGTGCCATTGAGGAGCCTTTACGTCAAATCGTAGCAAATGCCGGAGAAGAAGGTGCAATCATTGTACAAAAAGTTAAAGAAGGAACCGGCGACTTTGGATACAACGCTCGCGTTGGTGAATTCCAAAATCTGATGAAAACCGGTGTTATCGATCCAACTAAAGTGGCTCGCGTAGCTCTCGAAAATGCTGCTTCAATTGCCGGAATGTTCCTAACTACTGAATGTGTGATTGTTGAAGAAAAAGAGGAAAAACCCGCTCCAATGCCCGGAGGAATGGGCGGCGGAATGGATATGATGTAATCCGTTTCATCATAAAAAAAGAAAGGGTGCCAAACGGCACCCTTTTCTTTTTTGTTTTTTACTTTTTGAAAATGAAATAAACGGCCAAAATTAAAAAACCGAAACCTATCAGGTGGTTTAACCGAAGTTCTTCCGATTTAAAGACCAACAACGTAAACACCGAAAAAACAATTAGGGTGATGGTTTCCTGAAGTACTTTCAGTTCGACTAATGAAAATGGGCCTCCATATCCCTGAAAACCAATTCGATTGGCCGGAACTTGAAAAATGTATTCAAAGAACGCTATAAACCAGCTTATGAGAATAACCGAAAATAAACCTAGTTTTTGCGTCCACGAAAATTGGTTAAATTTCAAATGTCCATACCATGCCAATGTCATAAAGGTGTTTGAAATAACCAACAATAGTATAGTATAAATTGCTTTCATAGAGTCGGTTACTTATTGTTGAAATGATTCATTGTGTGTTGAACCCCCATTAGAACAAAATTTTCAATCGCTTGGGATGCAATTTCGAGTCGGGGTTTTATGGTATCCCATTCCTCACTGCTCCATTTACCTAGTACAAAATCAACCTGATAACCTTTGGGAAAATCGTTTCCTATACCAAAGCGTAAACGAGAGAAATTTTCGGTTTTCAGCGTTTCTATAATGTGTTTTAAACCATTGTGACCGGCATCGGATCCTTTCATCCTAATGCGAATTTTACCGAGGGGAAGAGCAATGTCGTCAGTTACCACAAAAAGATTTTCCAGTTCAACACTTTCTTGTTGTAGCCAATAACGAACCGCATTTCCGCTAAGGTTCATAAAGGTCGATGGTTTCAACAGTGTCACACTTCTTCCTTTCAGTCGAAACTTCCCAGTGTCTCCATAGCGAGATGGTTGGAAGGTTGTATTGGTTGAAGTTGCAAGATGATCAAGGATGTCGAAACCAATATTGTGACGGGTATGTTTGTACTCTTCGCCAATATTTCCTAAACCCACAATTAGATATTTCATGCTGCATTTGTTCGGTTAAGGTTTTCTACGAAGTTTTGGAAGATTCAAGTAAACTTTATCTAAAAGACCTGAAAGATTTGTCGTTTACTCAAATATAGATGCTTGCTTTGGTTCGATAATAACTGCGGAACGGTTTCTTAAAAAAAATCTCCCTCTTGAACGGAAAGTCTGTTCGTGAAGGAGATTTTATGACTTTAATGGTTTAATAAATCGTGTGATAAATTACTCGCTTTTAGCTGTGGCGCGGCTGGCTGCAATATTCACTACCAAAGTTTGTGCAGGATCTAGGAATTTAATATCGTTCGTTGCTAAGTCGCTCACTTTTATACTGTTACCAACATCAAGTTTGCTAATGTCAATTTTGATTGTTTCCGGAAGAGCATTAATTTTGCCTTCGACGGCTAGTTTGCGTTTAGCCAGACGTAATTTACCTCCGCGCATTACACCTACGGATGTCCCGGTAAGTTCAACCGGTAAAATAACTTTCACAGGTTTATTTTCAACCACTTCAATGAAATCGACGTGCAGAATTTTGTCGTTTACCGGATGGAATTGGATTTCATTAATCACAGCTTGGATTTTTTCTCCTTCAATGTCGAGATTGAAAAGATAAACATGTGGAGTGTAGATAGCCTTTTGGAACGGAACGTAGTCGCCATAGCAGTGAATGTTTCTTCCGTTTCCGTAAATTTCACAAAGGACTTTTTCCTCTTTTCTCAGATTTTTTGCAGCTTTTTTCCCGGTTTCGCTGCGCTTTTTCAGTGTTAAATCAAATGTTTTCATTGTTGATAAATTTTGTTTGTGTTACTCAAAACCTTGATTTCAAGGTTTCCCATCACACACAGACCCTCTTTTTATGTCTGTAGAATTTGGGACTGCAAAGGTAATGATTTTTTTGTTAATATCAAAATTGCGTTAATTTGCCTTTTGGTTTAAAATTTTGGATACTGTCCCCACGAGTATGTAAAATGAGTTATTCCAATAATTAGTAAATAAAAACTAAAATTAATAAAAACTATGGAACAACTACACTTTACACGAGAGCAAGTTAGTAAAATTTTGGATGCAATCAGCCAAAAAGAAGGAGGCATCCAAGTGGTTTTGAAACCGAGAAAACACAATATCCCGCTGCGCTGCGGCTTCATAGGTGCGTAGCACCAAAACATTTATCTCATTTGGAATCCATCATGCGGGCGGAGCGGGAAATTTATAAAGAGACCTATGGGGATATGAGTAACGGGTACCCTCTGCGAAGGACATTTGGTCAAGGGAGGATATTAGAGCTTCGAGTACCAAGGACACGGCAAGGCCAATTTTATCCCTTGCTGTTAGGCATGATAAAAGACCAAGAAGAGGAATGCAGAAAAATGGCATTCAGCCTACACGGAGCCGGATTAACCACTGCGCAGGTGGGAGAATAAGGATTCCATCATGGAATGACCCCACAACACCTGAAAAGAATCAGAGAGCTTGAAAAGGAAAATAGTTCGCTTAAACAACTTTTGGCTGAAAAGATACTGTCCCAAAAAGTGTGTAAAGTGAGTTAGTTCTTAAATTAGAGAAAAAAAACTAAAAATAGAAAAGACTATGGAACAACTACACTTTACACGAGAGCAAGTTAGTAAAATTTTGCATGAAATCAGTCCAAAAAAAAGGTGCCCCATAAATCGAGACACCTTTTTTATCTACAGAGAATTTTTTTTAATATGCAGTATTTTGGGGGTCAAAATTAGCCCATCCAGATGTCCAGTTGGTAGTACCAAAGGCACCACGGAAGGATACAAGTTCGAAGAAAGTCATATCCAAATCGGTAAAGTTGGCACCCGACAAGGCCGGAGACCCAGCTGAAGGCAGAGCATTAACATTACCCCAGTTCCAGGCCGATGTCGGCAAAACATTCGAGTTATTGGCCAAGATTGAATTTCCGCCTCCTGTCCACATTGCATCAAATTGCTCGGCAGTTAAAACATCACCTGTTCTGAAGTTAGTCAAACAGCCTGCCATAATCGTGTTTTTGATAACCGGACCGTTGGTTTGATTATACAACGAAGCAGAAGGGCCTTCCAGACGCATACCTACTTTGAATCCGGCGATTATAGAATTGTGAAGGTTAATGCGTGTATTTCTTCTCAAGCGCAACCCGTTTTGGTGATTGGGATTAACATTAGCCTGATCGGGAGTGGCAAAGGGACCTAATATGGTGATATTACTGAATGTAGCACTGGTAAACGGTTCGTTTGAGCTTCCCTGAGCGTCGTTATCCGATTCGAAACCATTAGAAGCATCGGTTTTATCGGCTTCTTCGGGTCCACGAAGTATAAGACCATACTGGATACGACCACTGAAACCATTGTCGGTATCAAAATCATCGTCACCAGCACGATATGAGATAAGATATTTGGCATCAACAGTTCCGCCCCACCACTCGAATGAATCATCGCGGCCAAAAGATACCTGTACGTATTCGATTTTTGTTCCACGACCAACTCCACCCATGGAAAGTCCATTGATTTCGTTACCACTTGATACTTCAAATCCAGCAAATTCAATACGCACATATTTTAAAACACCAGAATTGTCATTGGGGTCATTTCCACCATAACTTACACCGGTTCCACCTTCCATTTCAGCAACACCTCCGGTTTGGTTAATTGGAGCTTTTCCACAAATGATTATCCCTGCCCAATCACCTGGTCGACGTTCACCGGCGGGTTTGTCAGAAGTGAAAACAATTGGTTTTTGACTAGTTCCTTCGGCAATGATTTTTCCTCCCCGCTCTATAATCAAGGCGGCTTTTGTGTCAGAAATTCCCTTGATTAGTGTACCCGGTTCAATAGTAAGAGTAGCACCCTCTTTCACGTAAACGTATCCATCTAATTTAATGGTATCCTGCGATTTCCATAACGTGTTTTCGGTTATATTTCCCGAAACAACAATTCCTTCTCCAACAATAGGATTGTCATCATTGTCTTTTTCACAGCCGCTGGTAATTAAAACGAGACCGACCACGGCCAACGCGATTTGTTTGAAATTGAAGTTGTTTTGTTTCATCGTTTTTAGATTTAAAGGTTAAGTTCTTTAACGCTACAAACTTATTTTTTGAATTTATACTTCATTTTAATGGAAGGTTATTTTTTAATTACGCTAATATTATTTTAGTGTAAAGTAAAAATAGCAGGAGGCATAAATAAACTATTCTGCCGTACACGCATTAATGCGGAAACTAAAAATTATAGGTGAGATTTACAGAGAAATTCCTGCCCGGTGTATATTTCCTAACGGTCATTTTTAAATCATCTTCCCCGCTAATATTGGCATAGGGTTGGTATGACTCAACGGGGCTGGAAAGTAGATCGCGCACTCCGGCTTTGATCTGAATTTTTTTGGAAAAGATTTTTGTGACCGTTACATCCACCTGATGTCTATGCTTTTCGTAAACATCCGGTATGTCTTCTAAAATATTTTGCATGGCTTCGCCAGTTATGCGAATCCTGTCGCCAATAATGTTATAAAGGACAGATACACTGGTACCAAAACGTTCGGAATTATAAAACAGCCCGACATTAACTAGGTATGGTGATTGGCCTTGCATGGCACGGTCGCGCTCAATGGAACCTTCTTCAAAATATACTTTACTGACAATATAGGCAGCATTGGCAACAATCGACAAATCGCTCAAAACAGGTGTTGTTTCAATGAAATGTATGGTTGATAATGATTTACGGATATCCAGTTCAGCGCCAAAACTGGTGGCCTGTTTTGCATTTTCGTAGGTGTAATTTTTACGATTTCCGGCTGGTTTAAAGGTTAGTTCAATGGGGTTTTCAAAATTTTTATAAAACAATCCAAATGTGAACATTTCGCCCATATTGGGGTAATTCTCGAATCGCAAGTCAAAATTGTGAATCAAAGCATCCTTCAGTTTTGTGTTCCCGACAAAATCGGCTTCTTCCTGAAAATTATAAAAGTAGAACGGAGCTATTTCCCTGAATTCCGGTCTGTTGATGGTCATTCCATAGGCAAGACGAACTAAATTTTTCTCGTTAATATTATAGGAGAGGTTTGCCGAGGGGAAAAAATTCAAATTGTCTTTTTTTATGGCAACAGGCTGGTTGTAGCGATCGTAAGAGTTCAAATGCTGGTTGTTTTGTTCGATCCGGATTCCGCCGTAGAAATTTAAAAGCGAAGTGAATTGAAGGTTAACCGACAGATATCCGGCTACTTGCATATTCGATGCTTCGTACGAATCGCTTTTGGTTGTTGATTCACGCAAGACAAATCCATCGGGTCCGGCATTGAGATTTTCCGGAGCAAAAAGCTGGTTTATGGGCATTACCCAAACCGTTTCCGTGTAGCTGCTGTTTTTTGCAAAACCCAGAATCCGCGCATCAAATGTTCTTGTCTTATATTCAGTATATAACCCTGATTTAATGACACTGGTTTGTCCTAAAAAATCAAATTTTCTTTCAAAATTAATGGCTCCATTACCTATATGCTCGTTAAGTTCCATGAAAACCCTTCCCGCATCACTGGCTGATGGCGATGTACCAATTCCGGCAAAATATTGTCCATAACGCGACGAATTTGGATCATCCTCGAGGGTAGTTCTCAAGCGTTTTATATCCGGCTCGTTACGGTTCGCGAACGAATACCCGACTATGGCATCCAGTTTTGAACGTTCGTCCGAGAATTTCTTTTCATACCCAAACTGACCCGTATAGGTCAATCTGCTCATGAAACTATTTTGATATGATCGCACCATACGCCCCTCGTAATTGTTCAGGCCATTTCTGATAATCGACTCATTTTTCCCAATCATGCTCACTAAATTGCGGAATTCCATCTTCTGTCCGCGTCCCGGATAAAACGCCCAATTATGCAACAACCCCAAGCGGGCTTTTCGTGCATATTCTTCATCGAGATAGTCAAAATTGTACTCGGGTGAGCCATCGGCGATTCTTGCCGCTTGATACCCACGGTTTGTGATTGCATCTTTGTCGCTCGAAAAATTGTAGTTAAATGAGGTTATGTTCCCCACGTTTTTCCCCTTAATAAGGAATCTTCTACCCAAATTTAAGGAGAAACTCTGGTTTGGAAATGCAGTGGCAGGTTCAGCATCCCAATTGTTATTAAGAATGCGCCCAAGTTCGGCTAGTTTTTCTTGGGAAAGCCCTCGCAGGGACGACGGAAACGTTGAAGGCAAAGTACGGGAACCATCATCAAAACCCAGAAAATCTGTTTTTCCGCCGGGGACTATTCTAAAATCGCTGAAAGTTGTACCTTGAACGTATCCTGCGCCATAAGTAACGTTAAAAAAATTTTCATCGGGCATATTCTTCGTCACTATTTTTATAAAACCACCGCCAAAATCGGCTGGTATATCGGGCGAAGGGCTTTTTGATATCATCAGGTTGTCAATCATAGAGCTGGGAATCAGGTCAAAAGAGAATGCCTTTTGGTCTGCTTCGGTTGAAGGAGTGCTGGCACCGTTCAACCAAACACTATTGTAACGTTGGTTCAACCCTCTGACAACAATAAACTTATCGTCAATAATTGAAATTCCGGGGATTCTCTTAACTACCTGCGATGCATCCTGATCTTGGGAACGCGTGATTTGCTGTGCCGAAATACCACTAGCCACAGCCAGACTGGCCTTTAAAGCACTAGTAAGGGCTATTTCGGTATTTGTTCGTTTTACAGCAACAATGGTAACATCTTCAAGGTTTACTGCTGCCTCTTCTAGATAAATATTTACCGTCGAGTTTTTATTTGCCTGAACCTGAATACCTTCAATTTCGACAGGTTTATACGATAAAAACGAAATTCGAATATTGAATGATCCAGGCTGTAGATTTTGAAGCAGATAATTGCCATCAAAGTCGGTAATTGTACCCGACATAGTGCCAACTAGTTGGACGGTTGCACCAATTAAGGGCTCTCCTGTTTTTTTATCTTTAACAAATCCTTGGATTGTTCCCGTTTGTCCATAGGTAGCAGCTATAAACAAAAAAAGAAACGGCGATAAAAGAAAAAATCTCATTAGGTAGTATAGACTATAATTGTTCATGTTTATTGATTGATTTACTGTTAAATACAACTATTAGAAACAATTTTGTTTCCGTTTACAAAGGAACAATAAACCAAGCAGGGAAACTTTATGGAAATATTAATTTTGAGTTAAAAAAACTTTATCTTATAATAAGGAAATGATGCAATATGTCATTTGAAAGAATGTAATTATGACTGGAATATTTAACGATTATTTTGCGTGGCATAGGTCGTTCGTCATATCTGAACGGTTGCCCTATTTTGTTATCTATTCATTGTTAAATTGTTAAGTTTTTTTTAACTTTTGAGAAGCAGTTTAAAATTTGGCACAGCAAGGCGGGTTTAGAAGCACAAAACTGACAACCTGCACTGAACTTAAATAGAAGCACAAAGCTCCAAGATTGCACGTCACCCCGCCTGACGCAAAACCGATGTTAGCGGTTCGTGCTTCTTTTCTGTCATTTATTGTCTGTCCATTTTACTGCTTTCTTAGTGCTTTTGCTTGGTGGCTCTTTTGCAAAACTTGACTTTAGCGCTGGGCTTCTGGGGTTTTGCAAATATGCCACCATGAGCGTTTGTTATTGCCTGTTATATCTAGCAAAATATGCATCTATTTCTGGTCTTAGTTCTAAACCAATTCTTTCAAAAATATTAAGTAGGTCAGTATAAGCACCTTCTCCACCAAGAAAGTCCCAAAATTCTGCCGCAACTTTTAATTCATTGTCTAAGTCGAGCATCCCTCGCATTGTCCAACGATTATATGGTTGTGGTTCGTATGGATTGTAAGGAATTGCAATAAGGGTCTGAACCTTTGCTTTTGGGTCGGCTGCCAATGTAGTGCCTACCCATTCTAAAAGTGTTCTTTTAAACTCTTTAAAACCACCTGCATTAGGCTTAGCTGTCTTTAGGTCAATTAAATAAATAGTTCCATCATACCCAACAAGTTTTATATCAACTTTTGTTGGTTTAACTGTTTTCATTTCTCCTGATTGACATACAGCTCTAATAGCATTTATCTCTTCAATTTTATTTGGCGTGCAAGTAGCAACAGCTAGTCCATCCATAATATTTTGAATTACTCTTTGGGCTTCTGATGAAATTTGATTCCCAGCTGTTTGTTGTGATTCTGCACTGGCAAAAGTTGATGATGCCAAAGCTTTAGCCACTGGTTCAAAAATGCTGGTTCCAAAATTGGTATTTAATGAATGGATAAATGAAAACAAAGCCATTCTGTCCTTTCCAAGCAATCGGGTGTGAAAAGGCATCGCAGCTGGTTCAGGATTGTAATTTTGAAATTTATGTCTTAAACTATTTCGTAAAACAGTTTCAACTTGTTGTATTTGTTGTTGAGTAAGTGGCATTATATTGTTATTTTTCTTCTGTTTCGGTATCAGAATTTATATAATCCTGTAAGTGTTTTTTATAATCTTGTGTGACTGGATTTGAATATGCTCCTTTTGCACGATTGTAATCTACCTTTTTAAATATGTCAATTGCCAAATCTATCGTATCTTTTAGATTTATATCATTTCTAAGAACACTAAGTAATTTATCGTAACTGTTCTCTCTTTTTTGCTCAACTTTAATTGAGTAGTTTTTAGGATTTTTTAAATAGTTTTCTTGGAATGGTAAATCCTCAACCAAATATCTAAATCCCATAAAGATATGGTATCGGTATTTGTTGAACTCTTTGTATTTATCATCACTCAAAAGAAGTTTGTCCCATTTTGAAGATAACAAGCCCGAAATATAATACGGAATAGGGGTATGGTCTTTTTGGAAAAATTTATCTTTATGAGTAGAAACTACTTTTCCAATATTTCCTGCAACAAGGTGAGGCAAATTATTCTACTCCCCATTCTCTAGACCACGAATACTACTTTCTTAGTTGAAATTCAAAAAGTAGTTTTATCTTTGTTGTGTCAGGTTAACCGGACAAGGGC
>Ga0208198_1000277_pt1 | contig 60590 bp, 48 predicted proteins | sample AD_JPNTR2_MetaG_FD_184446 | JGI IMG/M metagenome (GOLD analysis project Ga0208198, IMG submission 184446) | Active sludge microbial communities of municipal wastewater-treating anaerobic digesters from Japan - AD_JPNTR2_MetaG (SPAdes) (version 2) | ecosystem: Engineered > Bioreactor > Anaerobic...
CTCTACCCAAGTGAGATAAGTGGAGGTATGCAAAAAAGAGTCGGAATAGCGAGAGCCATAGCTCTTAATCCTAAATATCTGTTTTGCGATGAACCCAATTCTGGTCTTGATCCAACAACTGCCATTTTAATAGACCAGCTTATATATGAGATAACCAAAGAGTACAACATAACAACAATTGTCAATACACATGATATGAACTCGGTTATGGGAATTGGCGATCAGGTTGGATTTATCCATAAAGGAGAACTTGTCTGGGAAGGTGACAAAAACAATATACTTTCATCCGACAACGAAAAATTAAACGATTTTGTCTTCGCCTCCAAAATGGCAAAAAGAATGAAAGAACTGATGACAGAGAAAGATATGTAATTATTTGGCAGCTGGTTTGTTTTCTATAACCGGCACAATGCTCAATATTTTAATGTCAGTAAGAGGCCTGTCTCTTTTGTCTGTGGGAGTTGCTGCAATTTTATCAATAACATCCAAACCACTAACTGTTTCACCAAAGATTGTATATTGTCCATCAAGTTGGCTGCACGCCTTTGGATCCTGAACGATATAGAACTGAGAACCTGAAGATTCCTTCTCGGGATTGCTCGCGTCTCCCCTTCGAGCAGCTGCCAGTGCTCCCTTTTTATGTTTAAACTTAGGATTGAACTCTGCCGGAATTGTATAGCCTGGCCCTCCTGTACCAAATTTATCGGCATTAAGAGTATCTTTTGTCAACGGGTCACCAGCTTGAATCATAAAACCATTAATAACTCTGTGAAACAGAACATCGTCATAGAAACGTTCGGAAGCAAGTTTTACAAAATTGTCTCTATGCTTAGGTGTCTCTTTGTAAAGTTTGACTCTGATTGTCCCTAATGTAGTATTAATGTCAAAAACAGGTTCTTCCCCTAAAGTTGAGGGATCAAATGCAAGCGCTGCAGTCATTTTTACTGTGTCTTTTGTTTCTAATTTATTTTCCTGTTGCTGGGTACCCTTGTTACCTTTGCATGAAAAAAGTACTAACGAAATAATTATCAGCGTATTGAAAATGTTTGTCTTCATAATTTTATCTAAATTATTGTACTATTTTTTATACCTTTGTATTTCTCTACAAAAATACCTTAAAAGGTAAGATTATGCAAATTAAAAAAATTGTAATAATAATACTTCTGTCAGTATCAGCTATCGCTGCTTCTGCTCAGAGTGTGGGATTGGTATTAAGTGGTGGTGGTGCTAAGGGACTTTCTCATGTTGGTGCAATCAAAGCTTTAGAGGATAACGGCATCCCTATAGATTATGTAGCAGGAACATCAATGGGGGCGATAGTTGGAGCTCTATATTCAATAGGGCTTACACCAGATGAAATGATCAAACTGTTTAAGTCCAAAGAATTTGAATCCTGGTATAACGGAGAACAGGAGCCAATGTTTGCTTCTTACATATATAGAAGAGATCCTACTCCTGAAATGGTAAAACTTTCTGCCAGTATTAACAGTGAGGGGAAAAAACTTTCTATTAACTTCCCTTCGAGTATTATAGCTCCCTATCCGATGGACCTGGCTGTAATGCAAATATTTGCCTCTCCTGCTGCTGCTGCAAAATACAATTTTGACAACCTAATGGTTCCTTACCGATGTGTAGGTGCAGATGTTTCTCGTAAGTCCCCTGTGGCATTCAGCAAAGGTGACTTAGGCTCGGCAGTCAGGGCATCTATGACTTTCCCACTAGTTTTTCAGCCAATTATGATCGATTCTGTGCTCTATTTTGATGGTGGACTTTATAATAATTTTCCTTGGGATGTAATGGTTAAGGATTTTAATCCGGATTATTTAATTGGTATTAAATGTGCTTCTCAGTTTGCCAGTGTTCCCAAACCCGACGATGTGCTTTCGCAATTGGAATCAATGCTTACAGTCGAAACAAACTATAATATTCCTGAAGATAAGGGCATATTACTTGATTTGAAATTTGAAGACGTAAATCTCCTCGATTTTGACAAAATAGATCAGCTTGTCCAGGCCGGTTATTTTAATATGATGAAATTAATGCCTGAAATTAAAGAAAATGTCCAAAGAAGAAGGAGTGAAGAAGAACTGCTGCAGAAACGCCTTGATTTCAGAACCAGATGTGTCCCTCTGATATTTGAAAAAGTTATAATTAAAGACTCTCTGAGATACAACGCCCAAGATTTTATCGACAAAACATTCAGAGAAAACAGAACAAGGTACTTTGATTTTGAGCAACTCAAAAGAGGATACTACAGAATAATTGCAAGTGGAAACGTAAAGAAATTCTTTCCTACAGCCAAACTCAGCAAAGATTCCGTCTTTAATGTCAACCTTCAGGTATCCGAAGCTCCTCCAATAAAAATAGCTGTTGGAGGCAATATTTCATCTTCATCTCTCAACCAGGGTTATCTTGGAATTGAGTACCGAAAATTCACGGGAATGCCGTGGAGAGTAGCAGCAGATGTTAATTTTGGAAGATTTTATGCCGGATTTAATGGTTACTTCAGACAGGATTTTTCTGTAAGACCATTTGCTTTTTATGAATTACAGTTTGTATCACACCGTTTTGACTATTTTGGAGCGAATCAGACTAATTTCTTCTCCCACAGAGTTCCTTCAAGTAATGCTCAAGAAGGCGAAACTTTCGTTACCGCAAGCATTGCAACTCCTGTGAGTCTCTATGAAAATCTTTTGGCAAAGCTGACATTTACAGCAGGTGAAAATGATTATGAATATTATCATGTAGATAACTTTACATATTACGATATACCGGACAAGACTGAGCTGAAATACCTTTCTCCATCCTTTTACTTAGAAAAAAACACAACAAATTATAGACTGTATCCCACAAATGGAAGCATCTATAAGATTTCTCTCAGATATACACATCTTAGAGAAGATTACCGACCAGGGAGTACCATTATTGATGCTCAACCGATATCAAAAAAAATGCATAACTCTATGAGTATAAGGGCGTACTTTGAATCTTATATCCCATTAAGTAAAAAATTTACTCTCGGATGGATTGCTGATGTTACCGTGTCCAACAGGACTGCACTTGGAGATAGAACATCGTCTCTACTATATCTTCCTGCATTTCAACCGACACCTCACAGTAAAACTCTATTTCTAAGCGAATACCGTGCTCAATCTTTTGCAGGCGCTGCCTTGATGCCAATCTACAACATTACTAAAAGTCTTTCGCTCTATTTAACAGGAGCATATTTCCAGCCATACAAATATATTCTCCAAACTTCCGATGGTACTACCAAATTTTCAGATCCTTTTCCAAAAGGAAAGTTCTTAGGAGAAATTGCAGGAGTATGGCAATCACCAATAGGACCTGTAACACTATCAGCCACATATTATGAAAAATCCGACATTAAATGGTTTCCACAGCTTAATATAGGATTTCTAATATATAAACCTAAAGCACTTGCTTATTAGTAATGAGTAAAAATCCTCTTAGACGGCTTGCCGGTGAAACTGTTATATATGGACTAAGTTCTATCCTTGCCAGATTTATCAACTTTGTCTTTGTCCCTATTTATACCAGAGTACTTTCTACTTCACAATACGGACTTGCTACTGAAGTGTTGGCATATATAGCTATGCTGCAGGTTATTCTTACTCTTGGGCTTGAAACTGGATGCTTCAGATATGCAAACAAGCATAATAAACCTGATGAGGTGTTCTCCAATGCTCTACTTACAGTGGGCTCTCTGTCTCTGCTGGTTCTTGCAGGTTTGACAATTGGCTCCGGTTCCATCTCCCGCCTGATGGGATACAATGGATTTGAAAATATTATTATCTATGTTGGAGCAATCCTTGCAATTGATAATTTTACCGCTATTCTCTTTGCAAAACTGCGTTTTTTGCACAAAGCATTTAAATTCGCAATAATCAAGACTATCAAAATTCTATCAGAAACCGCTTTTAACCTTATACTGTTTTTTGCTGTCCCAGGCTATCTGTCAAAACATCCCGGAAGTTTCCTGTTAAATTTTATCTCTCCTACCCCTGATTTCTCTTACATTATCTTTGCAATTTTTCTGAGTTGTATTATTCTGCTTGTCATAATGTTGCCTGATATTTTGAAAATCAGAATCAAATTCAATGTTCCTCTTTGGAAAGAGATGATGCTTTATTCTCTTCCTCTAATGATTGCAGGACTCCCTGGAATTTTAAACGACTTCATTGACAGACCTTTGTTCAGAATGCTCTCCCCAAAAGGGCTGGAATGGTCGTCTGAACTTGGGATATTCCAGGCAGGAGCAAAGTTGGCTACAATTATGATGCTTTTCGTCCAGATGTTCCGGTTTGCGGCAGAACCTTTCTTTTTCTCAAAAGATGAATCTGAAGAGGTTAAAAAGAAGCAATATGCAAATGTCATGGAGCACTTCACTGCTTTCTCGATGCTTATATTTCTCGGACTTACACTATATATGGATGTGATTGGACTAATCATAGGCAAAAATTTCCGTCAAGGAGTTGATATTGTCCCCATAATGCTTATGGCTTATGTTATTCTTGGAATGAATTTTAATGTTTCTATGTGGTATAAACTTTCAGGAAAAACAAATTATGGCATTCTTATTACTGCCGCAGGTCTACTGGTAACCCTTCTGATAAACATTATATTTATGCCCCTATATTCCTACCATGCTGCAGCATGGGGACATCTTGTAAGCTACTTAGTAATGATGTTAATAAGTATAATGCTTGGAAACAGATATTATCCCATTCCTTATAAATGGGGCAGAGTTATGAGTTTTGTTGCTGTCGGACTTGCAATATATGGTTTAACAATATTTATCCCACCTTTGCCGTTAATTCTAAAATACACTATTCACACTATTTTAATTGTGATGTACATACTTTACTATTTAAAACTCGAAAAGATATCTGTATGGAAGTTAAAATTATAAATCACTCTCCGTTTGATCTGCCTTCTTATGCTACAGAACACTCTGCAGGCATGGATCTAAGGGCAAATATAGAAGAGAGCTTGGCTATAGAGCCTTTAAAACGGGCAATTATACCTACCGGTATATTCATAGAATTACCTAACGGCTACGAAGCGCAAATAAGACCAAGAAGCGGATTGGCAGCCAAACACGGTATAGGCATTGTTAACAGCCCGGGGACAATTGACTCCGACTATAGAGGAGAGATAAAGATAATCCTTGTCAATCTCTCAGATGAGCCTTTTATACTCAACCCTGGAGAAAGAATAGCACAGATGGTCATATCACAATTTGAAAGAATTGAATGGAAAACTGTTGATGAACTTGAGAAATCAGACCGTGGTAATGGAGGATTTGGATCTACGGGAAAAAATTAGAGAAAGATAAAAATGGACTTAGAACAGATCTATCAAATCTTCAGGAAAAGTACTGGGGTGTGTACAGACAGTAGAGTCTTGAAAGAGGGTGAACTTTTCTTTGCTCTCAAAGGAGATAATTTTGATGGCAATAAATTTGCCCATAAGGCTTTAGAAAAAGGTGCTCTTTATTCAATAGTTGATGACAAAACTGTTCCATCACATGACAGAATAATAGTAGTTGACGACGTGTTGAGAAAATTGCAGGAGCTTGCTCATTTTCACCGCAAAGCTCTTGACATCCCCATTATAGGAATCACCGGGACTAATGGGAAAACCACCACCAAGGAACTTGTGAGCAGTGTGCTCTCCACTAAATACAAAACTGCCTTCACAAAAGGCAATCTCAATAACCATATTGGTGTACCTCTGACTCTTCTTCAAATGGATGAAAGTATTCAAATCGGAGTTGTGGAAATGGGTGCAAGTGCCCCGGGGGAAATCGCTTCTTTAGTTGAAATATGTGAACCCAACTATGGAATAGTAACAAGTGTAGGAAAAGCACACCTTCAGGGATTTGGCTCATTAGAAGGTGTGAAGAAAACTAAGGGTGAACTTTATGACTTCCTGAAGAAACATGGAGGAGTTATCTTTTTTAATGCCGACAATCCCGACATCTATGCCATGGTCAAAGAGAGAGAGCCTGTAAGTTGCTTTCCCTATGGCTTGAGATTCGACAATGCCGAGATATTTCCTGTCACAATTGACAATCCATTCCTCAAAATTAAATTTAAAAACGGGAAAATTGTAGAAACACATCTCATTGGAAGTTATAATGCCGATAATGTAATGGCAGCTCTTGCTGTTGGAAAACATTTTGGTACAGATACAGATGCCTCTGTCGAGGCAATTAAAAATTATCTCCCCACAAACAACCGTTCTCAATTAACTGAAGGTAAATACAACATGCTGATAGTAGATGCCTATAACGCTAATCCTACAAGCATGAAGGCTGCACTGAGCAGTTTTAGAGAATTGAATGCAGATCGTACTGCGCTTATTTTGGGTGATATGCTGGAACTTGGTGAGGAGTCACAAAAAGAGCACCGGGAAGTTCTTAAAATAACAAGTGACATGAATGTAGAAAAGCTGTTTTTTGTAGGCAATGAATTTGCAACGGCACTGCCATATTTTACAGACTTGTCTTTAAAATCAAAAACTTTCTTAACTTCCTCCGAACTAAGGGATTATCTGCTTTTAAACCCTTTAAACGGATATACTGTCCTCATTAAAGGTTCTCGGGGAATAGCCGTTGAAAAGGTTATAGATGTCTTATGAGAAAAGAATAATCAGGTTATATCAGCACCAATTTTGAAATATGTAAGTTTTTTGAAAGAGAGAAAAAATCTAACCACGATACTTCCTCTGTAAACTCCGCTAATTCTCACTTTGCCTCTCTTGTTGCCTTCAACTGATATGCTGCTTCTCTGTAAAGAAAGGAGAGATCTCCAGAAATCTCTATGTGCCTTGAGCACCGATCTTAAGTAGCTAAATTTGAGCTGTAAGAGATATACGATAGCTGAGCCTCCGTCAAACATCATTCTCGTAAGAAGAACAGGAACCAGACAGTTTGAAGGAAGATTTTTATAAAGCATCATTAGATTGTTCCTGAAGTTAAAATAGAGTTTCTGAGGTGAATTGTTAGGCAAGGTTCCGCCCCCCACATGATAGACAACTGATTGAGGAACAACCCAGACATGATTACCAGTTAGCTTTGCTCGCCAGCAAAGGTCTATCTCTTCCATGTGTGCAAAAAAATGTTCGTCAAAACCACCCAATTGACGATAAAGAGAGGAACGAATCATCATAGCAGCGCCTGACGCCCAGAATATTTCAATGCTGTCATTATACTGCCCTCTATCTTCTTCAATATTTGTCAATATTCTCCCTCTGCAAAAAGGATAGCCGAAAAAATCAATAAATCCTCCACTTGCACCAGCATATTCAAACATCTGATGATTGTAGGCAGATAGAATTTTGGGCATACATATTCCAGTATTAGAATGATTCTGAAAATGGGCCACAAGAGGATCCAGCCATCCTTCAGTAACTTCCACATCTGAATTCAAAAGAACAAAATACTCTGCATCTACTTGCTCCAAAGCTCTGTTATAACCACCTGTGAATCCCCAGTTTCGGTCGAACTCTATTAATCTGACATTGGGATGATGTTGTTTAAGATAATCGACAGATAAGTCTGTAGAACCATTATCGGCCACAACAATGACAGTATCTTGCCTGTTTGAACGTTCTTCAACTATCGGCAGAAAACGCTCCAAATAATGTCTTCCGTTCCAGTTAAGTATGACAATAGCTATAGATGTCATCAAATTTCAAATCTCATACCCATCTCGAATTTGTACTGCAAAGGTTGAGCCGTTCTGATACTTGATGGCTGTTTCCCCTTAAAAAAGTAGGACATGGATGGATCGAAATAAATCCCAAGATCCTTGGCAATCTTCCATTCTATACCAACTCCTCCGCCTGCAGAAAATTGCATACCTGAGATGGACTCGGTATGATATTTTTTGACTCCATCTGTACTTTCCTTGTAACTGGCAGCTATTCCCTTTTCTAACATAACTCCCGCAACCAGATACAGTTTTACAGACCTGTTTTCAAACAAATTGTAATAGCCGTTAACGGGAAGCCCGATATAATGTAAAGACTGATTAACATCTCTGCTGTAAGTTTCAGAAATTTCCTGGTAATTGGAAGATAAAAGGGTATATACAAGACCTGAACCTAAAGAAAATTTTTTGTCGATATCTGTCTGGAATTGTATCCCAAAAGATACCGGCATTGCATAACGTATGTCTGAAACATAGTGACTTCTTACCAGTTCCTGAAGGCTGGAAGGAACAAAGTCGTTCTGGTAGCCCAGAGAAACAGAAACCAGATTAATGGACTTTTTATAGTATGAAGATGAGATGTTTGTTGAAAGTGCATATTTATATTTTCTGTCGCTTAGCCACTTTCTAAAACTCTTTTTTTCATCCTCACTGTTCAGCCATTCGTCAAAATTATATGGCTTTACCGGTTTAGTTGAATTATTTGCAATTGATTTGTCCCTGGTCTCCACAGATTTTTCATCAGTGACTACGGATTTTTCATCTAATGCTACGGATTTTTCATCTGGTACCACAGATTTTTCACCTGGCGCATTTGCTTCTGATGTAGCGGACAGCGTTCTTTCAATACTTTTAGAAATTTGAACACATGCAATATTTTTTGAAACTTGTTCGGTTTGCGCTTTATTGCTTGCCTGAGCACTGCCTCTCCCTCTCTCTGAAAATAGCTGAGGCTTTATGATATCTCCGGGTTTCTGAGGAGCATTTCTGTTTATAACAAGCAAAAGCAATAAAGATGCAGCTACAGCAGAGGCGATGTATATACCTCTCCTGAAGTGGATTATTTTTGCTCTTTTTCTCTCCAGAGCAGAATTGATCCTCTCCCAACCATCAAACGGTGGAGTCTCTTCATGAGTCTCCATCATTTCTCTGATTCTCTTATCAAAATCAATATTCTGCATATTTAAAATTTCTCCTTCAACCTGTTCTGTAGCCAGATCCTTGCCCTACTCAACTGTGACCTTGAACTGCCTTCAGAAATATGAATTATCTGTGCAATTTCCTGATGGGAGTAACCTTCAATAACATACATATTGAAGACAACCCTGAATCCTTCAGGCATTGAAGCTATCAATCTGAGCAACTCTTTAGAGGAAATCCCATCCAGAGCCGTTTGCTCAGTAACAACCTCTCTTTCAACTGTAGCAAGCTCTTCAGAAAACTTAAGTACATCGGACTTTCTGAGTGACATTAACGCCGTATTTACAAAAATCCGCCTCATCCATCCCTCAAACGAGCCTGTTCCATTATAGCTGCCAATCTTTTCAAACACCGTAATAAAACCATCCTGGAGGACATCCCATGCTCGCTCCTTATTCCCAATATAGCGAGTACAAAGAGAGAGCATTCGTGGTGCATACTTCTCATATAGAGTCTTTTGTGCTATTCTGTCCTGCTTCAGGCAACCTTCAAGCAACTCCCTATCATCTGTAAAATGCCGCGAATTGGCCTCCATTCACTTGTTTTTATTAGATGCAAAATAGTAATAATTCGCTGCACAGCAAATAAAAATTTATAAAACACTATCTTTGCATAAGTGAGTTATCATGCATTATAAAATGAACAATGTTTTAAATTTGAGACATATTGCAAGGATTCTTTCCATATGTCTTTTTTCACTATTCTCTCTGGTGACGCACCTTAATGCCCAGCAGAAAACCGAGAATGAGGAGATGCTCTATATGGACGGATTAAGAGAATATAATTTGGGAAACCCGGATAAAGCCTTTGCAATATTCTCTTCATTAGCACGCAAAGGTACCCATAACGATGCTGTTTATTATTATTTAAGCAATTTATATCAATATAGAAACAGACCTGACAGCGCAGTTGCGATGATGGAGAAAGCATTAAAACTCGACCCGACAAATACCTGGTACAGCTCACAAATCGCATCTTTCTACATGGCAAACAATCAGATTGATAAGGCTATAGACGTTTACGAAACTCTTAGAAAAAAATATCCTCAACAGATAGAACTTTATGATGGACTTGTTGATATCTACATCAATCGCAAAGATCACGAAAATGCCCTTAAAGTACTGGAAGATATTGAGAAATATGCCGGGAAAAGTGAAATTTCATGTCTGACAAGATATAATTTATACATATTTCAGAACAAACGCGATGAAGCCATAAAATATCTTACTGAATATGACAAAGATAATGGCACGCCTAGAACTTCAACTGTTTTAGGTGATTACTATTCATCACTGAAACAAGATTCACTTGCTATGGAATATTATGCTAAAGCACTTGCTATGGATCCTTCATATGTTCCTGCAATATTTGGCCAAGCCGAGATAAACAGAATAAAGAATAATTTTAGCCCTTACTTTAGAAGTATGATTCCACTTATGGCAAATCCGATAGTTATGCCCGAATTAAAGGTAGATTACCTCTCTCAGATATTATCCAATCAGAAATTTGTCGAATTATTCTTTCCTCAGATAGACACGCTTGTAGAAAATGCCTACATCGCTCATCCGGGCGACAGTAGTATAGCCTATCTTTATTCACGTTATCTTGCACTTACAGGCAGGGGCGAACAGGCAGTAAATGTTCTTAAAGACAATCTGAAATATTATGGAGAATCGAGAATTGCACACCGCGAATATCTCTCTCTTCTATATTATATGGAAGAATGGGATAAAATAATTGAACATGTTGCTCAGTATTCCCAACTATTTTCTCGTGATCCTTCTCTGTTGGAAATAAAAGGCTTGGCCTATGTAAGAAAAGATATGATTCCTGAAGCTATAGCTGTCTATAAAAATGTCCTTAACCTTGCCAAACGAGACAGCAGCATGGAAGTAAGAGCGCTTTCAGTACTGGGGGACTTGAGTTATCAGGCAGGAAACCGTAAAGAAGCATATAAATATTACAGAAAAACTTTGCGTATAGCTCCCAATTACAATCCCGTACTAAACAATTACGCATACTATCTCAGTCTTGAAAAGAGAAAGCTCAAATTGGCCTATGAGATGAGCAAAAAAACCATAGATTCAGAACCTGACAATCCAACATATCTGGACACATTTGCATGGATACTGCATCTTATGGGCAAAGATCTGGAAGCAAAAGCCATCATTAAACATGCACTTATTTACGGCGGCAACGAAAGTGCTGCAATTCTCGATCATTATGCAGAGATACTTTACAATCTCAACGAACAGGATCTTGCCTTTAGATACTGGGAACAAGCTGATAAACTAGACCCCTCCCTCGGAATTTCTGAAAAAGTATCACGTATTAAAGAGGGTCAGAAAAAATGAGAAGGCTAACTGTACTTCTCATGATATTATTACTTGCATCCATTCTGAATGCTCAGAATGTCAGTGAGCAAACTGCAAGAAAACAGAAAATTGAGGAGGAGATTGCTTATCTTGACAAGCAACTTGAAGCCACAAAATCAAAAAAACAGTCAAACACAAAAGAACTTGCTTACATACAGCGGAAGATTGCAAACCGAAAAAAACTGTTAAAAGAGATCGAAAATGAGATAAAAACCATCGATTCAGAAGTAGCTATTAAGGAACAGCAAATAGCAGAGCTTGACAAAAATCTCGAATCTCTCAAGCAAAGTTATTCAGAGATGATATACAATGCATATAAAAACAGAGATCAAAGACTCTGGATCATGTACATCCTGGCAAGTAAAAACTTCGAGCAGGGTTATAAAAGGTGGATATATCTGAGAAATTATAATGAGACTCTTAAAGAGATGGCTGATGAGATTAGGGCTCATAGTCTTCAAATTGCAGAAGAGAGATTTCAACTTGCAAAAATAAAAAATTCTTCTTTGTCCAACCAGGCCAAAAAAGAACTTGAAGTTAAAAGACTTACATACGATGAAAATAACGCAAAGCAAGTTATATCGCAACTCTCAAGAAAAGAGAAAGAAGTGATCCAACAACTTAATGTAAAGAGAAAAGAGGTTGAAAAGTTGAATCGGGAGATAGAAAGGATTCTTTCTGATGCTGCCAAGGAAAAAGAGCGTCCGGACTACAAGGCTTCTGCTGTAGATATAGCGCTCTCTGAAGAGTTTGGTAAAAATAAAGGGAAACTCCCATGGCCTGTTAAGAAAGGCGCTATTATTGAACAGTTTGGACAGCATAATCATCCTGTCTTTAAAAATGTCAAAATGCCTTTTAACAATGGGGTTAATATCTCTACCGATGCCGGAGCTGACGTTTCGTGTGTTTTCGACGGAGTGGTCAAACAGGTATTGATGATGCCCGGATATAACCAATGCATACTTGTACAGCATGGAGACTATTTCACTTTTTACACAAAACTCGATGCGGTTTACGTAAAGAGTGGACAAAAAGTTAAGACAGGTGAAACTCTTGGGAAACTCGCCATTTCCGATGACGAATCAGTGATACATTTTCAGCTTTGGAAAGGTACTTCAAAACAAGACCCGGAAGAGTGGCTTAGATAACAATCAATAAATAAAGCTACTACCCCCTATAAATTCCCTTATCACAGAAGTTGGCGGTATAAATGCTATCTCCGACGGTTGCATCTCCTGGATATAAGAAAGAAACTTAAGAAGTCTGATACTCTCTACAGATGCGGGTGAATTAGGATGTATCCTCCTGAGAGGAGGTTCAACATAGTACTTCAAGACCGGAAGTTCATAAATCAAAGCAGAGTTAAACATTACGTCTGCATTTTCCTGAAAAGGAAATATATTTTCTATCTCTCCACGCCTCACGCTTGGCCATCTGAGAATAGTATCTTCTGGAGAAACTCCTCTAAAATTGGCATCTCTTACAATCCTTCTTAACAAACGGTTATCTGAGGTAGAGATGTTATTGTTTTCATCCAGTGAAAGAGATGTTAAAGCAGAGGCATAGATCTTATAGTACTTATTTGACGGCATATCTTTGGTAAGATCAGGATTAAGTGCATGAATTCCCTCCATAATGAGAATATCATTCTCACCCATTTTCAAAGTGTTCCCGTTGAAAATCCTTTTCCCTTCAGTAAAGTTGAACTTCGGTAATAGAACGGTCTTCCCCTCAAAAAGTTGATTCATCTGTAAACTAAGAAATTCCACATCTAAAGCTTTAAAACTTTCAAAGTCGTAATTTCCTTCTTCATCTCTCGGAGTTCTCTCTCTATCAACAAAATAGTTATCCATCTCTAAAATTATAGGATTCATTCCCAAAACTTTACATTGAAGAGCTACTCTTTTGGAAGTAGTAGTCTTGCCACTACTAGAGGGACCTGCTATCAACACTAGTCTTACATCTCCTCTTCTTTCATAAATTTTATCTGCAATATCAGCATATTTTCGTTCATGAAGCCCCTCTGCAATTTGAATCATATCTCTGGATTTATTTGCCAGAATGGTATTGTTCAAAGTACCAACTCCTTTTACACCCAAAATTGAACACCATTGTGAATGTTCCTTAAAAACATCAAAAAGTTTGTATTGATATGGGGTTTTATGAATTTGATAAGGAGAGGTAATCGGTGGAATATTCAGTAAAAATCCTCTACTAAAAGATTCGAGGATAAATGTCCTTAATACTCCCGTGCTCTCAGTCAAAGGGCCATAAAAGTGATCAGCATAACCATCAAGATAATAAAGGGTTGTAAAAAACCTTCCTTTCAACTCATGTAAAACGGCTTTTTCCATCTGATGATGTTGTCTAAAAATCTTAACCGCATCTTCAGTGTGGATCTTTTGTCTTGTAAAAGGGAGATCTGCTTTAATCAATTTTAACATCTCTTCACCTATCAGATCTATCTCCTCTTCACTCAAAGTGACAACTTTGGGCGTACCGTCTTCTTCAGGCTCCAATTCTCTCAATTCACAATACATACCGTTTTGAAGATTATAATCAACAATTAATAAGTATTGAGGATAAAGTTTGGCAACAACTCTCTGAAGCACAAAAATTAAGGAGCGACTGTAACAACGCTGTCCATCCCGATGTGTATAATCAATAAACTGAACCCGGTGAGGCATATAAATTGGGAATAACAACTCCTTGAGTTGATTATCAACTATGGCTGCCAATATCGGCCACCTGTTGGAAAGATTTATTTTCTTCAACAACTGACTCAGAGTTGTTCCCGGCTCACACTGAACACTTTTTTTAAGATTCTCACAATAAACTTCTATCATACATCAATTTTTAAAAATTAAGATATGCTCCAGTAACTGAATTTGAATTGGCCGATATCTCCTCTGGAGTACCCTGTGCAATGATCTTGCCACCATTTCTACCACCTTCCGGTCCCATATCAAATATATAATCACACGATCGCAGCACATCGAGATTGTGTTCAATAATTATAACTGTATTCCCCTGGTCTACAATTTTCTGCAAGACTTCCATCAATACTCTTACATCTTCAAAATGTAGCCCCGTAGTCGGCTCATCAAGAATATAAATCGATGAACCAGTAGCTTTTTTTGAAAGCTCTGCAGCCAGCTTGACTCGTTGGCTTTCCCCACCACTTAATGTTGTGGCGGGTTGACCAAGCCTAACATATCCGAGCCCCACATCTTCCAGGGCTTTAAGTTTATAAATGATTGAAGGTATATGAGCAAAAAAGTCTACTGCCTCAGAAATGGTCATTTCCAAGACATCATTTATTGAATGCCCCTTATACTTGACGGCGAGTATATCCGGTTGATATCTTTTGCCGTTACAGACCTTGCAATGAACAAAAACAGATGGAAGAAAATTCATTTCGATAACCTGCAGCCCGGCACCTTTGCACTCTTCACATCTTCCACCCTTTACATTAAAAGAGAAGTTGCCGGCCTTAAAACCTCTTGCCTTGGCATCGGGAGTTTGTGCAAACACTCTTCTGATTTCCGAAAAAAGATTTGTATAGGTTGCAGGATTACTTCTTGGGGTTCTACCTATAGGCGACTGATCAACCTCAATAACTTTATCCACATTTTCGATACCCCGTATCTCCTTATATGGAAGCGTCGTATATCTCGAGTGATTTAATCTATTGCTTAATATAGGCATCAGCGTTTCATTTATCAATGATGATTTTCCACTTCCGCTTACACCACTTATACCGATAAGAGCTCCCAGCGGGATTTTAATATCCACACTCTTCAAGTTATTACCTGCAGCTCCTGTAAGTTCTATAAACTTACCATTACCTTTTCTCCTTTGAGAAGGAATATCTATTTTACGCATTCCTGTAAGATACTCGAGACTCAAACTTTGACTCTTGACTATCTGATCCTGACCGAATGAGAAAATCTCCCCGGGAGCTCCAGCAAATAATACCCGACCTCCTTTCTCCCCTGCTCCCGGACCAAGATCTATCAAATAATCTGCACTTAAAATCATCTCCTTATCATGCTCTACAACTATGACCGAGTTATCCTCGTCGCGAAGTTTCTTAAGAGAATCAATCAACTTTATGTTGTCACGCTGGTGAAGACCTATACTTGGTTCATCAAGAATGTACAGAACATTCACAAGTTTTGACCCTATTTGTGTTGCCAGTCTTATTCTTTGACTTTCTCCACCACTCAAAGACTTGGCAGCTCTGTCCAAAGAGAGGTATTCAAGCCCGACATCCACCAAAAAACCAATTCTTGCCTGCAGTTCTTTTAAAATATCTTTCGCAACCAATGCTGCCTTTCCTTTTAGTTTTTCTTGCAAGCTAAGTGTCCACTCTTTCAACAGATCTATATCCATTGCAGATACCTCTGCGATGTTCAAATTGTCAATCTTAAAACAGAGCGATTCGGGTCTCAGCCTCGTTCCGTGACATTCAGGACATGTTTCTTCATCAATAAATCTTTCTTTTCTTTCAAGCGTATCATCACTGTCTGAATCATTCTGCTCAATCCTTGAAATTACTCCAGAAAAGGTCATCATATTTGTATAGGAATTTCCTCTGGCTACTCTGAAAAGTTCTTCAGATCCATATAATATAGTATTTAATGCTTCCTCTGGAATTTCCTTTATGGGAGAATGAAGCGAAAACCCATATTTTTTTGCTATCCCCTCCAATTGAGCAAAAAGCATGTTTTCCCTCATTGAACCAAAAGGGACAATCCCTCCATCAGCAATTGATTTACGGTCATCCGGAATTATCTTGCTAATGTCAGCTTTGGCAATCACTCCTAGTCCCTTGCAATGAGGACATGCCCCCTGAGGAGAATTAAAAGAAAAAGTGTGTGGTGCCGGCTCGGGAAAAGAGATGCCTGACTCAGGACACATTAATTGCTTGCTTAAAAATCTTAACTCTTTCCCATTGGCTTCAAGAAGAGCCAAAGATCCTTTCCCCATGTTAAGAGCAGTGGAAACAGATTCCCTTATTCGTACAATATCTTCTTCTTTGGGAATCAGTTTGTCAACAACAAGCTCTATGAAATGGTTTTTATATCTGTCCAGTGGCTTTAAATTGACAAGTTCATGGATTGATCCGTCAACTCTGACTTGAGTGAACCCTTTTCTAAGGAGTTGTTCAAAAAGTTCTTTGTAGTGTCCTTTTCTGCCTTTTACCAAAGGTGCAAGAAGAAAAGTCTTTTCCCCATTATAATTTTTTATAATTAGAGAGATAATCTGTTCATCAGTATATTTTACCATCTCACGACCTGTAACCGGAGAATAGGCTGTAGAAGCTTTGGCATAAAGCAGTCTCAGAAAATCCGATATTTCAGTAATCGTACCAACAGTTGATCTCGGATTTCGGTTAGTGCTCTTCTGTTCAATAGCTATTACAGGATTTAAGCCGGCAATGCTCTCCACATCAGACCTTTCCATCACGCCCATAAATTGTCTCGCATAAGAAGAGAGTGTCTCCATATACCTTCGCTGACCCTCAGCACAGATAGTGTCAAAGGCAAGCGAAGATTTCCCGCTACCGCTTAAACCTGAGATAACCACAAGTTTATTGCGTGGAATGGAGACATTGATGTTCTTAAGATTGTGAACTCTTGCCCCAACAACCTCAATAGAATCATTCATCTTGTCCCCTCTTTAGGAATTCTCACTACAAAAGTCTTTCTATCCTTGTTGGTAAGATAATTGGCCTTAATCCACTGATTATACATTTTGAGTAACTTGAAATTTGTATTATATCTGGCAGCAAATGCAGACCAGTTTTCAACGGGTGTGTTTACTTTTACTTCACTATAGTGAAGCTCGGGATAAAGCTGTTCCTTCTCAACCTTATAGCCATATTTCTGAGGATCACTCATTATCGTTTTAAAAGCAAGAGCTCTGAAAAGATATCTTCCTGTTTCCTCAGGAAATTGCATATCATAATAATTGTTCTGATGCTGGATTGTTTTTCTGTACTTTACATTTGAAAGCCCTATATTGTATGAGGCAGCAGCTAAAGTCCAGGAACCGAGTTCAGCATATGCCTTTCTAAAATATGCCGCAGCTGCTCTCGTTGACTTCTCAATGTTGTAACGTTCGTCAACCTCACTGTCAACTATCAGTCCATACTCTTTGGCTGTAGAAGATAGAAACTGCCAGTAGCCACATGCGCCGGCAGATGAAGAAACCGGTTGCAGCCCACTCTCTGCAATACACAGATAATAAAAGTCCTCAGGGATACCTTCCTGTTTAAGAATGTTCTTGATCTCTTTTACATAACGATTATCGTTCTGCAAGATCAATAAAAGAGATGAGTGCCAATAAGTTATCACTATCATCTCCCTTTGCAGAGACTCTCTTACATCAAAATACTTCAAAGGAACATCTTCCCCTGCAAACGAAATTTCATCAGGGAGTTCAGGAATGGTTACAATCTGTTGTTCAATATCTTGACTACTTCTCTCAGAATACACTTCGCCTCCGGTACAAAAAGCAACGAGAGGTATAATCAACAATAATTTAATACTCATAGCTCAAAAAAGGATTAGTGGCAAGTTCGTGACTTATTGTGGTTTCCGGGCCATGTCCGGGAAGAACCTTGTAATCACCTCCAAGAATTATTATTTTATTGAGTAAAGAATCCATAAGCGCATCATAATCTCCACCTGGAAGATCTGTCCTCCCTATACTTCCGGCAAAAAGAGAATCTCCTGAGAAAATGATTTTATTCCCATCTTCTTCAGTGTAGAAACAGACGCCTCCTCTCGTATGGCCGGGTGTTGTAATAACTTTTAGACATGAATTGCCAAAATTAATTTCATCCCCATCCTCTATATCTATTGTATCAACAGGAGGCTGTTCTATATTGTAACCAAACATCTCTCCATATGAATACGCTCTTTCAAGCTGGGGTTTGTCGAGAGGGTGAATATAACTTTTCACTCCCCATGTATTTGCCACAAATGCATTTCCCATTACATGATCAAAGTGACCATGAGTATTTAGCAATTTTACCGGTTTAAGTTTGTTATTTTCAATAAACTTCTTCAGTCTCTCTCTCTCTGTCTCGGTCTGACAGCCAGGATCAATTATTACGCATTCTCCAGTTTCGTCCCATACTACATACGTACACTCCCTGAGATCATTAAAATAAAAAGTTTTGGTACTTATCATATTATAATTATATAAAATCGAATTTATTTTTTCTCGACACCCGATAACATAGGAACAAATTTGTAATCCCCATGTTCAGTTGTTTTAAAATCATTCTCCCCCAATCTTTCAACAACCAACATTTTCTGCACATCAGTGCCAACAGGAATAACCATTCTTCCCCCTACTGCCAGCTGGTTAATAAGAGCAGAGGGCACTTCAGGAGCTCCACAGGCAAGCAGAATCCTTTTAAAAGGTGCAAACTTAGGCAGTCCGACAAAACCATCACCCAAAAACAACAATGGGGAATGATACCCAAGTTTTTCAAGATTTCTCCGAGCTAATTGATATAGAGATTTTTGTCTTTCTATACTGTATACTCTTAGTCCCATCTCTGCAAGAACTGCCGTCTGATATCCGCATCCCGTACCTATTTCAAGCACTTTGTCAAAGCGTTCTGCCTTAAGCAAATGACTCTGCATTGCAACTGTGAAAGGTTGTGATATAGTCTGTCCTGCACCTATAGGCAATGGTCTGTCAAGATAAGCAAGATGATCCAAACCAGGTTCAATAAAAAGATGCCTTGGCACTCTGCTCATTGCCTCCAAGACAGAGGTGTCAAAATCAAAATTCTTTGCAAGATTGTCAAGAAGTTTCTTCCTCCTTCCCTGATGCTGTAGTGTATCTAACATAAATACAAAAATACTAAAGATTTTTTTTAATTTTGTTTTGGAGATTGTTATCTCTCCAATAATAAATAAACAATAATGCATATAGCTATCGCAGGAAATATTGGCAGCGGTAAGACCACCCTGACCAGGTTACTTTCAAAACATTATAATTGGGAGGCAAAATATGAAGATGTTGACGAAAATCCCTATCTCGCAGATTTCTACAATGATATGCAAAGGTGGTCTTTCAATCTACAAATCTTCTTTCTTAAAGAGAGATTCAAAGGAATTGTTGACATACAGAAGAGCAGTAACAATGTCGTTCAAGACAGAACTATTTACGAAGATGCTCGAATATTTGCCACAAATCTGCATGACATGGGGCTTATGAGCACTCGAGATTTTGAAAACTATACTTCCCTTTTCAATTTAATAATGTCTCTCGTAAAACCACCTGACTTATTGATATATCTCAGGTCCTCCATTCCCAATCTCGTTGCACAGATTCATAAAAGAGGACGTGAGTATGAAAACGGCATCAGAATAGATTATCTATCCGGATTAAACGAGCGTTACGAAAAATGGATTGAAGAATATAGGGACGGAAAAGTTTTGATAATCAATGTGGATGAAGTCAAATTTGAGGAAAGACCTGAGGATTTAAGCCTCGTTATTGACCGGATAGATGCATTGCTTCATGGTCTGTTCAAATAAATGTCAGACCTGTAAGTTCTCTGATTTTATGTTTGACAAGTTCCCTGCGTAGCATATCAATTTTAGTACCTATTACTTCTACAACTGCAGCTGCAACTATTGAGCCGACTTCACCACAATAATCAAGCGATAAACCACGGGAGTGAGCAAATAAAAAACCTGCAGCATACAGATCTCCTGCACCAGTTTCATCAAGAGTAACAGCAGGTTTTGCCCTGATAAAGCTATACTCTTTTCCACTTTTTATCATTGAACCGTCTTTGCCTATTTTGACTACTGCAACATCACACATGGAAGCTAAAATATCGAGAGCTTCCCGCGGTGAGCATCCGGCAAATGTTTCGGCCTCAGCTTCATTGGCAAAAACAATATTCACATAATCCTTAACAATACTGTGCAAAAAATTATTATTACTCTCCACAATGTTATAGCTTGCCATATCAAGAGAGATAATCATGCCTTCAGATTTAGCCATTTCAACAGCCCTAAGGACAAGATCGTGATTTTGAAACAAATAACCCTCTATGTGTAAATAGTCATAACCATTAAACATGTCTCGGGTGAGATCATCTGGGACCAGTTCCAACGCTGCCCCGGGATAAACAGCAAAAGTTCTTTCAAAATTTGGAGGTGTGATAAATACTAATGAGATGCCAGAAGCATACCTGCCTTTCAAAAGAATGGAATTAATACCTTCTTGTATCTGACTTGCTTTAAATAATGACCCCATCTCATCATCCCCAACTTTACCTACAAAAGCAGAGTGCATGCCAAGCATTGCAGTCCCTGCAATTGTATTTGCAGCAGAACCTCCGGCTATAATTTGAATATCTTTTGCCTTAAATTTTCTCAGAATAGCCTCTACAGTCTCTTGGCCAACATGTTGCATGCTTCCTTTTGGCAAATGATACAGATCCAGCAATTTGTCATCGTTTAGCATTATAACAACATCTGTAAGAGCATTACCAATACCCAATATAGATTTCATAAAGCAAAGTTCCATTTTTTTTGTACGTTTGCAAAAATTTTGAGACATGATCACATGCAGTTCCACGATCGATTTCAAGCGCGCTATAAGTTCACTGCCTGATAATTGCGAAATTGGCTTTGTCCCAACAATGGGTGCACTCCACGAAGGACACATTTCATTGATAAAGACAGCCCTAAAATATACAGATACTGTTGTCGTAAGTATATTTGTAAATCCCACTCAGTTTAACAATCCGGAAGACCTCAAAAAGTACCCTCGAACCCTTGAGCAGGATTGCAAAAAACTCGAAGAGACTAATGTGTCTATTCTTTTTGCTCCTTCAGTCGAAGATATTTATCCTGAACCAGATACAAGAATATTTGACTTTGGTACGCTGGATGCCATTGGTGAAGGACCTCGCAGACCTGGACACTTTAATGGAGTTGCACAAGTTATTACAAAATTTTTTGACATAGTCAGACCTAAATATGCGTTTTTTGGAGAAAAAGACTATCAACAACTTGCAATTGTAAAATACTTTACAAAGCAATTAGGCTATCCTGTTCAAATAATTGCCTGCCCAATTCTCCGCGAAGACGATGGACTTGCGATGAGCTCAAGAAATACACTTCTCACACCTGAACAAAGAAAGGCAGCTCCCTTGATTTATCAGGCACTCCTTAATGCAGCAACTTTGGCGAAAGAAGATAAAATCACACCTAAAGAACTGCTTAAACTTACCATAAATAAAATTAACAACTCTCCACAGCTTGAAGTGGAATACGTTGAAATTGTAGATTCAGCAACTTTACAGCCAGTTCCACGATGGGATGATGCAGAAAATATACAAATGTGGACTGCGGTATTTGCTGGAAATACAAGACTTATTGACAATATTAAATTGAAATGAGATGCAACTCGAAATAATGAAATCCAAGATTCACAGAGCTCGTGTAACAGAAGCGAATCTTAACTATATCGGCAGCATTACTATAGATGCTGACCTTGCAGATGCGGCTGGTCTGTATCCAAACGAAAAGGTATCAGTAGTAAACATAAACAATGGTGAGAGAATTGAGACATATGTCATTATGGGAGAGAGAGGAAGCGGTAAAATTGGAATTAATGGAGCTGCTGCTCATAAATTTGCCATTGACGATCTTGTTATAATAATGGCATATGCCACCATGTCACCTGAAGAAGCAATTACATTTAAACCAAAGATTATATTTCCAGATTCGAAAAGCAACAAATTGATACCATGAACAATTAATCGAATAAATGAAAAAAATCTACTCCGCTCTTAAATATTTGCTTCTGCTTTCGCTGGCGGGTATTTTACTGTGGTTTTCATTTAAAGGGGTGAAGTGGTCGGATTTCCTTAACGGAATAAAGGATACAAATTATTGGTGGATACTTGCTTCGATGGCAATCAGTATTTTGGCTTTCTTTGTAAGAGCCGTGAGAGGACGGATGATTATGCAAACCCTTGGTAAACCTGTCAAACTGAGAGATTCATGGGATGGTGTCAACATTGGATACCTTACTAATTTCGCAGCACCGAGAGCAGGTGAACTTGCAAGATGCGGCGTAATTGCAAAAAAAAGTGGAATACCAGTAGAGTCTGTTGTTGGATCAGTGGTTCTCGAAAGGAGCATTGATCTGCTCTCTCTGATTATTCTCGTAATTTTAGTGGTTTTCCTTTCATGGGAACAGTTTGGAACATTTATTAATAAGGAAATACTCGGCGCACTTCCGGGAAAATTCTCTTCCAACCTGATTTTGGTGGCATCAGTGATTATACTTGCCTTTGCAATATTTATCTATATTGTCTTCAAATACAGAGAGCGCCATCCTATATTTAAAAAAATTGTTAAAATAACAAAGGGTCTTTTTGACGGGCTTGTTTCAGGCTTTAGGATGAAACAAAAGTGGCTGTTTATTCTGTTAACAATTTTACTCTGGACATGCTATTGGCTAATGAGCCTTACTACTATTTATGCTTTTCCCAAGGTCGGCTTTTTAGGAGCTACGGATGCCCTGTTCCTCATGGTAGTCGGAAGCCTTGGATGGCTTATTCCTGTACAGGGAGGTATAGGAGCTTTTCATTTTGTGACAACTCTCGCTCTTGCACAAGTCTACGGCATATCGCAAACCACAGGAATTGTCTTTGCTACTATTTCACATGAATCACAGGCATTAACCATGATAATATGCGGCACTCTGTCACTTGTAAGTTTTTCATTATCTAAACGGAAAAAGGAGGTTGTCAAATGATGAAAAAAATTTTATTAACTCTCTTTTTAATCTTCCCAATTACCGTATTTGCCGAGCACCAGAAAAATAATGGCAGTGACATTTATCTTATAATCTCATCCTACAACCCTGACACTCAGAGGATGTCTGACTTTATTACAGATTTCGAAAATATTGTAACAGAAAGAGGAGAAAAAGCCGATATTGTCATTGAAGACCTTGGTTGCAAGAGCTTCAGCGAAGAATCTTTCATGTGGAAGAATCAGATGAAAAACACCTTAAACAAGTTTAGAAAATCAAATCTCAAGGCTATTATACTGCTCGGCCAAGAGGCATGGGCTTCATTTCTCTCTCAAGACTCAATTCCAAAAGGAGTGCCCTTTTTCTCATCCTTTGCTTCAGTAAATGGCATTGAACTTCCAAAAGATTCTGTTGGCCATGAGTGGCTTCCCGAGTCTGTGAATACTGTAGAAAAAGCCAAGAAGCTAGGGCATGGAGGAGGATATCTCAATCATTATGATGTGACTGCCAATATAAAACTTATCAAAAAACTTTATCCAAAGACAGACAATATCATTTTTGTATCAGATAACACCTATGGAGGGGTTTCACTTCAAGCTCTCGTGAGAAAGGAAATGAAACAATTTCCTGAAATAAAACTCACTCTTTTGGATGGCAGAAAATTTACGATTCAAGAGGCTCAGCAAATAATGAGACGTCTACCACAAAACAGTGCAATTCTTATGGGCACTTGGAGAGCAAAGAAAGACGGAATAGGCCTGACAAATACATCTCTACTCAAACTTCGACAAGCAAATGAAAATGTTCCAATATTCACAATTTCAGGCACCGGTTTCGGTCTTGTTGCCGTGGGTGGTTATTTGCCTGTTTACAAATCAAATGCAGACCTCATATGTCAGCAGATATCAGAATATTACAAGGGCAATTATGATTCTGTAAGATTTATTACCGGATTGTGTGAGTATAGATTCGATAAAGATCTACTCAAGAGGATGAACATCAAAGAGAGTAATCTGCCTAATGGAAGTGTAGTACTTCACAATGAAGATCCCAGAATAGCCCAATACAGAATGCTTACTATAGTTTTGGCCTCTTCATCTATATTATTGCTCTTTTTATTTTGGACCATGTTCAATCTTTATATGCGAAACAAAAAGCTCAGGATAGAACTTACAGAACATGAGGCAGAACTGATTGAAGCCAAGGAACGAGCAGAACAAGCTGACAAGCTCAAAAGTGCATTTCTTGCAAATATGAGCCATGAGATAAGAACACCTCTTAATGCAATAATTGGATTTTCAAATCTTTTATGTTCAGAAGATCCTTCTCCTGAAGAGAGATCAAAGTACAACGGCTTGATAGCAAAAAACTCTGATATACTACTGACTCTAATTAACGATGTGCTCGACATTTCAAGACTTGAGACAGATCAGATGCATTTCACATACCAGCAGGCAGATCTTCTATCAATATGTAATCATGTAATAAACAGTATAAGGTATCAGAAAAAACCCGAAATTGATTATGTGATTGATCCAGAATGCAAGAGTTATATTGTCGAAACGGATACCCAGAGGCTGATACAGGTACTTCTCAATCTTCTAACGAATGCAAATAAATTTACAGAAAAAGGATCTATAACTTTAAAATATGTTGTAGATGAGAAGTTGGAAGTTGTCACTTTTTCAGTAACCGATACCGGTTGTGGAATTCCAAGAAATAAATTTGACAGCGTTTTTGAACGTTTTGGCAAACTCAACGAATTTTCACAAGGAACAGGTCTTGGACTGGCTATTTGTACTCAAATAGTAAAAAAATTTGGCGGCAAGATATGGATTGACCCTGAATATGTTTCAGGGGCAAGATTTTGCTTTACAATACCCATAAAGCACAACAATACTTAAAAACAATATTTACAGGCAAATGGTTACTAAAATTTTAAGTTTGCCACAACTTGCCATTAAGCCCGACGCAATTATTGACAGCCTTTGTCACGAAAACAAAGAGGCTAAAGTTACCGGCAATCAGGAGTATCTTCTGGAAATAACCAGGGATATTATGGCAGACCTCTCCCGAATATGCAATCCTCAATATGGATACGAACTTTTCAACGTAAAGATGATTGCAAATGATTATTTGGAAATAGATAAATCATTTGTGCATCCTGAATGTGTAACATTCAATGTGGGAAGCAGGATTGCATCTTCCTTTGCCGGAGCAGAAAGTGTTGCTGTTTTTGTCTCTACAGCCGGAAATGCTTTTGAACACTATATGCGCTCCCAAAAGGATAACATTCTAAAGGAATTTATTACAGACGCAATAGGTAGCGAAATACCTGAAGCTGTCAACAAAATTCTTCTTAAAGAGCTTGAAGAACAGTTAAAAAGAGATAATTATGAACTTCATTTATCCAATCCTTACAGCCCCGGATATTGTGGGTGGAATGTGGCTGAACAGCAGAAACTATTTTCACTTTTACCTCCGGAACCTTGTGGAATTAAATTAAACGCCTCGTCATTAATGACCCCTCTAAAGTCTGTAAGCGGTATTATTGCAATTGGAAAAAATGTCAAAAAAACAGGTTATAAATGCGATGAATGCGATATAAATAATTGTACACGAAACTTCCGATATAAGCAATCAATAAACAATAGAATAAAATGACAGGTAAAGAATTATTGAAAAAGGCCATGAAACTCGAAGAAGTTGAGAGGCCACCCTGGGTGCCATTTGTAGGGGTACATGCTGCACATATTTCAGGCATAGATGCAGCCACCTATTTAAAGTCAGAAGAGCTTATTGTAAAAGGCATAAAAAATGCTGTGAAGCTGTATAAGGCTGATGGTATACCTGTTGTGTTTGACCTTCAACTTGAAGCAGAAGCTTTGGGTTGCAACCTTGTTTGGACAGAAAGCAATCCTCCTTCAGTTGTTTCACACCCTCTCGCAGAAGGGTTGAATTTAAGTGAGCTTGACATTCCATCTGAGAATGATGGAAGAATAGGAATTGTTATGAATGCTGCAAGAGAACTTGTAAAAAGTGAACCTGAAATTGCTTTCTACGCTCTTGTTACCGGACCTTTTACCCTCGCCCTGCATCTCAGCGGAACAGATATATTCATGCAAATGCTTACTGAACCACAACGTGTTCACACTCTACTGCGATTTTGCACTGATGTTGCCAAAACCATGTGTAACTTTTATAAAAAAGCCGGTGTGGATGTTATAGCAATTGTTGATCCCATGACAAGTCAGATAGGTACAGAGCAGTTTGTTGAATTTGTAGCTCCATGTGCCTCAGAGATATTTGAAGAGATTCGCACTATTGAAGCTTTCTCTTCTTTCTTTGTATGTGGAGATGCCCGACATAATATCGAAGCTATGTGCAACTGCAGGCCCGACAATATCTCTGTAGATGAAAACGTTCCTCTTGATTATCTAAGAGACATATGCCTCGCCAACAGAATCAGTTTCGGAGGCAATCTCAAACTTACTTCCACTCTGCTGATGGGTACACCTCTCGACTGCGAAAAAGATGCCCTGGAGTGTCTTGACATTGGCGGGAACAGGGGGTATGTACTCTCTCCAGGATGTGACCTTCCATTTTACACTGTAAAGGAAAATTTAATTGCAGTTTCCAATCTAGTTAGAGACAAATATAGACAGGATATAGTAAGGGAATTAAGTCGGCAAGAGATTGAATGCGAACCTTTGGACATTGCAAAATATGCCTCAGGAGACAAGGTCAAAATAGATGTTATCACATTGGACTCTTCCTCCTGCGCTCCGTGCCAATATATGTTGGATGCTGCAGTCAGAGCATCTGAATCTTTTGGTGACAAAGTCATAATAAAAGAATATAAGATAAAGTCTGAAGAAGGACTTACAAAGATGAGGCAGTTAGGGCTTAAAAACATCCCTGCTATTTGCATAGATGGAAGGCCAGTATTTGTATCCAAAATACCGCCGCTTGGAGACATCAAAAAGGCTATTATGGAGAGACTTTCTGCAAAAGAGAATTTGTTACAACAGATCTCCTATTGCATAGAAAAGGGCAAAGTTGACGCTGGCATGGCTTATCCTCCTGAATTGAAAGGTCAACCGGGCGTAGATGAACTTACCAAAATGGCACTGGAAGCAGGTTACTCTGCAAATGAAATACTTTCTAAAGCTATGATTCCTGCCATGGGAATAGTAGGTGAGCTTTTTAAGGAGAAAAAACTCTTTGTCCCACAAGTACTTATGTCTGCCATGGCAATGAAATCTGCCATGAAGCATCTGAAACCCTATTTTAGCTCCGGAGAGATTAAGAATAAAGGAGTATTTATTATTGGAACAGTCGCGGGTGATTTGCATGATATTGGCAAAAATCTGGTATGTATGATGGTAGAAGGGGCCGGATGGAAAGTTATCGACCTTGGCACAGATGTTAAAACCTCAACATTTATGGATGCTGTCTCTGAAAACAAAGGGTCAGTATTAGGAATGTCAGCTTTACTGACAACTACAATGGCCGAGATGGAAAAATCGGTAATAGCTATTCACAAAAAATATCCTGAGCAAAAGATAATAGTAGGGGGAGCACCAGTAAACCAAGTTTTCGCTTCAAAGATTGGTGCTGATTTTTACGCTCCTGATCCTCAAGTAGCAATTGATTATATGAATTCTTTAAACTTAGTATCATGAAACTTTCACCAAGAGAGAGAGTTCTGGCAGCAATGAATCTCCAGAAGCCAAATAATATTCCCCTGATGTGTCAGTTTAGCATCGGGTCAATGATGCAGCAGTTAAAGCCGGCTCCTGCCGAATTCTGGTACGATGGGCAAATCTTTGCAGATGGATTGATAGAACTGTGCAAACGATTTCGCTTCGACGGGATACTGGTGAGTCTTCACGGCCATAATCCAAACTGGAAAGACGATGTCGTAAGAATCGACAATATTGAAGAAGGATTACAGGAAGTAATCTATGAGGACAGAAAAGAGATACACTCGTGGAAAGATCTTCCTCTGGTGAAATTTAACAGTAGGACCGAGAATAAAGCCATTTCAAGTGTAGACGTTTCAAAGGAGGTGCCGTCTACTATTGATTATATCCCGGTATCTCAAAATCTTCATTTCAAACTCGACAAAAATCATCTTTTCGATATTTTTGACTATATCTTTTCAAAGACACAAGGCGAGTACTCCATACACGGAGAGATAACGTCTCCTTTTGACTACCTTCTTGACTTTCTGGGATATGAAAATGCACTCATATCACTGATTCTTGATCCCGAAAAGTGTAAGGAGATTCTTCAGAAATTCACGGACGGACTTTGTACTCTTGCCTCAGAAATGTGCGAAAAAGAGATAGATGCTGTCAAACTCTCCTCTCCTTTCGCCGGCATGGGATTTATCTCTCCGGAACACTATCAGGAGTTTGTACTCCCATATGAAAGCCGGTTAATCAAGATAATCAGAGATAAGGGCAAACACGCCTATATTCATACCTGTGGACATATAGACGACAGGCTGGAGTTGATGCAAAAGAGTGGCGCATCCGGTCTTGAATGTCTGGATCCACCACCCGTTGGAAATGTTGACCTTGCGGATGCTTTTGCAAGAATTGGAAACTGCATGTTCATCAAGGGAAATATTGACTCTGTAAACACCCTTCTTTTTGCCGACGACACCAAGGCACGCGAAGATATTCTGAGAATCTTGAAAATCGGCCGAGAGGGAAAAGGATTTATTTTAAGCACTGCCTGCTCCATTTCCCCCATGGTTCCTGCCTCAAGGATTCACATGTTAAGAGAATTACTGTCGGAGTTTGAACAGATGTAACCTACACTCTAAGGCTTCTACAGACTTGTACTATGTTTTCTGCTCTGCCTGTTGCATAAAAGTGTATTAAAGGAACTTTTGCCTTAATAAGTTCTCTGCATTGCCCAATAGACCATTCAACGCCTATTTGTCTGACCTCTTCTTCGTCTTTCGCTTTTACTATCATTTTCACAAGTTCATCCGGAAGATCAACCTTGAATTTAAGAGGAAGCAGGTTTAGCTGACGTTTGGTTGCAATTGGTTTAATACCAGGAATAATAGGAACTGATATTCCCTCAATCCTGCATCTCTCCACAAAATCGAAATATTTACGATTGTCAAAAAACATTTGAGTAATTATATAGTTTGCACCATTTCGGACTTTTTCCTTCAAAAAATGAATATCACTTTCCATGCTTGGCGCTTCAATATGTTTCTCTGGGTATCCTGCTACACCAATGCAGAAATTAGTGGGAGAAGTATCAAGCAGCTCATTATCAAGATAGATTCCCCTGTTCATGTCGGAAATTTGCTTCACAAGCTCACTAGCATGCTGATTACCACCTTTTTCGGGAACGAAACAACTCTCGCTCTTAATGGCATCTCCTCTAAGGGCCATTACATTATCTATCCCTAGAAAACTAATATCAATAAGAAAATTTTCAGTCTCCTCCCTTGTAAAACCCCCGCACAGAACATGCGGAATTGCATCCACTTTATATCTGTTTTGTATAGCTGCACATATACCTACTGTCCCGGGTCGTTTCTTGACAACGCGCCTTTCAAGATGACCATCAGGAAATTCTTTGAACTCAAACTCTTCTCTGTGATAAGTTACATCTATAAAAGGAATTTCAAACTCCATCAGAGAGTCCAGGCTTTTAAATGTCGATTCGATATTTTGTCCCTTAAGTGGCGGCAATATCTCTACCGAAAACAGTGTCCTGCCTTTAGATTTCTCAATATGCTCCGTAACCTTCATTTCACCAAATTATTACTCATTTCTTTTTAAAAATTCTTTTTTCCAACACCAAAGTACCTTGCATCCGGATGAGCAAAATAAAACCCTGAAATGGATGCAGCAGGCCACATTGCGTAATTTTCCGTCAATTTCGCCCCAATATTTTTTTCAACTTCGAGCAATTTCCAAATAATTTCCTTATCTCTGTGTTCAGGACACGCAGGATAACCTGGTGCAGGTCTTATGCCTCTGTACTCACCCTTAAAAATTCCATCCATGGTCAGATGCTCATCAGGAGAATATCCCCAGTACTCTGTACGTATTTTTTTGTGGAGAAGTTCCGCAAAAGCTTCTGCAAGCCGGTCTGCAAGAGCTTTAAGCATAATAGCGTTATAATCATTCAATTCCGCCTCAAAGACTGCAACTTTCTCATCCACACCAAACCCGGCTGATAGACAAAACATGCCAAGATAATCCCTCTTGCCACTCGCTTTGGGAGCAATAAAATCTGACAATGAGAGATTAGGGCTGCTCTTTGTTTTTCGGACCAATTGTCTTAGTGTAGGAAACTGTTCTATAACTTCCCCCTCTTCACTATAAATCTCAATAATGTCATTTTCAACAGTATTAGCAGGGAATATACCATAAACCCCCCTTGCAGCTAGCCATTTTTCATCAATTACCTTCTTAAGCATAGCCATTGCATCCCTCATGAGTTTAGCAGATTGTTCTCCTTCAACATTCCAAAGCCGCAAAAAAGGTTTCCAGTCTATGTATTCTATCAACTCTTCAATTGACTGTTCAATACATTGGACTTTTTGAACTTTAGGAGCTGGAGGTATATAAGTTTCCCAGTCAAGTTTGAGTTTATTGGCTCGTGCCTCTTCTATTGTCATAATTCTGTCACTTACTCCACTGTTCAAAAAATTTTCTCTGAGATTATTATATTCCTCCCTAATATTCCTTAAATAAATTTCTTTCCCATCCATCTTGAGAATTGAGCCTGCTACGGTAACAGCCTTTGACGCATCATTCACATGAACAACATGTCCACTATAAGCAGGAGCAATCCTGACAGCAGTATGCATCTTTGAAGTCGTAGCTCCGCCAATCATGACCGGGATACTCAAACCCTTTCTTTCCAACTCCTCAACAACATTTACCATTTCTCCAAGAGAAGGAGTTATTAAACCGCTTAAACCAATCAAGTCGACTTTTTCTTTTACTGCTGTATCAACTATCTTCTCTGCAGGCACCATAACTCCGAGATCAACAATTTCATAATTATTGCAGGAGAGCACCACCGAAACAATATTCTTTCCAATATCGTGAATATCCCCCTTTACAGTAGCCAGCAATATTTTTCCTGCCCTTTTGTTCGAAAGCTCATCTTTGTTGTTTTTAGAAATTATGTATGGCAGCAGATATGCTACAGCCCTTTTCATGACTCTCGCCGATTTAACTACTTGAGGAAGAAACATTTTCCCGCTGCCAAAAAAATCCCCTACAACGTTCATCCCTGTCATAAGATATTTTTCTATAATCTCTACGGGATTAACTACACTTCCTCTTGCCTCTTCCATATCAATCTCTATATACCGGTCAATACCTTTGACCAAAGAATGAATGATTCTTTCTTGAAGTGAACTCTGGCGCCATTCTGGATTGGAATTTTCATCTGACTTGTAGTTTTCACCCAACTTACCTGCATATGCCACAAGCCTTTCAGTAGCATCCTCTCTTCTGTTAAGCAGTACATCTTCAACCAGTTCCAACAATTCTTTATCTATCTCATCATATATTCCAAGAGTTTCAGGATTGACTATGCCCATAGTCATGCCATTTTGAACTGCATGATACAGAAAAGCCGTATGCATCGCTTCTCTTACTCTGTCATTTCCGCGAAAAGAGAAGGATACATTACTTACGCCTCCACTCACTCCAGCATAAGGTAAATTTTCTCTTATCCATCTGGCTGCTTTGAAAAAGTTGACAGCATTGTCTCTGTGTTCTTCCATCCCCGTAGCCACAGGAAAAATATTTGTGTCAAAAATTATATCTTCCGGAGGGACACCGGCTTTGTTTGTAAGAATATCATAAGATCTGCGACAGATCTCAACTCTCCGCTCAAAAGTATCTGCCTGACCCTTTTCATCAAAAGCCATGACTATAATAGCTGCCCCATACCTTCTAATAGCGCGTGCTTTCTGGACAAAACTTTCCTCTCCCTCCTTGAGAGAAATAGAATTTACAACTCCTTTTCCCTGAAATGCCTTTAAACCAGCCTCTATTATCTCCCATTTTGAACTGTCAATCATTACAGGAAGCCTTGCAATATCGGGCTCGGAACCGATCAAGTTCAAAAACTTTGTCATCTCACTAACTCCATCAAGCATTCCGTCATCCATATTGATATCGAGTATCTGAGCCCCACTTTCAACCTGCGCCCTTGCTATCTCCACTGCTTCCCGATAATTACCATCCTTAATGAGTCGCAAAAATTTTCTTGAACCGGAAACATTTGTTCTCTCGCCTACGTTTACAAAATTTGTCTTGTCAGTAACTATCAGAGGTTCAAGTCCAGATAACTTTAAACACTTTTCTCTCAAAAGGGATTTGTCCCCTGAATTATTTGCCTCAGTTGAAGGATTTCTTGGAAAAAAACTCTTAGCTGCTCCGGCAATTAATCTTATATGTTCAGGGGTTGTTCCACAACATCCCCCAATAATATTTACCAGCCCCTCCTCAAAATATGGATATATCATTTCGAGCATCATCTCAGGGGTATGGCTGTATTCACCAAAAGCATCCGGCAGACCGGCATTGGGGTGTGCAGAAATGCAAATGTCTGCAGCCACGGAAAGTCGTCTTAAATAAGGAAGAAGTTGTTCAGCTCCAAGAGCACAGTTCAGCCCTATGCTGAAGAGTGGAAAATGAGTTACCGAAATTAGGAAAGATTCAATTGTCTGGCCTGAAAGAACTCTGCCGGAGTTATCAGCAATCGTTCCTGATAACATAACAGGAATGTCTATTCCCCTCTCTTCCCTTATCTCATCAATAGCAAAAAGAGCTGCTTTGGCATTCAAAGTATCAAAAACAGTCTCAACAAGCAGTAAATTTACTCCTCCGTCAAGCAGGGCTTCAGCCTGTAGTTTGTATGCTGCTCTCAGAGTTTCAAAATCTACAGCTCTAAACCCCGGATTGTTTACATCAGAAGAGATGCTGGAACTTTTGTTCGTTGGACCTATTGACCCAGCCACAAATCTCGGTTTTTTTGGATCTCTCAGTGTAAATTCATTTGCAACTTTTCTGGCAATTGCAGCAGATTCATAATTTAATTTATATACACTATCCTCTAAATTATAATCCGCCTGTGAAACTGCATTAGAAGAAAAAGTGTTGGTCTCTATAATATCAGCCCCTGCCTCGAGATATTGTCGATGAATGTTCTCTATAACAGATGGTCTGGTCAACGAAAGCAGATCAAAATTGCCCTTAACCTCTTCTCCATACCCATATTTCTGCAACATTGTTCCCATTGCTCCATCAAGAATAAGAATCCTCTCCCTGACTATTTCTCTTATACCTTTCATAAATAAAAAACCTCTGCTTTTTGGCAGAGGATATATATAAAATTTTATTACCAGTTAAATACAAAAACCCCCTGCAGCTTTCTTCTGCAACATTTGCATGGACATAAACATAATGTGGTTGATTAAAATCATATAGGATTTCGGATATTTTCACAAAAATGGAAACTCTTTTTTAATTTTACAAAAAAAATATGGAAAAGCCTACCTCATTTCAAATAAACCACCTGTTTCTTGAACCTGGAGTTTATCTCAGAGATGCAGATGAGAAAAGAAGCGTTTACACCTATGACATCAGGCTTGTAAAACCCACTCTATCATACCGAGAAGCAATCACCCCACAAATGTCTCACACCTTGGAACATTGGCTTGCGCATTATCTCAGAATTATCTCTCCAATTGGTAATGAAATCGTATATGTGGGTCCAATGGGCTGCTTGACCGGTTTTTACATCCTTACATTTAAAAGATATACGGAAAAATACATGAGAGATTTGGTAGTAACTGCTTTGCAAGCAATACTTGAAATTGACGAAATCCCCGGTGCAAAACCGGAAGAATGCGGCAACTATACTCTCTTCGATCTCGAAAGTACAAAGAGACGAATTCCTGAATTTATATCTTTATTAAACAAATAGCCACAACCTTAATCATGTCACTGCTGAGAGTTATTCTTTGTATTATTTTCCCTCCCCTTGCCGTTGTAGATTATGGTTGTGGATCTGTACTAATTGTATTTCTGCTGACCCTTGCCGGGTGGGTTCCGGGTGTAATCGCGGCTCTGATTATCGTAAACCGGAGACGTCCATTCTGACTTACTGCCTCCCTTTACAGTACTTTTCGAGAAATACGTCCTCTTCCCACAAAAGGTGAAAAATATTTTCCCTTGCCACATAGCTATGAGCCTCTTTTGGAAGCAACACAAGTCTTACAGGAGCACCAAGTCCTGCCAAAGCTTGGTAATAACGCTCTGACTGAATTGTGAAAGTTCCGGGATTGTTGTCAGAGTCACCATGAACCAGCAGTAATGGAGTTTTCATCTTGTTGGCATACATGAATGGAGACATTTTGTTATACACTTCAGGCGCATCCCAATAATTACGCTGTTCGTTCTGAAAACCAAAAGGAGTAAGTGTTCTGTTGTATGCACCACTTCTCGCTATTCCACATGCAAAAAGGTCAGAATGGGTTAATAGATTAGCAGTCATGAATGCTCCGTAAGAGTGTCCCCCAACTGCTACTTTCTTCCTGTCAATATAGCCCAGCCCGTCGACGGCGTCAATTGCGGCTTTGGCATCTGCCACAAGTTGTTCCAGAAATGTATCATTTGGTTCCCTGTCTCCTTCACCAATAATTGGGAATGATGCATCATCAAGCACTGCATACCCTCTTGTAACCCAATACACAAAAGAACCATAGTAAGGAACTGTAAATTCATTCGGATTTAACTTGTTCTGTCCTGCAGAATTAGCATCCTTAAACTCTTTAGGATATGCCCAGATAAGCAGTGGCAGCTTTTCTCCACTGTTAGTATCGTAGTTTGCAGGTAGATAAAGTGTTCCCGACAACTCAACACCATCATCTCTTTTATACTTTATTACCTCCTTATGCACTTTAGCTATTGACTCAAAAGGATTCTTAAAGAAAGTCAACTGTTTTAATCCCTTGTCTCCCTTTTTGCTAATTTCTCTAAAATAGAAATTAGGATGTTCGGTTTTAGACTGAATATTTACCAGAAGTATTCCCTTTTTATAATCTTCAATTGAACGAATCTGCTCCATTTTATCAGTATAGAGAGATTGATACAGTCGTTTGGTTTTAAAAGTCTTAAGATCAAATTGATCTACAAAAGGAAATTGACCATTCTTTGTAAAACCATCTCCTATAAGGAAAAGCTTGTCATTCTCAATTGCCAGAGTGTATCTTCCATACTGATTTTTACGGGTCTGAAAATTACCAGGATCTGAATACACATCCTGTCTATTTCTGTCAAAAAGCTTAATTGGAGCAGAATTTGGATCAGAAGGGTTGAAAATAAATGTTCTCGTACTTCTCGTTTCTGCCCAAAAATCCATAAAAACTGCATATTTGTCATCTCCCCAAACAACTCCTGAAAATCTTTGGCCGGTTTTAAAAAGAGACTTTGGTTCACTTGTAAAAGGTGCATCCCAGGAGAATATTTCGTCTCTGAAATCAACTTTTACAGCCTGGTTACCATTGTCAAGTGCTATGGCATAATACAAAGATGCCGGCTTGTCTGCACGCCAGTTAATTAATCTCATACCAGGGAAAGTTGAAGATGACCCTTTAGGCCTCCCTTCAAACAAGGGCTTGTCATATATTATTTTTATCAAATTGCCGTCAAGATCATAAACAGAACTTCTGGTTGGGAACATATTCATAGGAACAATAAAAGAGTAAGGCCTGTGTATAGTGGTCACAAGCAGATACTGACCATCTGGAGATAATGTTGTGTTCACATAAATATCAGCACCCAAAAATGGTTTACGTTCTCCTTCAAGATTTACAATATTCAGCTCTGAAGTAGCAAGCGTTTCAAAATTTGCAATGTCTATTTCATTTTTTAAAAGATCTGGATAGGTTCTTGCCTGCGATTCCTTTCCTTTGCCCTCCAGAACACTTGGCCCCTTTGGCAGATCTTTGGCAGGATCGAGCAATGAAGGTCTTTTGGAAGGCAACGACCATATCAACAATGATTTACTGTCTTTTAACCATATAAAAGCATTATCAAGATATCCGTTGAGACCTGTGGCAACTCTTTTAGCCTCCGCCTGAGCAATGTCTAGCACCCATAATTCAACATCTGTGTCAGTAGTATTAGTAAATGCAAGTAATTTCTCATCAGGAGAGAAGGTCTTTTCAGATATTCTCAAATTTTGAGGTAACCCTTTAACCTGGACAGGCTCCCATAGTCCGTCATCACAAACAACCTTTCTTACTTTCAAATTATTTTCAAATTTAAGATCTGAAGCCATATTGTTTCTTGGATTGATTCTGATACCTGCAAGTTTCATAACTTCCTGGCTTATCTCTGCCAGAGTTTGATAGGTATCTCTGTAAGAAAAAATCATGTATTCATCTTTCGAATCAAAAATTACTCTAGGAGCCACTTTGTAATCAGCCAACTCCATAATTTCTTTTGGCGGAGTTTGGAAAGTAATATTCTCCTGTGCTTTTAAAGAAATGGAATTAAATAATAAGATAAATGCAGTCAACTGCAGAAACATTAATAGATCGTGAATTTTTTTCATAGAATATCATTTATATTATTGTAATTGTAATAATAGCAAATTTCTTAATACAAAAGATAGATTTTTGTAAATTAGCAAGGATTATTATATCAAGATTATGGGCAAAATTAACAAATTCACTTTCCTCATTATCTTCTTTACATTCATCTTATCCTTCCGGTTATTAGGAGCTACACAGGAAGACACTACCAATAATCATGAGTTAACTATATTTGTCATACCATCACTTCGTGATATTGACTGGCAAAGTCCTTCCTCACTATCTCAAACAACTACCAAAAGCTGGATATCATCAAAATTTGTCAGACACTCTTACTACATTGGACATTTATTTATCGAATTAACATCTTCCCTACTCGATAAGCCGGTTGTAACATCTGTGAGATCCGTTGGCAACAAAGAAAAGTTGAGACTTCTATATAAAGAAAAAATAGGGATGGCAATAATAGGTGCTCCTCTTAAGGGAAGAATGGAAAGTGCCGATGAGCTTGTGCGTTCCATTGATTTCACTCTGAAAAAAGAAAGAAGTATTGCTTTCATAAAATATTCGATAAACGAAAATGCTGCAAAAAGAATTATAGAATTTATCGATGGATTCTCAAAACCTGACTCAACCTCTCAAGCTCCATGCGATATATATGGAGGAGGATATTGGCCAAGATACAAGGGAGAAGGTGCCGGCTGCTCTGCATTCGGGATGGTTGTAATGGAAGTGGCAGGTCTGAAGCATGATTACCCCGAATGGATACATTCAGTCAACATACCGGCCGAACTGGTTGGAGGACAGTATAATAATTACATCAAAGTTAAGAACAGTGCCATTAAAAATACAACTGCCTGGAATGACAGAAGTGGTACTGCCAATATAGATTACTTCTCATTTTCAATATATGATCCTACTCTCATATATAATTGGATAATAAATATGCGTTCAACCTGCGAAAGTGATACATCTATAATTCTTTCAGGATTTAAACCTGCTGTTATAACAAGAGACCAGGGAACTATCCCCGGTCTCTATCTGGATGCACGCAATATGCACATTCCTCTCGATGAGCCTGTCTTCAAAGAAAGAGAGACGTTCTCAATCTTTGCGATACCACCGACTACTCAATCTCGTCGTCATAAATAAAGTTTACCTCATAAGGCACACCATCTACTGTCATAATCACACTTGAAATATACCCCATGGCATCATACTGAAATCCGGAAAATCTCCCTTCAGGAGCAGAATAGCTTCTCGGAAGAGTTCCTGCTATGCCCAGCAGGGCAAGAAATGGCCTGTAGTTTTCATACGGATTGTACAACAAGTCAAGAAAAACTAATCCGACAGTGTTATATGCAAGAGCAACATCACAATCCTGAAGACTAACTTGTTCAAGTTCCTGACCTTCTGTGTCATATTGAACTATCTGGGATATTACTCCATCAGAGTCATAAGAGTACTCAACAAGAGGGTTGGAATTACTTTCAAATATCTCCTGAGTCAGAAAATAATTAGAATTGTATGAAAACCTCATTAAGACAGAATTACTCTCCTGAACAGTTGTTGCTCTGCCCTGGGTATCATAATAAATGTCACGAATATTACCTGTGGCTTGTCCTGCAGTTGCAGTCATTCTTACAAAGGAAGAATAGTAATCTACAACATAACTTTCCTTAATAGTGCCTTCTTCCTTAACTGTATAACCGGTAATTAATCCATAAGGCGAATATGTGACCAGTAACTCTCTGTTATTGTATCCGCTTTCAATTTTTACCATCAACTTGCCATATTCATACTCAGTGTCATCATCGTCGAAAAAGCCACATGATGACAGTCCTGATACTAATAAAAGCATGCTTATGACAAGTAGAGAAGTGTTTAGAAATTTTTTCATTTTAAATATATTAGTTTAATTATCTACTTACTTGCTTCCTGTACAAGATTTTTGAAGATTCCTATAAATGTGTCAATCCCGTTGGCTGTAAATATTTCAGGATGGAACTGAACACCATATACACTAGTGCTTCCGATTTTCTCTATAGCTTCAACCACCCCATCTTTAGATACTGCAGTTACTCTAAAACCTGGTGCAACATCCTTAACGGCCTGATGATGAAAAGAGTTCACTGCTGTTGAGTCAAGTAAAATCATCCTGTGAAGCAGTGAATTTTTCTCAATATATATAGAATGAGTGCCATATTTTCCAGGTGCTTTCTGTCTGTGAGACACTGAATAACCTTTGAACTGAGAGGGCAAGTCCTGATAAAGAGTCCCACCAAAGGCCACATTAAGAAGCTGTTCACCCCTGCAAATACCTAACAACGGAAGCCCTCTCTCCACAGTAAGTCTTATAAGTGCTATATCAAAAGCATCTCTGTCGGGAGCTATTTCTCCAAGTTGAGGTATAGGCTGCTCTCCATACCATTTGAGAGGGTCAATGTCTTCTCCTCCGGTCATTATTACAGCATCAATTCTATCTAAAATAGTTGAGAGAATTTCAATGTCATCAGTAATCGGTATAACAACAGGGACACCTCCTGCCCTTATAACAGCATTTATATAGGTTAATGGTACTGAAGTATCTGTACCGTCACCCATTGTCGAAGAGATGCCAATCACCGGCTTTTTCGACTTAGAATTCTGCGCTGTGCCGACTATTGGCAACAAAGCCATAATCAACACTGAAATAGATAATCTGCTATATAACTTTTTCATGTTTTTATATTTTACTATACGTCAATTCCTGCAGTCTTGCTACAAATATAGTGGAAAATAATCATCATTTTATTATATATTTGTCATGATAGATTCAAAAATAAGAGGATATGGCAAAGGTCAAGAAAGCATGGTTCTGTACATCCTGTGGAAATGAAAGTCCAAAATGGATGGGCAGATGTCCTGCGTGTGGTGAGTGGAACACTCTTCAAGAAGAGATTGTAAGTAAAGAGAATCCTCTCAGAGGACCTTCGACATCATTAAGAAATGGAAGCAGATCGACAAAAGTTGAGCCATTGTCTTCAATTTCCTGTTCAGAAGAAAACCGCATATCTCTTGGGAGCACAGAACTTGACAGAATTCTTGGAGGTGGTCTTGTAACTGGATCGCTTATACTAATCGGAGGAGAACCCGGAATCGGTAAATCTACTCTGTCTCTTCAAATACCTCTTCGCTGTCATAATTTGAGAACTTTGTATGTGTCAGGAGAAGAAAGTCCATCACAGATAAAACTCAGAGCTCAACGCCTTGGTGGAGAGGGGGAGAATTGTCTTGTACTGAGCGAAACTCTCATCGAAAACGTTATTGAAAAGTCAAATGAGATTATACCCGAGTTGATAATTATTGACTCTATTCAAACTATGTATTCTCAGGGTGTAGAAAACTCTCCAGGCTCAATTTCTCAAGTCAGAGAGTGCGCCACTCTTCTTCTCAGATATTGCAAAGAGACAAATATTCCCGTTATTGTCATAGGTCATATAACCAAAGATGGGATGATTGCTGGACCTAAGATACTCGAACATATCGTCGATGTAGTTCTTCAGTTTGAAGGGGACACCAGACACTCCTACAGAATTCTTAGAAGTATCAAAAACCGTTTCGGATCTACTGCGGAACTTGCAATCTTTGAAATGATCAATTCCGGTCTGAGAGAAGTGACAAATCCTTCTGAAATGCTTATTCCCATGCATGAAGAAAACCTTTCCGGAATAGCAGTAGCTTCTATGCTCGATGGTACGAGACCTTTCCTGATAGAGACACAGGCATTAGTGAGCACGGCTGCTTACGGTACACCTCAACGATCTGCTACAGGTTTTGATGTAAGGAGGATGAACATGATACTTGCTGTCTTGGAAAAAAGAGCAGGATTTCACCTTTCTGCCAAAGACGTGTTTTTAAATATTGCAGGAGGTCTTAAAATATCAGACCCTGCTTGCGATCTCGCCATTGCCTGCGCCATTCTTTCATCCAACTTTGACATAAGCATTTCCCAGAAAATTTGCTTTTCTGGAGAGATAGGTCTCAGTGGAGAGATACGGCCTGTCAGTCAAATTGAAAAAAGAATTGATGAAGCCGGCAAACTTGGATTTGAGACAATATATATATCCTCCTACAATCATCCTTCTATTGAAAAAAGAAGTGCCTCATCTGCAAACAAGATTGCAATTCATAAAGTGAAAGATATTCCGGAACTGGTCAGACTTGTTTTCAGATAAAGAAAATAGCAACTCCTCCTACTGAGAGCAGAGCACCCAGAAGTTCTACGGGAGTAACTTTTTTCTTGTAAATCAGCACATAAGGAATGAGAATCAGGATAGGCGTGGTTGCCATTATGGTAGAGGCAACAGCTGCGTTTGTATACTGTACGGCCATCAATGAAAGCGATACTCCTATGAAAGGTCCAAATATAGAACCTGCAAAAGTGGCTTTCATTCCCTTGGAATTCATAAGTCCATCCACAAGATTTCTGAACCTGCCTGAAAGAACAATAATCAGAAAGAAACCTATCAAACCTGTGATTACTCTTATTTGAGTTGCTGCAAATGGGATATAATGTTCTACTGTAGCACCTTGTGCAGATGCTTGGTAATAATTCATCCCCTGTTTGCTTAAAACTATTCCAAGTCCCTGCCCTAAAGCTCCCCCAATACCCAACAGGAAACCCTTCAAGGGCATGTTAAGTTTGATGCGCCCATTAACTGTATTCTTCTTTCCGTCCACAGATGAGCTGCTGTCCCTTTTCAAAACGGAGATTGCTATTCCTGTAAGAGTTACCACCATGCCAAGAAAAGCCTGCAAAGTCAATCGCTCCCCCAGAATAAACCAGCCTGACAGTGCCGCAAAAGGAGGAGCAAGTGTCATGAGAAGTTGTGAAAATCTCGCAGTAATAAGTAAATAAGAATGAAATAGACAAAGATCTCCAAATACAAATCCCACAAGGCCAGAAAGGATCATCCATATCCAAGTGTCTCGATCTGCATGTATCGGCAGTGGTGAACCTGTTAAAATCAATAACAGCCCTCCGAGCAGAAAAAAAGCAAAAAACAGTCTCAGTATGTTGACAATTAGAGAACCAATCTTATTACCTGCATATTCGAAAAAGAGAGCTGAAAGGGTCCAAGAAACCGCTACGCCTATTGAGATAATTTCTCCCAAGAATCTCATCTACTATCATTGTTTTTTTGACCGTCAAAGGTAACTTTTTTCGAATTATTGAACCTGTTAGTCTATAATTACAGGTGTTTGGTCGATAACTTTTTAATTCAGAAGGCTATGGCTATAATTTTGCAAAAAATTACGAAAAAACTAAGATGGATAGAAAGGTTTTACTAACTGTCATTATTACAACTTTAATATGTTTTTACAATGACAGTTATTCGCAAGAAAACAAAAAATGGACATTGCGCGAATGCATCGACTATGCTCTCTCAAACAATGTAAGTATCAAAAGCGCAGAAATAAGCGTTAAAAGCAGTCTGGAAGATTTGCAACAGGCAAAGGCTTCAATGTTACCTTCACTCAGTTTATCATCCTCACAAAATTTTTCAGCACAAAAACAAGAAAGAACAGATGAGAGTTTTGTTACAAAGGGTAGTTACACAGGAAGCTATGCTCTAAACACGAGTGTAACACTCTACAGTGGTGGCAAGATCTCACTTAACCGCCAACAACAGGAGATTGCTCTTAAGATGAACGAACTGACTCTCAACACACAAAGGAATAATATTGAGATTTCGGTTACCCAGGCTTATCTCAACGTTCTATATGCTAACGAAAGCCTGAAAACCATTCAGAAAAGCGTAGAACTATCTGAAATACAAGTTGAAAGAACAAAGGCGCTTCTTGAGGTTGGTTCAAAATCATCAGTTGATGTTGCACAAATGGAGGCACAACTTAGCAGTGACAAATACCAGCTAACCCTGGCAGAAAACACATTAGCACAAGCAATTCTAACTCTCAAACAACTGCTTGAAATAGATTCTTCACAAGATTTTCAACCATTCTTCCCGGATCCTGATACTCTTGAAGTTCCGAATAAGCTACCGGAATTGTCCAAAGTTTATGAAGCGACTCTTGAATATTGGCCTGATATAAAAAACAGCCAGTTTCAGATTGAATCGGCAAAAATTGAAGAAAAAATAGCATATTCCGGTTTTCTGCCATCGATAAATGCAAGCGCCTCAATAGGGACAGGTAATATTTCAGGCTCAAATTACTCCTTTTACAATCAGCTTGAAAACAAATTAAATGAAAATGTTGGACTCTCAGTTTCAATCCCTATTTTCAACAAAAGAGCAACCAAAACTGCTGTAAACAAAGCACAATATCAAATCAGACAAGCCGAACTGAACAGTATAAGTGTCAGAAAAAGTCTGCTCAGTGCTATTGAATCTTTATATCAGGATGCCTCATCTGCACAAAGCCGTTATAAAGCTTCAACTGAAAATTTAAAATACACCGAATTAAGCTATAATCAAGTACTTGAACAATATAACCAGGGCATGAAGAATATTGTTGAATTACTTTCCGGCAGACAAGCATATCTCTCTGCAATTCAGGAAAAAAGTCAGGCTAAATATCAAGCCCTGCTATCACTTAAATTGCTGCAATTTTACATGAACCAACCCATAAATCTTTAAAAATGATAAAATAATATGAAAAAGAGACTAACCATAATAGCAACAGCAGTAGTAATAGTCATTGTTATACTGCTTATTATTCTTATAAAACCCAAGAAAAGTGTTGAAACAGAATATCAAACAGCTCTAATAACCAAAGGACAAATTGAAAACACTGTTACAGCGACAGGCACCATAGAACCCATCATCCAGGTAGAGGTAGGTACTCAGGTTTCAGGCATTATTGATCATATTTATGTCGATTTCAATTCACGTGTAAAAAAAGGGGAAGTTCTGGCCGAACTTGACAAGACAAATCTTGAGGCAGAGCTTCGATCAAGCGAAGCAACTCTCGAATCTTCAAAAACTGAATTTGAGTACCAGAAGAAAAACTATGAGCGCTCCAAAGCTCTATACGACAAAAAACTTATCAGCGATACTGAATATGAATCTTCAAAATATAATTACGACAAAGCCGAAAGTGCATTTACAAAAGCTAATTCCGATATAAGGAAAGTAAGGCAAAATCTCGCTTATGCAACAATTTACTCTCCAATAGACGGAGTTGTACTTGACAGAGCAGTAGACGAGGGACAGACTGTAGCAGCAAGTTTTAATACACCTACTCTCTTTATTATTGCCAACGATTTGACACGCATGCAAGTCATCGCAAATGTAGACGAAGCTGATATTGGAGAAGTAAAAGAAGGGCAAAAAGTCACATTTACTGTAGATGCATTCCCGGATGATATATTTAACGGAAACGTAACCCAAGTTAGGCTTCAACCAACTACAACATCAAATGTGGTAACATATGAAGTGGTAGTGGATGCTTTCAATCCGAACTATAAACTTAAACCCGGATTGACAGCAAATATTACTATTATCACCATGGAAAAAGAAGATATTCTAATGGTTCCTGTAAAGGCTTTAAGATTCTCTCCGGAGTCTGAACAAAATAAAGAGACAAAGGTCTCAGATAACTCAACGAAAAGAATATGGATTAAAAAAAGTGACGGGGCACTCTTGCCTGTAGATGTAATTACTGGTGTATCTGATGGTATTCATATAGAAGTAACAGGCAACATTAAGGCAGGTGATCTTGTAGTTACAGGATTGTCGACATCACCTGTGAAGACTGTGTCAAAGAAAAGTGATACAGGAGAAAGCCCTTTTATGCCGGCGCGTCCAGGTCAAAAGAAAAAATAAAAATTATGAGTGAAATTATAAAAACAGAGAAGCTGTCAAGAGACTTCGTAATTGGAGATGAAACAATACATGCTTTGAGGGAGGCAAGTTTCACAATTAAAGAAGGAGAGTTTGTGACTATCATGGGGGTGAGCGGTTCGGGTAAATCCACACTGCTCAATCTGCTTGGATGTCTCGATACTCCAAGCTCCGGAGAATATTACCTGGATGGGATATCTGTTAAAACCATGAATAAGAATGAAAGGGCTACTTTGAGAAATCGAAAAATCGGATTTGTATTTCAGTCATATAACCTTCTTCCAAAGACTACCGCATTGGAAAACGTAGAACTTCCTCTCTTTTACAACCCTTCAGTTTCACAGAAAGAGAGAGAAAGAAGGGCTATAGAAGCTCTTAAATCTGTAGGGCTGGCAGACAGAATGAACCATAAATCCAATCAGATGTCAGGAGGACAAATGCAGAGAGTGGCAATAGCAAGAGCACTCGTCAATAATCCTGTACTGCTACTGGCCGATGAGGCTACTGGTAATCTTGACTCTAAAACATCAGCAGAAATTATCACTCTCTTTCAATCACTTCACAGAGAGGGAAGAACGATTGTATTTGTTACACACAATCCCGAATTATCTCAATACAGCAGTAGAACAATAGTAATAAAAGACGGGATGATTATAGAAGATGTAGCTAATAAAAATTACAGAAAATGAATTACGGCAATTTAATAAAAATATCCTTCAGAGCTCTGATGAATAACAGGTTAAGAGGATTTCTCACTATGCTTGGTGTCATAATAGGGGTTGCTTCGGTTATTGCAATGCTTGCGATCGGCCAAGGCTCCAAGGCCAGTATCAAAAATCAAATTTCAGAAATGGGCTCCAATTTAATTATGATCCAACCCGGAAACGGGCAATTCGGAGGGGTAAGACTGAGTGCCAGCAGCATGCAAACGCTTAAACTTGCAGATTATCAACGGGTGGCTAATGAAGCACAATATATCTCTCGTTGTTCACCTATCGTAAGTAGCAGCGGACAAATTATTTACGGCTCAAATAATGCTCCAAGCACAATAACGGGAGTAAATACGGAGTATCTTGAAATAAGACAATACAAAGTAAACCAGGGTGAGATGTTTACTGACGACGATATAAAGGGTATGAAAAAAGTTTGTGTAGTTGGTACTACCATAGTAAAAAATCTTTTTTCTAATGGTGAAGACCCTTTAGGCAAGGTTATAAGATTCAACAAAACTCCTTTCAAAATTATAGGAATACTCGAGTCAAAAGGCTATAATTCAATGGGCATGGACCAAGATGACATCATTCTTGCCCCGTACTCTACTGTACAAAAAAGAATACTTGCTATCACATACATAAACAGTATATTTGCCTCAGCAATAAGTGAAGAGCTTACAGACGCTGCAACTGAGAGTATTTCAGCCATTTTGAGAGAGAATCACAAAATAAGAGAAGGTGAAGAAGACGATTTTCATGTTAGATCACAGGAGGAACTTGCAACAATGATGAGTTCAACAAGCGACATAATGACTATTCTTCTTGCCTGTATTGCTGGCATTTCACTGCTGGTAGGCGGTATTGGGATAATGAATATCATGTATGTTTCAGTCACTGAGAGAACTAGAGAAATTGGACTCAGAATGTCAATCGGAGCAAAAGATATACACATATTGCTACAGTTTCTGATCGAAGCAATACTTATAAGTGTTACAGGTGGTTTGATTGGTGTAATTCTAGGTATAGGAAGTGCGGCTATGATAAAATTTATAATTGGGTGGCCTGTACAGGTACAATTGTTTTCAGTATTGATTTCATTCCTTGTCTGCTCCCTTACAGGAGTGTTCTTTGGATGGTATCCTGCTAAAAAAGCATCAAAACTTGATCCTATAGAAGCGTTGAGATATGAGTAATCCCTCCAGAAAATTGTTAACGCCAACAATGCATGTCATTGTATGGGCGCTCATATTCTACTCTCCCGTTATGTTTTCCAATGCAGCAGGAAAGGTGATAACTCTAAGAGAATATTTGCACTTTGTTGCAATTCCGATATCTCACATGATAGTCTTCTATATTAACTATTTTATTTTCATAGATTTATTTCTTTTTAAAAGGAAACAGGGCAGATTTCTTCTTTCAAATCTTTTATTGATTTTGCTTGTCACAATTGCTCTCCATCTCTGGAATGAATCTTTTGGCAGAGGTGAAGGTCCGGATCATATGGTTCCACCATTATTGTTCATTATCATTCGAGACACAATAGTTTTTTCTCTAACTGCATCACTGAGTGTCGCGTTAAAAGTAACTTCCGACTGGTACAGAAAAGAGAGGCAACAACAGGAACTTGAACGTGAAAAAAGTGCAACTGAATTAAAAAATCTTAAGAATCAACTCAATCCTCATTTCCTTTTCAATACTTTGAACAATATTTACAGCCTGACTGCCACCAACCAGCAGGAGGCCCAATATGCCATTCTGAGCCTCAGCAAATTACTTCGATATGTTTTATATGATAACGATAGTGCTTTCATTCCTCTTTCCAAAGAGATATCTTTCATCCAAAGTTATATTGAGTTGATGTCACTCCGCCTCTCCGATAAGGTGAAAATTACTGTTTCCCTGCCAGAAATTCAAGAAGGAAAAGAAATTATGATAGCTCCCCTGCTTTTTATAACTCTCATAGAAAATGCATTCAAACACGGCGTAAGCCCCGGAGAGGAATCTGTCATTGACATTTCAATAAAAATGGACAATGAAAACAAGCTGATATGCAAAATTATTAATACCTGTTTTCAAAAAAATGAAGTAAGTGTAAATAGCCCGGGAATAGGACTTGAAAATCTAAAAAAACGGCTTGCTCTTATATATCCCGGGAAATATTCTCTCATGACAAACAAAGATGAGAAATACTATATTTCACTGTTAATTATAAATTTATAGTTATATTTGAGGCATGATTATCAGTTGCCTCATAGTAGATGACGAGCCCCTCGCTCTTGACCTTGTGGAAAGTTATGTCCGGCAAACACCTTTTTTAAGACTGGTTGGACGCTGTTCTAATGCCATGGAGGTTTTTGCTTTTCTGGAAAAAGAAAAAGTTGATCTGCTTTTTCTTGATATCCAGATGCTCGGACTAAACGGAATTGAAATTTCAAAACTCCTTAAGGACATGACCAGAGTGATTTTTACAACAGCATATGAACAATATGCTATCGATGGATACAAAGTAGAAGCTATTGATTATCTTCTTAAGCCTGTAAGTTATCCTGACTTTCTTAAGGCCGCTCTGAAGGCTCAAAAACTATTTGAGATAAGTCATCAGAACAAAGAAGAATCAGACAACAATCCAGGCCTATTCATTAAAAGTGATTATAGAATGTTCAGAGTTGATCCGGAGGATATTACATTTATTGAAAGCGAAAAAGATTATGTCAAGATCCATACTACGAGTGGTGAAAGTATTATGGCTCTCATGAGCATGAAATCAATTGAAAAACAACTTGATCATAATATCTTTATAAGAGTTCACCGTTCCTTCATAGTCAATCTCCTCAAGATCAAATGTATTGAAAGAAACAGAATTATGATAGGAGAAAATTCAATACCCATCTCCGACTCCTACAAAAAAGAGTTAATGGAAAAAATCAATTTAAGAATCCTGACAAAATAAACTTATTCTAAAATAACCTTAAACCTTATGAAAAAACTTTGGTTTCTCTCTTTGATCTTCATTTTTTTAACCGCCTGCCAGAAAGAGGATGATTCATTACAACTTTCTACAGACAACATTAACGTCTCATCAGACATCTATACAGCGCAAATTACCATCTCTACCAATCAATCCTGGTCGATAACCGGAGGAGACGGATGGGCCAGCTGTTCTCCGAGTTCAGGATCAGGCACAACTACAGTCACACTTACTGTCGACAAAAATACCAATACATCTTCCAGGAACACAAGTCTGACAGTCATAGCCGGTTCAAAAACGCAAACCATCCAAATTGCTCAGAAACAAAAGGATGCACTTATCCTTACAAAGAACCTGGAGGCGTTTCCAAACTCAGGAGGAAGCTCTACAATAGAACTCAAAAGTAATATTTCGTATAACGTAACAGTACCTGTAACAGCCAGTTGGCTAACACTCACCCAGACCAAGGCAATGTCAACATATGAATATTCCTTGCAGGTAAGTCAAAATCAAACACTTTCAAGTCGTTCTGCTAAGATTGTATTCAAAGACAAGGCCTCTAATCTGAGTGACACACTTGTTGTGTTCCAGGACGGGCCAGATCAAATATCCCTGACTACAAAGAATTATTATATTTCCAAAGAGGGCGCTACAATTAATGTTGACCTCACATATAACGTAGATTATGAAATGTCTCTCAGCAGTGGAGTGGACTGGGTTTCCACTGTTCCTGATTCCAAAACAACCTCTACAAAATCATATTCATTTATTATTGCCCGAAATAACAGTGGGACAGACAGATTTGCAAATATAATCTTTACTCAGAAAAATGCTCCTCAAGGCAAAAAGGCTATTGCAGATACTATCATAATTAAACAGTCATCCTTTGATGGCACTTATGTTTATCTCAACGGGAATAATACCCTTGCTTCCCAATTACCCACAAGCGGATTAACCTCAATCCAAAACCTTAAGATAGAGGGTAAAATGAAAAGTTCTGATTTTGCCACAATAAAAAACAGCATAGTCAACCTTAAAAATTTAGATATTAAGGATTTGATGCTTGACGGTGATTCGATTCCATCAGAAGCTCTTATGATGACTACGCCTGTTTCCATTTTGGAATCTATTATCTTTCCTGAAAATCTTGAAAAGATAGGAAAATCGGCTTTTAACAGCTGCGTATTTCTTAAAAGTATTACACTCCCGGCATCTGTCAAGTCAATTGGATCAATGGCTTTTTATGGGTGTGCCTCTCTGGCGACAGTTACATCAAATATTACAAACACTTTTGAAGTCAGCACTAATGTTTTTTCTGGGATAAATCCTTCAGCTATCCTATATGTGCCATCTGGTAAACTGAACTCCTACCAGACCACAAAAGGCTGGGGATATGACTTTTTCAAATATATATGCGAGATTGGAACAAACCCTCAGGAGTATTTACGCCTCGATAAATATACACAGAACTCCACCGGCTTAGGGTGTAGATTCTCTGTCAATATAACAGCTACGGCAAACTGGAGCGTTGAGAAAAAACCTTCGTGGGTGACTCTTAGTTCAACCTCTGGCAATGGAGGAACATCTATTCTTGAAATTACTGTCCTCCCATATACCGGAACAACTATAAGACAAGATTCTCTTATTCTGAAATTAAACAACAGTTCGGTAAGAGCAATACTCAAGATAAGGGAATCAGGGATTCAATATAATGATGGAGATGTTGTTACATTACAAAGAGCCACTACAGGTGCCGGAGTAGACATAGTAATTCTTGGCGATGGTTTTGATTTTGATGACATCGTTTCCGGCAAGTTTGAGTCAAAACTGCGGGAAGCCTACTCACACTTTTTCAACATTGAACCATATAAAAGTTATCAGGAATATTTTAATGTTTATATGGTTTATGCCTATTCTCCAGAGAGCGGAATTACTGATTTAGATAACACGCTAAATACTACTTTTGGAACAAGATATACCAAGGCTAAACCGTCAACAAGTATGGAAAGTAATTATAATACTGCATTTACTTATGCTGCTTACGCTCCTATATCTAATATTTCAAAAACATTAATTATAATGGTGGCAAACAGTACAAGGTATGGCGGAACTTGTGTCCTATATTCAGACGGTAAGGCAATAGCCATGTGCCCAACCTCCAATTCTAACTATCCTTATGATTTCAGGGGAGTTGTGCAGCACGAGGCTGGCGGGCATGGTTTTGGCAAACTTGCAGATGAATACGTAAACTACTCCGAAACAATAAATACTGACAATATAAATAAAATTAAACAGTGGCAAGGATATGGACATTATATGAATGTCGATCTGACAAGCAATTTGACCAATATTCTGTGGAAACACTTTATAGGTATTCAGAAATACGCTGCGGTCGGAGCCTATGAGGGAGCATTCTACTACTCAAAAGGGGTATGGAGACCTGAAAGCACAAGTGTTATGATTAACAATATTAAATACTATAATGGCCCAAGCCGCGAGCAAATTGTCAAACGAATAAAATTATATGCCGGTATGGTTTATTCTTTTGAAGAATTCATGGCAAAAGATATTATTGATAATACTCCGGCAACAAAAGCTCAGGGTATGTACATCGATCCTTCAATGTTGCTTGCTCCACCAATTTTGATACCGTGATAAATCATTGTAGTACTAAATATTTTATTCTATGAAAATATTAAAAATTGACTTAAATAAAATGGCAGTAGTAATCGTTTGTATTACAGCTTTTTGTTCCTGCTCCAAAAAATTGACATTCAGTGAAAATGAGATGCAATTGATCGGGCTTGATTCAACTGACGGCATAATGCCGATATATACAGTAGATGATCCGGCCGATACAGCTCTTTTAAATGCTGTTTCGTCTGATCTCTCAATCAATGACATGCAAAGTGAATATTATAAAATTCTCAAAAAGAGACTACTGGCTACAGTGCAAGACAGTACCAATCCCGGAGTAGGAATAGCTGCACCTCAAGTTGGTGTAAGTAAAAGACTTGTCGCTGTACAAAGATTCGACAAACCAGAAGAACCGTTTGAGTTATATCCTAATATTAGGTTAGTCAGTCTCTCTCAAGACAAAGCATGGGGTTGGGAAGGATGTCTGTCAGTTCCCGGGAAACGCGATACTGTGCTACGATCTACAAGTGTAGTAATCTCGTACATCGATGACAAGGATTTCAAAGAGAAAAAGGATACTGTTGAAGGTTATACTGCGATCATTTTTCAACATGAGGTGGATCATCTCGACGGGATTCTCTATACCGAGAGGAAGAAGCTCTGACCATTCTGTCACGCCCGTTCAGGTCTTTTTTCAACTCAATATTTTCATAGCCAAGCGACTGAAGCAGCTGCATAGTTTCATAGCCAAAAGCCTCATTGATCTCAAAATAGATCTTTCCTGAAGTTTTGAGCATCTTCCTGCCTCTTTCTGCTATTACTCTGTAAAAAAGGAGCGGGTCTTTGTCACTTACGAAAAGTGCATTTGATGGTTCAAATTCCAGGATATTCCTGTGCATGAGCTGTTTCTCAGATTGCCTGACATAAGGAGGATTACTTACAATGATATCAAGAGAAGACTCTTGAATATGATTTTCCAATGGCATATAACCAAGAAGATCATACTTAAAAATATTCACCCTCGGCCATTTTGCCTTATTCAAAACTGTTCTGCAATTGAACTTGGACACCTCAATTGCTTTATCAGAAATATCACACATGCAAACTTTGGCATTTGGAAACAAATTGGCCAATGCAATCCCTATGCAACCCGAACCACATCCTGCATCAAAAATTGCAAACTCTTCCTTTATGTCTGCATAATCTCTGTCTTCTCCTATCCACCTAACTAACTCTTCCGTTTCAGGCCTTGGAATCAGAACACCGTCTTCAACATGAAAGTTTAATCCTGAAAACTCACAAAAACCCAAAACATACTGGAGAGGGCGTGCCATGGCCAGTTGATCAGCAGCTCTATAAAGTTCGGAAAGTTTGTCGGAAGAAATTAAACCAAAAGGCTCTATTATATGCTCATAGTGACTAATACCACAAAAGTGACAAAGAAGTCTGACAGCCATGGCACGCCTCTCATGCAATGCATAGAGATCCGACAGCTTGACATCAAGATAATCAATAAATTCGGAATAAGTCATCTGTTTAACCTAACCAAGTAACTTCGAAATAAAATTACCTAAAGTCATCCCTGCAGCCTTTATCTCCTGAGGGACCAAACTCATCTCGGTCATCCCCGGGACAGTATTTATCTCAAGGAAAAAAATCTCATCCCCTCTGACTATATAGTCCATCCTTACTACTCCCTTACATCCAAGATGATGATATATTCTGTGCCCCTGCTCAATAATTCTTTCAGAAAGAGAATTTGAAATTTCTGCAGGACAAACCTCATTACAAGCCCCTAAGTATTTAGCTTCGTAGTCAAAAAACTCGTTTTTTGAAATAATCTCAGTAACCGGCAATCTTGAGAACTCTCCATTAATTTCAAAAACTCCATTAGTCATTTCTCGCCCTTCAATAAACTCCTCGAGCAAAACAGAGCTGTCTTCTTCTAAGGCATGATTTACTGCCTTGTCAAGTTCATCTATCTTCTTAACCTTCGTGATGCCAAAACTACTTCCACCTTCATTAGGTTTTACAAAAAGCGGAAGTCCAAGTTTACTGATAATTTCTGCAGCATTCCATTTTTCACCTTGCCTTATAAATATATCTTTTGCCATAGGAATATTAAGATCTCTTAAAAAGCACTTGGTGGCATATTTATTAAAAGTAATGGCAGATACTATTGAAGGAGATGTTGTATGAGGCATCCCTACCATTTCAAGATAGGCTTGCAACATTCCGTTTTCACCCGGTGTACCGTGAATCATTATCAGAGCAATATCAAAATTAATTCTGTTCTGTGCTCTTGAATCCTCCACAGGAAGCAAAAAGGAAAAATCAGACTTGTCTATTGGAAAACTACGGCCATCTTCTAACTGCACATTCCAGTCTCCTCCTTTTAACAAAATCTCATAAACATTGTATTTTTTTCTATCGATATGTGCAGATATATTTTTACCACTCAATACAGATATCTCTGATTCTGAAGAATCTCCACCGTAGATGAGTGCGACTTTTTTCATGTTATTGATATTAATTAATTGAAAAACGGGTCATTTTCCGAAGGTCCATTAAACAGTTCGTTATCACTACCATTACAGTCTAACCCTTCTGGATAAACTGCAGGAGCAATAAAGACATCTTTGACTGATATACCTAAAGAGGGATCTGAAAGAACTTTTTTCATGAAAATACCCCATATAGGAAGAGCCATGTTTGCCCCCCCTCCAAGAGCAAGACCTTCAAAGTGAACTTGCCTGTCCTCTGCTCCAACCCAAACACCGGCCGTAAGTTTAGGTACAAACCCCATAAACCACCCATCTGCCTGGTCATTTGTGGTCCCTGTCTTACCTGCAAGTTGTCCTTCAGGGATATATTTCCATCTCAATCTATTGGCAGTTCCCTCATTTACAACACCCTGCATTAGATTTACCATCAGAAAAGCAGTCTGCTCACTTATAGCCTCCCGCTTCCTTGGAGTAAAATCAGAAAGAATATTACCTGCCTTGTCCTCAATCCTTAACACAAAAATTGGCTCAATGTGAACGCCTTTACTCGGGTATGTGTTATAGGCTCCTACCATTTCATAAAGAGTGAGATCTGCAGGACCCAGACACAAAGAAACAACAGGATCTAGAAAACTGGTAATTCCAAGCCTCCTGCACATATCTACCATTGCTTCCGGACCAAACTGTTTCATCAAATAAGCAGAGATATTATTCGAACTGTGAGTCAAACCCCACTTGAGAGTAACAGTCTTGCCTATATATTCGGGCTTGTCCGTGCTTTCTGGCGTCCAAGTAGTATCTCCAACAATAAATGTCTGAGGCACATTTACAACTTTGTAACATGGTGTGTAACCCTCCTGCATGGCCAGTGTATAAAGAAAAGGTTTGATAGTTGAACCAACCTGACGCTTCCCCTGACGGGCATTGTCATATTTAAAAAATCTGTAATTGGGCCCCCCGATATAGGCTCTGACATAGCCTGTATTAGGTTCCATGGCCATAAAGGCAGCTCTGAGAAAAGACTTGTAATATTTTATTGAATCATCAGGAGTAAGTGTAGTATCAATATATTTTCTGTCATTCCATGCAAAAACGCTCATTCTTACAGGTTTGGAGAAACTTGCCATTATTTCCTCCTCGGAAAGTCCTGCATTCTTAAGATTACGATAACGATCACTCCATTTCCTTGCCTTATTCATAATAGACTCTATAAGGGTCTTGGAAACGTTATTAGAAAATGGTCTGTTTGTTTTCCATTTAATTTCTCTGTTAAAAGTCGGTTGAAGATCCTTGCTCAAATGTTCTTCAATAGCCTCTTGAGCATATTGTTGCATTTTTGCGTTTACAGTTGTGTAAATTTTTAATCCGTCCTTATCGAGGTTATATTTTGTCCCGTCAGCACGATGATTCTTATTAAGCCACCCATAAAGAGGGTCATCTCTCCAAAGTATGGAATCAGCCCTGTAATCATCATACTGTCTGTATCTGGACCTTTGTGGCTTTTCTGCATTCATTACTCTGCGCAGCATGTCTCTAAAATAGGCAGATGTCCCGGAATTATGATCCTGGGGATTGTAATTAAGTTTAACAGGTAAAGCTTTAAGAGAATCACATGTTGCCTGGTCAATATAATGGTATTTGTGCATCTGATTCAGAACATGATTTCTTCTGGCAAGCGAAAGATCCGGATTAATAACAGGATTGTATCTAGTGGGTTTATTAACCATACCCACCAATAAAGCTCCCTCCTCTATAGTCAACTGAGACGGATGTTTGCCAAAGAAAGTACTTGCAGCTGCTCTAATACCATATGAATTACTCCCGAAGAACACTGAGTTCAGATACATGCTTACAATCTCGTTTTTGGTGTAGTTTCTTTCAAGCTTGACTGCTGTTATCCATTCTTTAAATTTGGATACTACCAAATTGAATGTCGCAGCTCCGGGTATTTTACTTACCACTGTATCACGAGGAAAAAGTGTTTTGGCAAGTTGCTGTGAAATAGTACTTCCACCACCACCGGAACTTCGCTGTCCCAATATTATGGACTTAACTGCAACTCTTGCAAGACTCTTGAAATCGATACCACTGTGATTATAAAATCTGGCATCTTCAGTGGCGATTACTGCATTAATCAAATCGGGAGACATTTCATCATACGCAATATAAGATCTGTTCTCAATATGAAATGTTGTAAGAATTTCTCCTTCCTGCGATATCAGTTCTGTTGCAAGATTGTTTTTCGGATCCTCAAGTTCCTCAAAAGAGGGAATATCAGTAAAGATTCCTACCATTAACAGTGCAAGCACTATAATTACAAAAGGGCTTATTACAATTATCCAAAACCATTTCTTTACTTTATCCCTTGATTTTTGGTTCATTACAAGAATGTGTTAGTATGTGTCTGGTTACAAAATTAGAAATAAAAATTTGGATAATACCTTACTTTATTTCTTACTTTGCAAACCTATAGGGTAAACGTTTAAAGATATGGGAGCTAATCTGGTGATTGTTGAATCTCCTGCCAAAGCCAAGACAATCGAGAAATTTCTTGGAAATGAATACACGGTTAAATCAAGTTACGGGCACATTAGAGATCTTTCCAAGAAAAATCTGGGAATAGATATCGAAAACGGATTCAAACCTACCTACCTCATTTCTGAAGATAAAAAAAATATAGTAAATGAGCTTAAGAAGCTCGCTAAAAAGGCAGACACAGTCTGGCTCGCATCGGATGAAGACCGGGAAGGAGAGGCGATAGCGTGGCATTTGAAAGATGTTCTTGAACTTCCGGACGACAAAGTCCGCCGAATTGTATTTCACGAGATCACTAAAGATGCTATTATTCACGCAGTAGAAAATCCGAGAAATGTCGACATGAACCTTGTCATGGCTCAGCAGGCACGCAGAGTACTTGACAGATTGGTTGGTTTTGAACTCTCTCCCGTTTTGTGGAAAAAAATAAAACCTAAATTGTCTGCAGGACGAGTGCAGTCAGTTGCTTTGAGGCTTATTGTGGAGCGAGAAAGAGAAATTCAGGCATTCTCAGCAAAGTCTCAATTTAAGATAGAAGGCATTTTCAACCCCGAAGGATCTAAAACAACAGTTAAAGTGTCGGCTGAACTTAACGAAAAGTTCGACACCGAAAAAGAGGCACGGGAACTGCTTGAAAAATGCATTAAAGCCAATTTCAAAATTTCATCTATAGAAGAAAAGGAATTAAAACGATCTCCTTCTCCTCCATTTACTACTTCAACACTACAACAGGAAGCTTCACGTAAACTGGGATTTTCTCTCAACCAGACAATGAGGGCTGCCCAGAACCTCTACGAAGCTGGATTAATAACTTATATGCGTACAGACTCTACAAACCTCTCGAAAGTTGCATTAACAGCAGCAAAGCAAACTATTACAGAGATGTTTGGAAAAGAGTATTCAAAAACAAGACAATACGAAACCAAAACTAAGGGAGCCCAAGAGGCCCACGAAGCCATACGACCAACCTACCTGAACAATGTAAATATTGATGCTGGAGTTCAGGAGAAAAAACTTTACTCCCTCATATGGAAAAGGACAATAGCCTCCCAAATGTCAGATGCAGTCATTCAAAGAACAGAGATAAACATAGGCAGTGATAGTTTTACACAAAAATTCATTGCCTCTGCAGAAAAAATCAAGTTTGACGGTTTTTTAAAAGTATATCTGGAATCTGCAGATGACGAAGATAATGCTGGGGATGCTTTTCAGAAACTTCCCACACTTAAGACGGGGCAACAGATGAATGCACTGACAATTAAAGCTGTTGAAAAATTCTCACAAAAGCCCCCAAGATATACAGAGGCTTCTCTGGTTAAAAAACTCGAAGAACTTGGCATAGGAAGGCCATCAACATATGCACCTATTATTTCAACTATTATTATGCGAGGATATATAGTCAAAGACAGTCGACCGGGTCAGGAAAGAGCTTGCAGGGAAATTATACTTGAAAATGGGAAAGTGTCTTCAAAAGTTTTGAAAGAGACTTGGGGTGCAGAAAAAAATAAACTCTTCCCTGAAGATATAGGGATTGTGGTTAACGACTTTTTGCTGGAAAACTTTGAATCAATTATGGATTACAATTTCACAGCAAAAGTTGAAGAGGATTTTGACACTATAGCCGCAGGTAAACTTGTATGGAACGAAGTAATTGAAGATTTCTACAGACCTTTTCATAAACAGGTTGAGAAAACTTTAGAAATTTCAAGACCCACCAATGCAGAAAGGAAACTCGGCAAAGACCCTAAAAGTGGCAAAAATCTGTACGTCAGGATAGGACGTTTTGGACCATTAGCTCAAATCGGAGATAATGACGACCCCGAAAAGAAATTTGTCAGCCTTGCAAAAGGACAGCTAATTGAGACAATAACGCTTGAAGAAGCTTTGAAACTTTTCGAACTTCCAAGAGTAGTAGGATCATATAAGGGCAAAGAGATTGTAAGCGGCATTGGTCGTTTCGGACCATTTCTCAAATATGACAGTAAATTTATTTCACTTGGCAAAGAGAAAGATCCAAGGACTGTTGATTTGGAAAACTCCATTGAGATTATAGAAGAACACTTTAAAAAAGAGAAAGAGAAAATTATCAAAGAGTTTCCAAAAGAGGGAATACAGATTTTAAACGGCCGTTTTGGAGCATACATTAAAAGGGGAAAAGATAATTTCAAGATACCCAAAGGTACCGACCCGAAATCTCTTGAATTGGAAGAAGTGCTTGCTATAATTGCAAAGGGAAGTAACGGAAAACATCATGGGTAAAAACAAATTCCTTGAACAGATACCCGCTGCAGCAATCAGTGGAAATTGCAGGGATGGTATAGTTGTAATCATAAACGTCACCGGCAACAATATACTTTTTCGATATCTGGAAAACCTTTATCCACAAAGTAATTACAAGATCTATTACACAGAACCCGGTATTGATCAGTTGAGAGAAACTATTGAACAGTGCGGACAATTTGATTTGAAAAGTATAGTACTTCTCGGCGAAAAAGTTCCCGACATTCAGTCACTCAATTTGCATGGCTCTATTTCACTTATCTCAAACGGAGGAGAAATTGGGGGATATAAACTTCTTCCATCCATTCTCGAGAATCCGGGAATTTCCGATTTTACTCATATTGGCTATCAAACTTACCGATATGATCCAGCTTTACTTAAAATTACAAGAGAAAAATCGTTCGATGATCTAAGACTGGGGCTTCTGCGAAAAGACCTTACTCTTGCCGAACCTCCTATACGCAATTCAGATTATGTCTTTACAGATATCAATTCAGTAAGAGTCTGTGATTTCCCTGAAAGTTTCACAAAATCGCCTAATGGCCTTTACGCTGAGGAACTTTGCCAATTGGGCAGGTATATCGGTATGAGCCTCTCGTTAAAGACACTTTTTGTTTACGGTTTCCCTTCCGATCTGCAAAATTCTCCAATCTCGTGCCAGTTGGTTGCAGAATTTATATGGCATTTTGCAGAAGGATTAGCTTCAAATATAATGGAAAACCCCGCAAATGCTGATAATGAGGACTTATTTCTGAGAAAAATTGTAAGTTTGGGACAAGATGGACAGGATATTATCTTTGTTACAAGTCGATCTTCAGGTAGATGGTGGATGGAAATTCCTGACATTAAAAACGGTGATAATCTCTATGTTGCATGTTCTAATTCGGACTACTTCACTGCTTGCTCGGGAGAAATACCACTAAGATGGCTTTACTTTTATCAAAAATTTAATAGCAAATAATAATAATTTATTATTATATTTGCTACATAACAATAAATCCTTAAGCTATGCCTAAGTATCAGATTGATCAGATAGACCAGAAGATATTATCATTTCTTGTTAAAAATGCAAGAATGCCATTTCTAGAAATAGCCCGTGAATGCGGTGTTTCCGGGGCAGCAATTCATCAAAGAGTCAAGAAGATGGAAAACCTCGGCATTATTACCGGTTCAAGACTCCTGGTGAAACCTCAAGCATTGGGTTTGAATGTATGTGCCTATGTTGGTGTCAGTCTTTCCCAGGCCAACCAGTATCCTTCAGTCATTGAGGCATTGAAACAAATTCCGGAAGTTGTGGAGTGTCATTTTGTAACCGGGAAGCATGCTCTTATGCTCAAAATATACTGCCAGAATCACGATCACCTTATGGAAATTCTTATAAATACAATTCAAAATATACCTTCAGTAGAGCAAACTGAAACTTTCATATCGCTGGATCAGGCAATAGAAAGGCAGGTTTGGGTAAAGGATTATCCATCAAAACCATCTACACTCAAAAAACACTAAGAATTGCTTTTGCAATTAACAGGTCTTCCTGCTGAGTTATTTTTATATTTATGGGATCTCCCTCTACAAGAGAAATTTGACAGCCTGCACTCTCAACCACTGAGGCGTCGTCTGTAAATGACTGAGAATATGGTTGTTCATAAGCATTTAGCAAAATTTCTGAATCAAACACCTGTGGAGTTTGTACAAAAACAAACTCTTCTCTGTTTACAGGCTTACTTTTACCATCAGACATCAAAACCCTCATTGAATCTGCTGGTTTAACAACAGGAATAGCTGATCCACATTCTGAGGCTTTGGCGTATAATGATTCTATAAATTCAGAATGAACAAATGGCCTTACTCCATCGTGAACAGCAACCAATACTCCTTTGGGAATAATACTTAGAGCATTTTTTACCGAATGAAAGCGAGTTATACCGCCCGCAACAATTTTATGTGTCCCATCAAGACCTGCTGCAGCACATGTCTCCTTCCATCTGTCCATATATGCAACCGGCAATGCGATAATAATTTCCACAGGAAAAGCAAGGTTTAAAAAAACTTCAAGAGTCCTTAAAAGTAACGGTTTCCCCCCAAGATTTATAAATTGCTTGGGGATGTCAGTTCCCATCCTTGTTCCAACTCCTCCGGCAACAATGATTGCAAAGTGTCTTTTATCCATTTTTTTAATTTTATAGAGACAAATTTATATATTAATTGCCTTTTTTAGTAGTTTTGCAATCATCATCACATATGGACAAGAAGATAATAAAAAAAGCTCTCATCTCGGTATATCATAAAGATGGGATTGACACTATTGCCTGGAAACTACACGGGGCAGGTGTTGAAATAATTTCAACAGGAGGTACTTACGATTATTTAAAAAG
>Ga0208198_1000281_pt1 | contig 60191 bp, 52 predicted proteins | sample AD_JPNTR2_MetaG_FD_184446 | JGI IMG/M metagenome (GOLD analysis project Ga0208198, IMG submission 184446) | Active sludge microbial communities of municipal wastewater-treating anaerobic digesters from Japan - AD_JPNTR2_MetaG (SPAdes) (version 2) | ecosystem: Engineered > Bioreactor > Anaerobic...
CAAATAAAAAATCAATACCGTGAGGCTATTAATTTGTATGATTCATTACTGCAAATATGGGTAAACGAACCTAACATTCTTTATCAAAAAGCCCTTTGTTTAATCCGGATGAATCAACCGGATGAAGCTTTAGCAAACTTTCATCAAATCATTGCCTTACGACCATGTTTTGCGGGAGGATATTATGGAGCTGCAACAGCTTGTGTTGCTATGGGGCAATGGGAGCAGGCCTTTGACTATATCGAAAAAACTATTGCATTAGATTCAGAAAACTCAGAATATTTTCTGCTGCGTGGCAGAATTTTGATAGGTTTAAATCGTACAAAAGAGGCATGTAAAGATTTTAAAAAGGCCAAGAAAATGGGTAATCAGGATGCTCCTTTTGCTTTATATAATTATTGTAAATAGCTACTTGTTTTATTTATGTATTTCATAACTGAACCTATAAGCTCTTTAGATCTTATAGGTTTTGTAATAAAATCGTTGGCTCCAAGTTGAAAACATTTTTCTTTTTCGTTATTCATAGCAAATGCACTCTGGGCTATTATCGGATTTTTGTTATCAACTGCTCGTATGGTTTTAATAGCGTCGTAACCGTTCATAATAGGCATCTGTAAATCCATCAAAATAAGATCGATTTTCTGATTTTTATGAAATTCAATAGCCTCGGCTCCATTTTTTGCCCAAATAACTTTGGCTTTGGTAGGTGCAAGGAGCTCATGAATAAGCATATAATTCACATGGATATCTTCAACTACTAAAATAGTTTTGCTATCAAAGTTGGGAGTTTCAATATTTTCAGGTACCGAAATGTTTTCCGCTTGCTTAATCAAACTTCCCGGAATGGTAACATAAAATGTGGAACCTTTGCCTTCTTGGCTTTCAAAAGAAAGCCTTCCTCCCAATAGTTCAACGATATTTTTAGCTAGAGCCAATCCTAACCCTGCGCTTCCACTTTGTCGTGTGTAGGAGTTACTATGAAGGAAGAAATCAAAAATGTTTTGCTTTTGTTCAGGAGCAATTCCTGTGCCGGTATCACGAACATATATGGTTAAATCATTATTGTTCATGAATCGATATCCTAAAGTAACATTGCCTTTCTGGGTGTATTTAAAGGCATTCTCCAGCAGATTCGAAACCACTTGTTTGAGTCGATACGAGTCGATATACAAACTGAGATCGGTGGTTTTTTCGGGATATTCAATGTTAAATTTTAGATCGGACGATTTTTCAAAATTTTTACCCAACATAATCATCTCATTCAGAATGGGTTGCCAATCGACCCATTCTTTCTTAATATTCAATTCTCCCGCCTGAATCTTACTTGCATCGATGATATTATCGAAAATTTTAACTAATGAACGGGCACTTTGGGTGATTAGCATTATAAATTCTTCCCTCTGATCGGTTGTCAGATCAGGATCAGCAAGCAGATCACTAAAGCCTACAATGGAATTCACCGGATTACGAATCTCTTGCGACATGTGGCTTAAAAAAGCCGATTTGATTCGAATGGCCGATTCTGCTTTTACCATCGCATCCGACAAGTTATGGAAATCAATATATCGTTTTATTACCTGTGCAAGATATTGGGTGTAGGTTTTCCAAAAGTCAGAATCAAACGGATCCATTCTCTTATCGGGAAGATGGAGAATTAGAAGACCTAAAGTCTCTTGATTGTTTATACGGATAGGAATAAAAACTATTGTTTCGTCGTTCCAACCGTGTCGGTCGGCAAGAATTCTATCTTGTTTATTTACATCGGTTCCTGTAAAAAACACTTGCGAACTTTCCAACAAGGTACGGAAATGTGAATTCAATCGCAAATTAACAACTTCCGGAAATATTAAGGACGACTGGTGTTGTTCGCAAATGTAGCTTTTTCGTCGGATAGCTGTTGCTCCTTTTTCGTGCAAGTAGAATCCGATGCACTGAATATTGCAATACTGTTGAATGATTAATAATAGTTTTTGAATCTTAAGGTCAAATTCAGCGATATCGCTAAACAAAAATATTGTTTTATCGAGCAATGATAGCTGATTGTGAAGATAGTTGACTTCGTGATCCATTGATTTATCTTTTTGGGATTGCCAAAGATATTTAATTTTTGAAGGATTAACAAATTTCCTTTTGGAAGATAGTAGCAATAATGTTGCAGAACCGTATAAAATTTACTACAATTGCACACAAAAATAACGAAGAGTTCAATAATAAGTCACAGCTATATATCAATATTTTAGTAATTAAACCTACTACGTAAAAATATATTTATGCAACGAAAAATCACCGTTATTGCTCTAATACTGATTTTGTCAATCAAAATGTTTGGACAATATGAGATTACTGTAAAAATCAAAGATCTACCCGGAAGAAAAATTATTTTAGCACAATATTATGGCGATAAGAACTATATCATCGACACTCTTATCTTGAATTCGAAAGGTATTGGTGTGTTTAAAGGCGACAAATCTTTGAAAGAGGGTTTGTACTTAATTGTTTTGCCATCAAGAAATTATCTTGATTTTATAGTTGAAGGGAATCAAAAATTTACGCTTGAATTTTCTAATGCATCTGATATACTACAAATGGTAGGAAAACTATCGGTAAAAGGTTCCGAGCCGAACCAAATTTTCAAAGAGTATCAACTCTTCATGTTTGAACGAACTAAAGCCATTATGGATTTGAAAGTAGTGGTGAATGACAAACAAAAATCTGATTTTGCCCGTCAGAAGGCTCAAGAACAAATTGACAAGCTCACCAAAGAAATATCGCAAAAACAGCAGGAAATTATCCAAAAATATCCACAAAGTCTGTTAGCCAAAATAGTAAAAATGTTTCTCGATATTGAAGTGCCTGCCATTGGTGATGAAATCAATGGCATTCGTGTCGACTCGGTGTATCAATACAATTTTTATAAAGATCATTATTTTGATAACGTGGATTTTAGCGATGGACGTCTTGTTCTTACACCCGTCTATCACGCACGCTTAGCAAACTTTTATGATAAAGTGGTAGCACCCATATCGGATAGTATTATTGCGGCATCTAGAGTTCTTTTTGCGAAAATTCCTGAAGATTCTGAATTTTTTTCATACACTTTGCAGTATCTTTTCAACAAGTATAGCCAAAGCAAAATCATGGGACACGATAAAGTGGTGGTTTATCTAGCGGATACTTATTATTTACGTGGAAAAACACCTTGGATAACCGACGATTTTAAGAAAAAACTAACAGAACGTATTGAGCGCATGCGTTATAATCAAATTGGAAATGTTGCTCCTAATCTGGAGAAGGCTCAAACTCCTGATGGATACTTTTATCCTCTGCATTCGGTTAATGGTAAAGCAATACTCTTAATATTTTGGGATCCGGATTGTGGACATTGTAAAAAAGAGATACCACAGATTTTAGAATTTTATCACAAATATCATCAAAAAGGATTCGATGTATATGCTTTTTACACACAAAACAATGTTGATGAATGGAAAAAAGCTATTCAAAATTTTCAAATCGAGGATTGGATTAATGTTTACGATCCGTTTAATTTTACCAACTTCAGGACTCTTTATGATGTTTATTCTACGCCAATGCTGTATTTACTCGATCAGAACAAAAAGATTGTCGCAAAACGATTTTCAATTGATTCGCTCGAAAGTTTATTAAATGAATTTCTAACAAAATAATATTCTTATGCTTTGGATTTGGCTTACAATTTCGTTGCTTTTATCTTATCTGTTGGGTAGTATTCCGACGGCGGTTTGGATAGGAAAATCTTTCTACGGTATCGATGTCAGGCAACACGGTAGTGGGAATGCAGGTGCAACCAACACATTTCGGGTTTTAGGGAAACGCCCTGGCATTGTGGTTCTTCTTATCGATGTGTTAAAAGGATTTGCAGCCGTGGTTGTGGCCGGGGAAATAATGCATTTGGCCGGCATTGACGAACTTTCATGGATAAAAATCGTTGCCGGATTGGTTGCCGTTGTGGGGCATATTTTCCCAATATTTGCTCAATTCAAGGGGGGGAAAGGTGTAGCTACCATTTTGGGAGCTGTTTTTGGCATCAATCCTCTTGCATCTCTCATTGCGTTAATTGTTTTTAGTATCATTCTGATTACAACTCATTATGTAAGTTTGGGTTCAATATTGGCAAGTATGACCTTTCCTCTGATTGTCTTTTTTATTCAACATGAACCTTCGATTTGGATGAAAAGTTTTTCCATTTTTGTGCCGATTATGATGATTCTAACTCACCGTCCTAATATTGAACGATTACGACATGGAAAGGAAAACAAAACCTATATCTTTAAGAAACCCGACAACTAAATAATTTCTTTTTCAGTCAATCCCAGATAATCTGCGAGCAATTCTTTCAGTGTGCTTGTGTCGATATCGATAAACTGTTCACCAGGCTTAAATGCACTAATTTTGCCAGTTTCCTCTGAAACCACAATAACAAAGACATTTGTAACCTCCGTGATTCCTATGGCTGCACGATGACGCATTCCCATACTTGGCGGAAGATCGCTTGAACTTGATAAAGGTAAAATACAGCGCGCAGCAAGAACGCGATTGTTACGAACAATGACCGCCCCATCGTGCAAAGGGCTGTTTTTAAAAAAGATATTTTCCAGTAATCGTGCTGAAATTTCTGCATTCAGAATGTCTCCCGATTGAATTATTGATTTGGGAATTTTGTATTCCGAAATAACTATTAAGGCACCGGTTTTCGTCCCCGACATGTTGGCGCATGCATAAGCAATTTCGTCTATCTTCTGTAAACTTATTTCAGGATTTTTATTGAATAATGTATCAAAATTGAACTTTTTATCGAGAAAATCGCGATTTCCTAACATCAAAAGAAATTGTCGGATCTCGGGTTGAAAGATGATGATAACTGCTAAAACTCCAACCCCCATGAACTGTCCGATAATAGTATTCAAAAGTTCCATTTTGAAGGCAATTACAATTTGCCAAAACAGGTAAATCAGAAATATTCCGACAAAAATGTTGATAGCTATGGTTCCTTTAATCAATTGATAAACTTCATAGAAGAGAATTGCAACAATAAGAATATCCAAAAAATCAAAGAAATCAAATGTAATAAACAACGATATCATTTAATTGGAGGTTAACGTTTTTTGAACTACTAATACGGTTTGAACACATTCTTTTACATCGTGAACTCTTAAGATATTGGCTCCGTTGACAATTGACAGGGCGTTGAGCGCAATGGTTCCGGGAAGACTATCTTCAGGAAGAATGTTTAAATATTTATAAATAAGCGATTTCCGTGAAATTCCCATCAAAATTGGTAGATTCAACGCTTTAAGTATGTGTAAATTATTGATAATATGATAGTTTTGATCAATATTTTTTGCAAAGCCGATTCCCGGGTCAATAATTAAATCTGATATACCATTCTCAATACATTTTAGTTTCAATTGTCCAAAATATTGCGAAAGATCTAACATTAAATTCTGATACTGAGTTAACGATTGCATAGTTTGAGGATTTCCACGCATATGCATGCCGATATAACCTATTCCAAGTTCCCCAACAGTGGAAATCATTTTATCGTCCATTTGACCACCGGAGATATCGTTGATTAAGTCAACGCCGTAGTTATGATATGCTCGTCGTGCAATTTCAGAACGAAAAGTATCGACCGAAACAGGAATTTCCGGATAGTGTTCATTGACGTATTCCAAGGCAGGTTTAATTCGTTCCCACTCTTCATCCTGATCAATAATTTTGGCACCCGGTCGTGATGACATTCCTCCAATGTCAAGAAAATCAGCTCCATCGGCAATAATTCGATCGATGTGAGAGAACAAATTGCCGTTTAACATGCAACTCGACGAATAGAATGAATCGGGAGTACAATTAACTATTCCCATAACTGCCGGGCGATTCCATTCCCTTATTTCTCCTTTAACCTTAAGCGATAAATTCATGATGCCATTGATTTTTTTGGTATGAGAATGGATTTTCGTTTTTTTTCTACTGCTTTTTTTCGATATTTGTTGATGCAAAAGTAGCAAACAAATCAGAAATATCGAACTGAAAAATACTCACCCCAGCTAAGATAATTTTTCTATGTCATTTATTGTTATCGAAGGGCTCGATGGTTCGGGCAAATCAACGCAAGTGAAAAAAGTGTGTCACTACTTATCAGAACATAACATTCCTTTTGAGTATATTCATTTCCCACGTCTAGAAGATCCTTTTTTTGGGTTACTCATAGCCCGTTTTCTACGAGGCGAATTTGGAACTCTGCATTCGGTTGATCCTTATTTAGTGGCAATGCTTTATGCCTCCGATCGTTGGCATGCAGCGGCAACCATCAATGATTGGATTATGCAAGGGAAGTTGGTTTTGGTTGATCGCTATGTTTATTCGAATATTGCTTACCAAACATCAAAAATTGCCGATAAAGAGGAAAAGAAAAAGCTCCGTGATTGGATTTTTCAACTTGAGTATGAACAATTCAAAATCCCTAAACCCGATATAAATATTTGGCTCGATGCTCCGTTAGCCTTTGTTGAAAAAAAACTCAGTTCGAACCGCGAAAGTGAAGATCGCCGATATTTAGAGCAAAATCAACGAGATATTCACGAAGTGGATATCGATTTCCAACGAGCTGTTTATCAAGAATATGCGCAATTTTGCACAGAATATGACGATTTTAGGCGTTTGATTTGTTATGATGAACAAAACCAAATGCTTTCCGAAAATACTATTTTCAGCATGCTGATCAAGTATATCCAAAACTACTTTTAATGGTTTTAGAAAGATACCTTTAGAATTGCAATCGGTTTGATAAAAAGAGTGTTCAAATGCTTAAATTTTAAGGTCATGAAAATTATTAGAAACATATCAAGATTACTCGTGGGACTTGTTTTCCTCTTTTCCGGATTTGTAAAAGCGGTTGATCCCATGGGATCGCAATTTAAATTCAACGATTATTTTGTGGCCTTTGGAATGGAATGGCTCATGCCGTTAGCATTGGTGTTTGCCATTATGTTGGCAGCTACGGAATTCATCGTTGGATTTGCCTTGCTGAACAATTCCTTTACTCGTTTTTTCGCATGGATAGCCTTAATTTTCATGCTGTTTTTTACAGTTTTAACCTTTATTCTTGCCATTAAAAATCCGGTGACCGATTGCGGATGTTTTGGCGATGCCATTATTTTAACCAATTGGCAAACATTCTATAAAAACCTTGTTATTCTGATTCCGACATTCATCCTATTTTGGCAACGTAAATACTTTAAAAGCAGTTTCGAAAAATTGGGGATGTTCTTCCAGTCTGCTGTTGGAGTAACAATAGTTGCTGTTGTTATCGGTGTTTCGCTGAAGTATCTTCCCTTGATAGATTTTCGCCCATATCGAGTGGGCCAAAATATAGCTTTAGCATCCAAAGAGCATCTTGTGGGAGCTCCCAAACCCTTGTTTGAAACCACTTTGATTTATGAAAAAAATGGCGTAAAACAATCATTTTCGTTGAACAACTTGCCCGATTCAACCTGGAATTGGGTTGAAACTATCAATCGAACAATTTCGGAGGGTTATTCTCCCAAAATCAAAAATTTTCATCTCATGAGTCTCTCCGGTAACGATATTACCGATCGTATCTTGAACCATGAGCAACCAGTATTAATGATTTGCATTTGGGATCTTTCTAAAATTTCGGAACAAGAGGCTACTTATTTTAATCAAATTGCCTATCGTGCTCAAGAAAGCAACATTTATACAATCATGGTTACCTCCGCAACTCCAAGCGAAATTGAACAATACGAAAGGAATTATTTACCAACCTTCTCTATTAGTACTGCCGATCCCATTACACTTAAAACCATTGTTCGCGATAATGGCGGGATTGTCTTTTTATATAAAGGAACTGTTTTACAGAAATGGAACCATCGAGCATTTTTTGATCCTCTTGAGATTACAGAATACCGACTTTTAAATGAAGCAATGAAAAAAGGAAGCCCCAATCCAATGATGCAAACCATTTTTTATCTTTTGATAATTGTCCTTATTTCACTTATTCTTGAATGGATCGGACTATACACCAAAAAGCATATAAATCGGCGTTTTTATCTATAAACAAATCATAAAACCAAAAGAAAGGAAGAGAGGGTGTAGATAAATCATTTTTCTAGAAATCGACCGGAACATTGTTTTATGAAACGATTAATTAAACAATCGTGCTATTTAATCTTAGTATTGTGGGGAATCGTCTCTCTACTATTTTTTCTTTTTAACATTTTGCATGGCGATCCGGCACGAATGCTGACTGGCCAACGAGCAGACGAAGAAACCATTAGAAACATTAGACGTGATCTTGGTCTCGACCAACCGCTTTGGAAACAATATCTGTTGTACATAAACGATTTATCGCCGCTTTCATTAGACCGTGATAATGACCAACGTCGATATACAGGAATTCAACTTGCCCGAATCAAAGAGTATCGGTTAATTATTAAATGGCCATACTTGCGAGAATCGTTCCAGACACGCAAATCAGTGGCAAGTATGATTTTAGATGCATTACCTTTATCGTTGCTGCTTGCTGTTTTTGCTATTGGTTTATCGGTTTTAATTGGAATTCCATTGGGGATAATTGCAGCTCGCACAAAAAATAGCTTAGTTGACAAGAGTATCATTGGGTTTTCGTCGTTGGGAATGTCGTTACCATCGTATTTTGCAGCTATTTTGATGGCGTGGATATTTGCTTTTTTGCTGAAAGATTACACCGGATTATCAATCACAGGAAGTTTGTTTGAATACGATTTAAACGGCAAGTATCTTGCTCCACAAAACATTATTTTGCCCGGAATTACCCTAGGTTTAAGACCTCTTAGCGTGGTTGTTCAATTAACCCGTAACTCGTTAGATCAACAAATGAAACAAAATTATTTTCGAACGGCTCGAGCTAAAGGATTAAGCGTAAATCAAGCCATACGTCGTCACGCATTGAAAAACGCACTCAATCCGGTTGTGACAGCCATAAGTGGCTGGTTTGCTTCGATGATTGCCGGGATGGTTTTCGTTGAATATATTTTCTCGTGGAAAGGAATTGGTTTTATGTTGGTGGAAGCATTGAATCAATACGATTTTCCAGTGGTAATGGGTTGTATTTTGATAATTTCTACTATCTTCATAGGCATTAATTATCTCACCGATTTTGTTTATACTTTATTGGATCCAAGAATTCGTCTATCATCAAATAATCTTTAAATTCAGAAAGTTATGAGAAAAAAAATTGTTGCCGGCAACTGGAAGATGAATAAAAATTTCCAGGAAGGAATTGAATTAGCAATGGCTATTCAGCAACGTTTAACAAACTATAGGGGGAATAGTATAGTAGTACTTATTCCACCTTTTGTTCATATCTCAAAAATCAGGGAGGTCATTAATCATCCGATGATAAAAATTGGTGGACAAAATTGCAGCAACAAAGCTTCAGGAGCTTATACCGGTGAAATTTCAGCTGAAATGCTATCGAGTTCTGGTGCCGATTATGTCATCATTGGGCATAGCGAACGTCGTCAATATTTTGGTGAAACCAATGAATTGTGTCAGGAAAAAATAAATCTAGCCATCGACAATCAGCTTTGTCCGATTTATTGCATTGGTGAGACACTGGAAGAGCGAAACAGCAATCAAACTTTCCATGTTATTGAAAAACAATTGAAAGAAGGTGCCTTTGGTTTAGATGCCGACGATTTCTCAAACATAGTTTTAGCTTACGAACCGGTTTGGGCTATTGGAACCGGACTCACAGCAACAAAAGAACAAGCACAAGAAGTTCATGCATTTATTCGGCAACTTATAGAAAATCAATATAATCGAGATATTGCTCATAAAACTACTATACTCTACGGTGGTAGCTGTAAACCGTCGAATGCCGAAGAATTGTTTTCCCAACCCGACGTAGATGGAGGATTAATCGGAGGAGCCTCATTAGTGTCCGATGATTTTGTCAATATTGTTTTAGCCAACAAATAATCATGAACACCTACGTTGAAACTTCATTTTATCTTCCAGAAATTTCCCCCGAATTGAAGGAGATTCTGATAGCCGAATTGAGCGATATCGGATACGAATCGTTTATCGAAGAAAACGATGAACTTAAATGTTATATTCCAAGAGAAGATTTCAATTCCGAGATCTTGTATCAAACGTTGAAACAGCTATCCGATCAAAATATCACCTATCAGGTAAAATTAATTCCCCGAGAAAATTGGAATCAAACATGGGAGGCAAACTACGAACCGGTACTGATCGATGATTTCTGTTACATTTATGCTTCGTTTCATCCACAAAAAGCCTATCCCATGCAAATCTTAGTCGAACCGAAGATGTCGTTTGGAACAGGTCATCATCCCACTACACGATTAATGATAAGGGCTATGAGAGCGATCAATTTTGAAAATAAAGAAATTCTCGACATGGGATGCGGAACGGGAATTTTATCCATTGCTGCTGCAAAATTAGGTGCGAAGCATATTTTGGGCATCGACATTGACCCGTGGGCCGTGGAAAATTGTATTGAGAACTGTTCGTTAAACCATTTGACCAATATTTCATGTATTCTAGGCGATGCGAAAACAATCGATAATCATTATGATATTATCCTGGCCAATATTAATAGAAATATTCTCTTTCATGACATGGAAGTATATTCTAATCATTTGAAAACCAATGGATATTTACTTCTAAGTGGTTTTTTTACCGAAGATGAAAATCTATTGCTCAATCATTCGGCAAATTTTTCACTTCTGTTTGTCAGGAAATTCGAAGAGCAAAACTGGTCGTGTATGATATTGCAGAAAAGTAAGTAATAATTGTTGATTATAACTAGAGATGAAATCACCTTTAACCATTTCACTGTTCTCGGTAATCTTATGGTTTAATGTTCGAGCAATGGCACAAGATACCGAAGATTTTATCCTTTGCGACAGTGCTTTCTTGGTGAGAGTAAATGAAATGATAATAAATAATTTCGAATCCAAGCGAGAAGCAAATAAATACTTTGAATCCTTTACCAAAGCTTGGAAAAGCGATTTTTTTTCAACCGAAATGCAATTTGATATCTGCGAAATTTCTCAAAACCTGATTATTCGCCGGCAAGTTGCTTTTCAAAGTTATAAGTCCTATCTTGATCTATTAATTTCCTTTGCCCAAAAGAGTGAGCAAAGGCAAAATTATCAGATTTTCAATTACTTATTAAAGGAATATTGCAATAACAACGAGCTTTCGTTTTCGTTCATTTCCGCTTTTATTCAAAGAGTTAAAAGCTTAATTGAAGGGAATTTACTGTTTGATAGTCCGCAAACACAATGGAAATCCACGATTAACAACTACGAATTTACCATTTCCGATGATGGACATTTGGAAATTAATTTCCCCTCCTGCGATCTAATTTGTTATGCCCAAAACGATAGTATTGTTATTTACGATACGGAAGGAAAATATAGTTTAAAAGATTTAATATTCAGAGGAGAGAGAGGAAAGGTAACATGGGAACGTGCCGGCTACAGCCCCGATTCGATGTATGCCGTTTTTGCCCATTATAGCATGGAATTAACCCGAAGTCTCTTGATTGTAGATACTGTGGAATTTTACAACTATGTATTTTTTGAGGAACCAATTTTCGGACGATTGCGTTATCAGGCAGAAAAAATACTTTCACCGTCAGAAGCACGATTCCCCAAGTTTGAATCATTTCAGAAACAATTTACCCTGAGCGAACTCTATCCCAAAGTTGATTATATCGGAGGCTATGTTCAGCACGGAAGTCGATTCATTGGTTCTGGAACTAAAGAAGAGCCTGCAATCCTTGATTTCTGGCGCGAATTCAATGATGTCATCAACGGCGATACGGTTCAAACAATGAAGGTAGCCCTGCGCTGCATGAGCGAAGAATATACGTTTACCAAAGATAAAGTATATTCAGATTTTGCAATAATATCAATTTATCTTGATCAGGATTCCATTTATCATCCCGGGATAAAAATGCAATTTTTTGTTCAACCACGGGAAGTCTATCTTTTGCAAGATAACGACCTTGCCAATATGTCGCGAGCATCTTATTACGATTCCTATCACATGTTGGAATTTCGTGCCGAATTGCTCACATGGAAACTCGATCAACACAACGTATTTTTTACTCGCATGTTAGGAACCCAAAGCAGCAAAGCAATTTTTGAGTCGTATAACTATTTTGCTGCGGATCGTTTTTTTAAACTGCAAGGTATTGATCATCAGCACCCTCTTTTTCAAATCCGCGATTTTGTTCAAAAGCGTGGCAATGAAACTTTCACTGCAACAGAACTTGGAGCTTTTATGAGATATTCTGAATCAAAAATGCGGCAATTGCTTTTGTTGCTTTCATTCGAAGGATACGTATACTATGATCGTCAAACCTTCACAGCTACCGTGAGACCTAAACTTTATGAAAGTTGCCTTGCCGCCACCAATCAAAAAGACTACGATGTGATTGCCATTGAATCAGAAATGGAGGGAAGAAATCCTAATGCGGTATTAAATTTAAAAAACTACGATATTAACATATTTGGCATTAAATCGTTCCCTTTCTCCAAAACAAACCGAATAATAGCTTTTCCGCAAAATGGAACCATTACCCTTCAACGCGACCGGAATATTTTGTTTGGGGGAATACTCAGAGCTGGGTTATATTCTTTTTTTGGAAAAAGGTTTGTTTTTAATTATCAACAATTTAAAATTGATCTCGAAGAAGTTGACAAAATGTTGCTTGATGTTGTAACCGGTATGCAGCCCAATGGGGAATATATTGTTGAAAAAGTTAACAACTCTATTAGTGACATTAAAGGATTTATACTGATTGACAATCCCAAAAACAAATCGAGTCGTTATTCCATTCCCAAATACCCAATATTGGAATCGACACAGAATTCATATGTTTTTTATGATCATCTGTTTAATGGCGAATACCATCGCGACAGTGTTTATTTTTCCATAGACCCTTTCACAGTTGATAGCATAAATAACCCACAAGCCGAAAGGGTTAAACTTACAGGGGAATTTTATTCGGGAAATATTTTTCCGGTTTTCAGGGAAAATCTGACCATTCAAAAAGACCTCTCGTTGGGATTTATTCATAAACTGCCGGAAGCCGGATTTAAAACTTACGGCGGCATCGGAACTTCTCTTGGAACTATCGAAGTAGCAAACAATGGGATTAAATTACAAGGACAAGTAAACTATCGTAGGACTTCAACATGGAGCGACGAATTTACTTTTTTCCCTGACAGTATGCTTTCTCAATCGAAACGTTTCCTGAACCGTTCTTCATCTGAACCTTCTTTGCCGCTTATGGACGGAAAAGATATCTTCGTTAGATGGATGCCATATCAAGATCGAATTATTGGTAAAACCACAACTGCTCCAATCGATATGTTCAACGCTCAAGCCTCTTTATCAGGAACATTCGTGGTTGAACCTAACGTAGCAACCGGAAATGGCACTATGGATATTGAACGAAGTAAATTGTTAAGTAACGAATTTATTTATACCGAAAACACAATTTCTTCCGAAAAAGCCGAATGGAACTTAAAGACCAAGGATGGAACATCTTTAGCTTACGAATCAAACGACTTGAAAGCTTTTATTGATTTTACACAGAGAAAAGGAACTTTCACATCAAATTCATCGGATAATATCATGAGATTCCCTGTAAATCAATATTTGGCATATGCCGATCAAGTTGTGTGGAACATGGATCAAGATAATCTTGCGATTGCAACCGAAAAAGTTCACTCGTTTGAGGATCAAAGACATGCTGTTTTGTCAACACCAACATCACTAAATCCATCCGGATCCCTGTTTATCTCAACGCATCCGCGTCAGGATTCGCTTAATTTTATCTCACCGATAGCCTACATTGATCTTTCTCAAAATATTATTTCTGCCCAAAAGGTTGGTTTCGTAAACATTGCCGATGTCTCCATTCATCCTTTTGACAGCATCATCACCATTAATCCTAATGCTCAGCATAAAACCTTGACGAAAGCAGTGATTCTTGCAGACAGGCAAAATAAATATCATCGTATTTACGATGCCACTGTAAACATATCGGGAAGAAAGATATTTTCGGCTAATGGTTCGATTGATTATGTTGATGTTGATCGTAATCGTCAAGTAATTAAACTCGAAGTGATTACCGTCAATAAAGAAACAAATACTTCCTATGGTACCGGACGAATTGCAGAGGGAGCTGATTTTACTTTAAGTCCGGCATTTCGTTTTAAAGGCGATGTAAAACTATTTGCTGCTAATCCAAACCTATTTTTCCAAGGATACGCCAAAATGAAATGGCTACCTTCTGATTACACTGCTCACTGGATAAAATTTTCTTCAGAAATTAATCCTTCCATGGTCATGATTCCTGTAGATACTGTGAATTTAAACGATAAAAATCGTCCATTACTTCACAGCTTAGTAACCAATATGGATTCAATTAAAACCTACGTTCGATTTTTTCATGAATCGGAGCGCCCCAACTATCATGCTTACACAAACGTCTCAGGATTTTTAACCTTTAATTCGCAAGAAAAGAAGTACGAGGTGGGTAGTTATGAAAAAATCACCAATCGCTCAACGAGAGACGATTTTGTGTCGTTAAATTCAACCAACGGCAATTTTTATGCAGAAGGGAAAATAAAAATAGTACGCTCGCTCGATCTGGTTGATTTAATGTCGTATGGGAATATTAATTTTGATAAGCAAAAAAACGAAATTCTGTTCAGCACCTTCATGGTCTTTGATTTCTTTTTCAATGATCGGAATTTGGTGCGAATGGCCGACACGATAAATACAATTCAGGAATTGCTTCCAATTCAATTTAATAACAATATTTACACACTTGGAATGTCAAAAACCATTGGCGATACAGCATTTAACCGAATTATGGAACAAATGCAGCTTTTTGCAAAACCCAAAGAATTACCTGAAGGATACAAGCATTCTATAGTCTTATCAAACGTTAATATGAAATGGGATGCCGAAGATAATGCCTTTAAATCGTTTGGACCCATTGGAGTTAGCAATTTTCTGGATCGTCCTGTCAATAAAACTATGAAAGGAGCAGTTGAAATTCGTTACATAAAACAAAAACCGGAAGTAATGATTTATTTGGAACCCACACCCAATCTATGGTATTTCTTTGTTTACAAGCAAAATTCAATGCTTTCTGTTTCAAGCGACGAGCTTTATAATTCAATGATCGAAAAGATAAAATTTAAGCATCGTACTATTTCACGGGGAAAACAAACTTATACCTATTATCTCACCTATCCACGGATTAAAGATGAAACATTATTTTATTATGGCGGAGGCAAAAGAGAGGGTGACGATAAAAAAAGCAAACAAAAGAAACGATGATATAACTGCTAAACATTCATGATAGAAACCAAAAATCCTTTATTCATATCCGTAGAACTTGAAACAAGCGATCTGCTTCCTGTAGAAGAAGCGCATCACGCTTTGCATGTATTGAGACTCAAAGAATCGGACGAAATTACTATTACTAACGGAAAAGGGTTGGTGGTGGATGCTGTTATTACGAAAACCACTAAAAAGGAAGTTTTTTTTCAAAAAATAAAAGAGTACCACTTTCCTCCATTATTTCCGACACTTCATTTAGTGGTAGCTCCAACCAAAAACATAGAACGTTACGAATTTATGATAGAAAAGTGCACAGAAATAGGCTTATCATCGCTCACGCCAATCATTTGTAGAAAATCGGAGAGGAAAGAGCTGAAAATTGAGCGGTTAGAACGGATTGTAAACGCAGCTGTTAAACAATCGCAAAAGGCCTATATACCAACGATTCATCAACCTATTGCCTTTCATGAATTGGTTACAAATAAAAACTATGAAGCGCAAAAATTCATTGCTGTTTGTCAGGATATCCCCAAAAAAGATTTTTTTGTTGAAATACGCAAAGGCAATAATGCCATGATTATTATCGGTCCTGAAGGTGATTTTTCATCAGAAGAGACAGCTTTGGCTTTGGCGAATGATTTTATCCCTGTATCTTTGGGGCCAAGCCGATTACGAACCGAGACAGCTGGAATAGTCGCCTGTCATGCCTATTCATTAAAGCAACAATATTTTAAAAGCTATGAGTAAAAAATTTTGGATTGGAATTCTTTTTTTTATCAGCCTTGTGGCTAACGCATTTGCACAAGATTATACCATAAAGATAGCCCTATTAAAGTATGGTGGCGGAGGTGATTGGTATGCCGATCCAACAGCGTTGCCCAATTTAATAAAGTTTTGCAATGAGCATTTAAAAACATCGATCAATCCACAACATGATGTTGTCGAGGTTGGAAGTCCGCAACTTTTTGAATATCCTTTTGTTCACATGACCGGTCATGGAAACGTTGTTTTTTCCACTCAAGATGTTAAAAATCTTCGTCTTTATCTCGAATCGGGAGGTTTTTTGCATGTTGATGATAATTACGGCTTAGACCCCTATTTTCGAAGAGAAATAGCCAAAGTATTCCCTGATATACCTTTAGTAGAATTACCGCCCAATCATCCCATTTTTAAACAAAAATTCTTGTTTCTCAACGGACTTCCTAAAATTCACGAACATGATGGAAAAGATCCACAAGCCTTCGGGATCTTTATCAAGAATAGATTGGCTCTTCTCTATACCTATGAATCGGATATAAGCGACGGGTGGGAATCTCCTGAAGTGCATAACGACTCAGAAGAAACTCGACTTAAAGCCCTTAAAATGGGAGCAAACATAATTCAATACGTTTTTAATCAATAGATTATGGCATATCGAGAAAAGAAAATATTAATTGTTCAAACAGCTTTTATCGGCGACGCAATTCTTGCCACTGCTATGGTAGAAAAACTCGCCAATGCAATTTCTTGTGTTTCCATCGATATTTTAGTAAGAAAAGGAAATGAAGAAATCTTTAAGTATAATCCTCACATATCAACCATTTTAACGTGGAATAAAAAGCAAAATAAGTATCGTGAATTAATTCATCTTTTAAAGATTATCCGAAAAAATCGCTACGATATCATCATCAACTTGCAACGTTTTTTTTCCACTGGTAACCTCACTGCCTTTTCTCGAGCTAAAATGAAGATCGGATTTTCAAAAAATCCATGGTCGTTTTGCTTCCATTATGCTTACAAACATCGATTTGATGGAGGGCATGAGGTAGATCGTAATCAACAATTGATTGCATTCCTAACCGATTCCAAAGCAGCTAAACCCAAAATTTATATACCTCCCAAAGCCTTTGAATCGGTGGCGCAGTATAAAAAAGCCCCCTACGTTTGTATTGCCCCCGCATCGGTCTGGTTTACCAAGCAGTTTCCTAAAAAGAAATGGATTGAATTTGTGGATTGTTTGCCTCCACACTACAAAGTTTATCTCCTTGGTAGTAGTTCCGATTCAGATTTGTGTACCGATATCGTAAAAAACACTAAAAATCAAGGTGTTGAAAATCTTGCCGGTAAACTATCGCTATTAGAGTCGGCTGCATTAATGTGCGAGGCAGAAATGAACTATGTTAACGATTCTGCACCACTTCACCTTTGCAGCGCAACCAATGCCCCGGTGACCGCTATTTTTTGCAGTACCATTCCCGAATTTGGTTTTGGGCCGCTTTCGGATGTTTCTTACATCATTCAAACCGAACAAAAACTAGCATGTCGTCCTTGCGGTCTGCATGGCAAGAAACAATGTCCTGAAGGTCACTTTAATTGTGCAGAATCAATTGAAGTGAAGGCTCTATTAAACACTTTAAACCAATCGATTATCAGATGATGTTCGATGTAATAAATTTCTGGAATGACTTATGGAATATTGTTCCTCACGTTTTCAACTGGGGATATTTGCTGACTTTAGTAGCAATCATTATTATCATTATTAGTCAAAATCAATCTCCCTATAAAACCATCTCCTGGATTTTAGTTTTAGCTTTAGTGCCGGTTGTCGGTATCCTTCTTTACATTTTTCTAGGACAAAACTACCGTAAACAAAAGATTTTCAGCAGAAAAGGACTGATCGATTTTATTAAATTTGAAGAATTAAGCACCCGTCAATTATCTGATATTGATCGCAAAGCATTAAATAAAAAAGATCAATTTCTAAAGGATAAAATTAAGATTATCAAACTTTTATTGCAAAACAATAAAGCAATTTTGACCTATCATAACAAATGTCAAATTTTGAACAACGGAAAACAGAAATACGAGCTTCTCTTTGAGAAAATTGCTAAAGCAAAACATCACATTCATCTTGAATATTATATTTTTTATTCCGATAACATAGGTGAAAAACTTGGTAATTTGTTAATTAGCAAAGCAAAAGAAGGAGTGAAGGTGCGAATAATTTACGACCATGTAGGGAGTTGGGAAATTCGCAATCGGTTTATCAAACACCTTGAAAAAGAAGGCATTGAGGTTGGATGTTTTATGCCCGTTAAGCTTCCCTTTTTAACACGAAAAATCAATTTCAGAAACCATCGTAAAATTGCTGTAATCGATGGAAAAGTGGGATTTTTGGGAGGAATCAATATTGCCGATCATTACCTTCACGGCAAAAAAAATATTCCTTTTTGGCGCGATACTCATTTAATGCTGGAAGGTGAATCAGTAAACGCATTGCAAATTGTATTTGCAACCGACTGGTTTTTTATTAAAAATGAACTTCTCGAGCAAGCTGTATACTATCCCAAACCCACCATAAAAGAACAATGCATGATTCAAATCGTTACGTCGGGGCCCGATTCAGATTGGGAAAGTATTATGCAGGCCTATTTCACTTCGATTAATCTAGCTAAACGAAACGTTTACATTTCTACACCTTACTTGCTCCCCAACGAAAGCATCCTTACGGCTTTAAAAACAGCTTCATTGAGTGGAATTGATGTAAAAATTTTGATACCTGGAATAAGTGATTCATTTTTAGTTTATTATGCAACATTGTCTTTTGTGAAAGAATTGCTCGAAGCCGGCATCGAAATTTACTTTTATAGAAAAGGCTTCAACCATAGCAAAATTCTGTTGATTGACAATGAATTCTGTTCCGTGGGTACCGCAAATATGGACTATAGAAGCTTTAGTCAAAATTTTGAAGTTACTGCTTTGATTTACGATCCTGCTGTAACTTCGGAACTTACGTATTGGTTTTTAGAAGATCTGAAAGATAGCGAGATTGTAAACTTTCAAGAGTGGGACAATCGTTCAAAAATCGAAAAGTTTAAAGCAAGTGTTGCTCGCATTGCCAGTCCAATGTTGTAATCTTTTCAATCTATGATTTTTCGGGAAGGAGAGCATCTTGAAGTTGAAGTTGTCGGAGAAATTCCTGAAGAATTATCCGGTGGATGGGTTATCCGCTTCCCCGATGAAAGCCGGTCAATCCTTGAAAAAAAATATTACAACGGATATCCCATAACGGTTGGTCAACGGCTCCAAGGACGTATTGATAAAATTAATTGTGCCGGTAAAGTTTTTTTCGAACCCGCACATCCATGCTATGTTGTTGGAGAAGAATATTTATTTTCGGTAATATCGACTAAGATACTTAAAGTCAATCAATTTCAAATTACAGTAAAGGATTGTTTGGGAAACTTTGTGGAAATATTGTCGTTAAAACCACACTTGGAAGGCTCATCTGTGCGATTGAGGGTTCGTAATATCAGAAAAGGTAAAGTTTTTCTTGAATTTCCCGATGAACCTAAAATTGAAACAGAGCAATTTAAAACACTCGTAGTTTCGGGAACAGCAAAAGTTGACGGGGTTGAATGTTATGTGCTTAAAGATCAGGATGAAACAGAATATCACCTTCCCGTGAGATGGTATCAACATCATGGATTGGCAAAAGGTTTGAAGGTGGAATGTCGAATTTGGTTTTCCGAATCTCAAAATGCAGTGCGAATTGAACCAAAACACCCGTGCTATTCCGATAACCAATTGATTGAGGTAAATGTTGTAAAGCGCCCCAGTGGCTTTTATAGCCACGATTGCTTCAGGAAATTAATTAAAATTCATGGAATCGATCCCGAAAAGGAAGTTCCTCAGGTTGTTACTTGTCGTGTACTGCGAATTCGAAAAGGAAAGCCTGTTTTGATGTACGAACCAAAAAAGGATTAACGAATTAATTTAAATCGCAGTCGTAATACTCCATCTTCCCAAGAATGACTGATGATTTGGAACTGCCCGATTTCAGAAGTATTCGATACGTGGGGGCCAATGCAGGCGCATTGATCGTAATCGCCAATTTTCACTATACGAATGGTAGAAAAATCTATATCGGTGGGTAGTTTTGAAATATCGACTCGTGTTTTAGCTTCATCGAGGCTAACAAACTCTTCTGTAACAGGTTGATTCTTCTGAATCTGTTCATTTACTAAATTTTCAATCGTAGTAATTTCCTCATCGGTCAAAGGTCGATCCAAAGGGTAATCGCACTTCGACTTTTTTTTCTCGATATGGGCATTAAACGAACGACCGCAGGCATAGAGACGAACCATGGTTTGGTTCAAAATATGTTCAGCGGTATGCATGGGAGGAAAATAATTTTTTTCGCTCATACTATTCAGATAAACTTCGGTTAAGAAAATCGTTAATGGGTTTGATTAAAGTGAAATGTTCAATCACAAAACGCTGAAAATCATCTGTTTGGATCAGATCATGATTAAATGCTTTTGAAACAGTGAAACTTTTTAGTTTTAAAAGGTCAATGGCAGGATGATCGCTGCTATAGCCTGCCGGCGGATTTTTTAAACATAGCGAAGGTTCAATCTCGAAGCCTTGATAACTATTTTTGAATGATTCGGCAGAGAGAATCGAAAATATATCGTCATAGAAATCAGCAATTTCAACCCGAATTTTTTTTAGTATAATGCTTGAGGGCATATAAATCCCGCCTCCAATAAAGCAATTGTTTGGTTCAATGTGTAAATAATAACCGGCAAAGTCGGCAAATCGACGATTGGGAGCCAAAATAATTCCGAAATGTGTTTTATAGGGAGATTTATCGTTGGAAAACCGAATATCGCGATTTATCCGAAAAATACACTGTTTTGGTTCAACACCAACTAACCGAGAATCGATGCTTTGCATAGCAACTAAAACATTCGAAACAAATTCCAATAGTTTCGATCGAATAGCTTCGTATCGATTTCGGTTTTGTTGAAACCATGGCCTATGGTTATTAGCTTTTAATTCGGATAAAAATGGGATTGTGTCTGGGTGTAGCATAGAAAAATTGTTTAATTCTTAATATTCAAGATTATAATATATTGAATCTAAATATTTAGTTTAGATCTAAGAAATTTCCCGGTGATGGAGTTGGGGTTTTGGGCTACATCTTCCGGAGTGCCCGATGCTACAAGATATCCGCCATTGATTCCTCCTTCAGGCCCAAGATCAATTATCCAATCGGCCGATTTGATTACTTCAAGATTATGTTCTATAACCACAACAGAGTGTCCGTTTTTCAGTAATGCGTCAAAGGCTCTCAGCAATTTTTGCACATCATGAATGTGTAACCCGGTGGTTGGTTCGTCGAAAATAAACAGAATTTTTTGACCCTCAAAATCTGAATCTTTTGACAAATAGAAGGCAAGCTTCAACCGTTGAATTTCACCGCCTGAAAAAGTTGATGATGATTGTCCAAGTTTAACATAATCGAGTCCGACATCTTCCAACGGCTTCAGTTTCTGTGCTATTTTGTTAGCGGCTTTCTCAGTTTGAGAATTGAAAAAGGCAATTGCCTCACTAACAGTCATTTCTAAAACATCATAAATACTTTTTCCATGGTAGCTAACTTCCAAAATTTCATCCTTAAATCGCTTTCCGTTGCAGTCATCGCACACCAACTCAACATCGGCCATGAATTGCATTGGAACAACAATGATACCATCTCCTTTACAGGTTTCACAGCGTCCTCCTTCGATATTAAACGAAAAATGTGACGGTTTAAAATTCATTTGCTTTGACAATTGTTGCTCAGCAAAAAGTTTACGAATTTCGTCAAAGGCTTTGATATAGGTTACTGGATTTGACCGTGATGAACGTCCCACCGGATTTTGGTCAACAAATTCAACGCGTTGGTGAGCTTCGATATTTCCTGAAATTCGATTATGATCTCCTAAGAAATGGGTATTTTGGTTGTAAATAACCTCCATAGCGGGAACCAATATCCCTTTTATTAATGATGACTTCCCTGAGCCACTTACACCGGTGACTACCGTGAGAACGTTGAGCGGAATCTCTACATTGATGTTTTTTAAATTATTGTGACGAGCCCCCTCTATAATGAGCTTTTGTTTAAAAGAGCGTCTTTTGGCGGGCGGTTTGATTTGTTTTGCTCCGGTAAGGTAATCGAGTGTGATGCTGTTTCTTATTCCGCTAAATTCCTGGGGTGTTCCGGAAAAAACAACTGTACCGCCGTTAATTCCGGCAAATGGACCAATATCAACCAAATAATCGGCACTTCGAATGATTTCTTCGTCATGTTCAACAACAACCACTGTATTTCCGGCATTGCGTAATTTTTTCAAAATACGAATTAACCGTTCTGTATCGCGGGAATGAAGTCCAATGCTAGGTTCATCTAGGATATACAACGACCCCACCAAACTACTGCCTAACGACGTTGAAAGTCTGATTCGTTGAGCTTCTCCGCCGGAAAGCGTGTCGGCTCTGCGGTTCAGCGTTAAATAGCCTAATCCAATCTCTGTCAGAATTAAGAGTCGATGTTGAATCTCGAACAATAATCTATCGGCTATCTGTTTTTCATAATCGTTTAGTCTGAGATTCGAAAAAATTTCGCTGAGTTTATCAATGGGAATATTTACTAAATCCGGCAAAGAATAACCGTCAATTTTTATGTAGGAGGCCTCTTTTTTTAAACGTGTACCGTTACACTCCGGACATCGGGTTTTCCCTTTATAGCGGCTCAATAAAACTCGATACTGAATTTTGTAGGAATTTTCTTCCAACATTTGAAAAAAAGCATTCAATCCACCAAAATATTGATTGCCTGTCCATAACAATTTTCTTTGCTCTTCTGTAAGCTCAAAGTACGGTTTATGTATTGGGAAATCAAATTTTGCTGCATTCAGCACAAGTGCCTGATTCCATTCTCTCATCTTTTCGCCTCTCCAGCATGCAATAGCTCCTTGATAAATGGATAAGTTTTTATCAGGCACAACAAGATTTTCATCAATTCCAATAGTTTGCCCATATCCTTCGCATCGAGCACAAGCTCCCGCCGGACTGTTAAAATTGAATAGATGTTCAGAGGGTGGAATAAACTCCATTCCATCGAGTTCAAAATGTTCGGAAAATGGGATAGAAGTTTGATTATCGGGCAGATAAATGGCGCATCGGCCACCACCTTCAAAAAAAGCGATTTGAACAGAATCGGCAATACGGCTGAGATTGTCGTTCTCAGTTGAAGCAATTACTCGGTCGATAACGATATAGAAGGAAGATAATTCTACTGTCCCCAAGTTTTCCTCCAAATATTGAAGGTTAACAATTTGATTTTGAATAAAAAAACGCTGATATCCTTTGCTTTTTATTAAGGACAGCATTTTTGATTTTTCAATATGAGGAAAGGGGGCCAAAATCATGGCCTTAGTCCCTTCAGGATATGAAGCCAGAAAATCAACCACATCGGAAACTGTATGATGTACTACCTGACGTCCGGAAATGGGGGAATAGGTTTTCCCGATTCGTGCAAACAATAAACGAAGATAATCATAGACTTCGGTCATAGTTCCAACTGTGGACCTCGGATTGCCGGTAGTTGCCTTTTGTTCGATAGCAATGGCAGGAGGGATTCCATGAATAAAATCAACTGACGGTTTGTTGATGCGTCCCAAAAATTGCCTTGCATAGGATGATAAGGATTCAACATATCGCCTTTGTCCCTCAGCATAAAGGGTGTCAAATGCCAATGATGATTTCCCGCTTCCCGAAACTCCTGTTATTACAATAAATTTGTTGCGCGGAATTTGTAAATCAACGTTTTTAAGATTATGAACCTTGGCGCCTTTTATTTGAATAAACTCATCGGTTTGAGCCATTGGTCAAGAAGTTGTTTTTAATGATTAACGTTGGATAAAATCCAATAAATGGATATCGAAAATCAGATTTGTTTTAGGAGGAATAATTGGCGGATTGCCTTCTTCGCCATAAGCTTGCTGCCATGGAATGAATACACGAATTTTATCACCGGGCGACATGTGTAGGATTGCTTTTTCCAATCCGGGAATAATGTGATTTTCTCCAATCATAAACATAACGGGTTGGTCGCGTTTGATGCTCGAATCGAATAAGGTGCCATCTTCATAATATCCCGAGTAGTGAATAGAAACAATTTCGCCTTGTTTTGGTTTCATTCCTTCGGTGGCTTCAATCGGGAAATAATACACGCCACTGTCGAGAGCAATCGAATCACAATGAGGTTGATAGGGTGCTATCACTTGAGGTTCTTTTATATCGAGCATTTCGATATCGAAAATAACATCTGTTTTCGGTGGAATTAAAGTGGAATAACCATCTTTGCCGAAAGCTAACTTGTATGGAATGAAAAACCGGGCTTTGGAACCTTTACTCATATTTTGAACCGCCAGGTTGATTCCGGCAATAATTTCAGGACTTCCTACCACAAATTTTTCGGGTTCTCCGTTAAGGATAGAAGTATCAAAAATAGTTCCATCGGGTAGATATCCTGTGAAATGTATAGTTACAATATAATTTGTGTCGGGTTTAATACCATCTACTTGATTTACAAAAGCATACCGAATCCCGTTCGATAATTTTTTTATTTTTTGATTTTTGATATTGTAAGGCTCAATGGGAGTTTGGGCGATTACTTTGATAAGTTCTATTTCAAAAAAAAGGGTTGAATTGGCAGGAATTTTACCTACAGATTGATTACCATATCCGGCTTCAGGATAAACAACAACTTGAATTTTACTGCCTTCCGGAGAACGTCGTAAAGCTTCATCCCAGCCTTTGATAACTTGCCCCACACCAAGATTAAAACCTAAAGGCTCACCATTTTGAATGGAGGAATCAAAAAGATAGTTATTTTGTAGATACCCTGTGTAATGTACCAAAAGATAATCGCCAGAGCGTGGGAGAGAACCACTTCCCTTGGTAATAAATTTCAAATAGACATGCTTGTTGATTTTCTCAAAAGTTGAAAGCCATTGACGATATTCTTTGGGATTTTGTGGAATTATAATCGATTGTGAGAATAGCATTTGTGCCCAAAACGAAAAAAAAATCAGTAAACTCCAAGGTGACAATGAGAGGTAGGATGTGTTTTTCATAAAATTTTTATTTCTGACAAATCTTAGTTTTATTCAATATCATTTGGTAATTCTAGCTATTCTTTTCCATTGGGCTTCCTTAAAAGAAATGAAGACTTTGACCGTTTCATTTTTTTGGTGAGGTACGATTTTAACGATCTTCATATTTATTGTTCAATAGCTATTGATTAATTACTTTTAACAACCGACAAAATTTCTATTTCAAAAACAAGAGTTGCATAGGGTGGAATTAAGTCTTTCACGCCTTTCTCCCCGTATGCGTGATACGACGGAATAATAATTCGTCCTTTTTCTCCTTGTTTTAAACCTACAATAGCTCGGTTCAGACCTGTGATGATGGTAGTGTCGCCTACGGTAAATGTGAATGGATTTCCTTTTTTATAAGTATTGGCAAACAACGAACCATCGATGAAATAACCTAAATAATGAATGGAAACAATATCGCCCGAAGCAACCTTTGGTCCATCTCCCGAAACATCGGGAATGTAATAAAGCATTGAATCAAGTTCGATTCGACGTTTTGGCATTTTTTCAAGGAATTGGTCAAGCAATATTCGTTCTTCGAGAAATCCGGCATGTATTTTTGTACGCCTCATTTCTTCATATTTTTTAAACGTCATCACATCAACCATTCCGATATCAAACCGAAGTTCATCATTATCAGAAAAATGAATAGGCGAAGGTGTTTGTCGGCTATACAGATAAAAGTTTCGGGCGTTTATAAAAAACGACATACTATCGCCTCGATGCATAAACATTAGAGCATCTTCTATAGTTCCTTCGTATTTTGGTGGATTTTGCAATTGCATTATTATATTTGACGCTTCCTCCAGAACTGAATCGTTGGGAGCAGTTATTCGCAAATTCAAATACATAATATCACCAACACGTGGGCTCAATCCATATTCGCTTCTGCGATGTTCAATATATTTAAATCCCTTGGGATGTTTTTGTTTTTTCTCACGATTACCGCATCCAAAAACAATTAATAAACAAACGATGCCAAATACGATTTTTCTCATAGGTCAATAATTTTTGTTGCAAAAATAGTAATTTAGGTTGGTGAATTAAAACTTACAATTGCATTTGATTTCTAAACCGAAATACTATGAACTCAACGACATTTGTATTGGTTGCCTTTGTATATCTGGCCGTAATACTTCTTTACGGATTTTACCAAGGGAGGAAAGTAAAAACTTCCAGCGATTTTTCCATTGCCGGACGAAAACTCCCGGGATGGGTTGCCTCACTTTCAGAAAGGGCAACGGGTGAATCTTCATGGGCCTTACTAGGGCTTCCGGGAGCTGCTTACGCTACCGGATTGCTTGAAATTTGGACTGCTGTTGGATGTGTTCTTGGTGTAATAGCCGCATATTTATTCTTAACTGAACGAATTCGAAACCAGGCCGAAAAATATGATGCTGCAACATTCACCGATTATCTAGCCAAACGTTTTTCTTCCCAGGGACAAGCCATTCGAATTGTTTCTAGCTTAGCTATTGTGTTGTTTTTCTTTTTCTATGTAGGAGCGCAATTTATCGGTGGAGCAAAAACTTTAGATAAAATTTTAGGTATCGATCTTTTAACCGGAATGGTTCTGATTTTTGCACTAGTGGTTCCTTATACAGTTTACGGAGGATTTCGTAGCGTAACATACACTGATGTAATTCAAGCATTATTGATGATAGTTGCTGTAATTATAACCCCAATCGTTGGGTTTATCTATCTTTCTAAACAACCAGAAGGTAGCGTTTTTGCACACTCCATCAGCGAAGCTCTACAGAAAGCAGGAGAAAACTATTATTCACTAACCGGTGGTATTTCAACGGAAGGAACTATGTTGGGACAGTTTTTAGAACAGCTATTCCCGCACTCCCGTGCTCTAATCAGTGGTTTTGGAGCAGGAATTATGGTTGCAGCTTACTTTTCCTGGTTTTTCGGCTATTTGGGCGGACAACCACAATTAACCACACGCTTTATGGCAATATCAAACCGTAAAGAAGCTCAAAAGGGTAAAATAATTGGTATAGTTTGGACGATTTTAGCCTACACCGGTGCCATTTTGGTTGGATATCTTGGAATTGCTCTCCTGGGACCGGGTGCATTAGATGACAACGAAAAAATCATGCCTACGGTAATTTCAGAACTATTCAACCCGCTATTTGCATCGGTTTTAATCATTGGAATTTTGGCTGCTATTATTTCAACAGCCAATTCCTTGCTTATCTTATCGGCAACCGAACTATCCGACAACATCATTAAACCATTGCGTAAAGGACATCTGAATCCAAATCATGCCCTTAAGCAATCCCGATGGACAACTGCCTTTTTAGCGGTCGTTGCATTTTTTATTGCTTATTTTTCGCCATCGAAAATTATTTATGGCATTGTAAGTATTGTATGGGCAGGCATAGGCGGAACCTTTTCCGTGATTATTCTCTTTGCCCTCTTTTGGAAAAATTTCAAGTCGAAAGCGGCCTTGTATTCCATACTATTCGGTTTACTATTTACAATTGTCTGGGTTATCCTTGGATTTGAAAAAATTGTGCCGTCACGATTATTAACTTTTCCTCTAACAACCCTTTTTGCCATCACGATAAACTACCTTGTAAAGGAAAATGTGGCGGAATCGAATCCCTACTCGTAAAAATGTTACCTTTGCTTCGGAAATAACATATAATCTATGAAAAAGGAAATTATGATAGGATTAACCACGCTACTGACTGCGGGAGGGCAGCTAATGGCTTCTCACGAAGTAAAAGTGAAAACACTTAACAATGGGTTTACAGTTATATTAAATGAGGACCATCGTATCCCAAAAGTTTTTGGAACAGTGATCGTTAAAGCCGGCGGTAAAGACGACCCATCAGATGCCACAGGATTAGCGCATTACATGGAGCATATGCTCTTTAAAGGTACTACCGAACTCGGAACTTCCGATTGGGAAAAAGAAGCACCTTTAATTGAGGAAATTTTTCAACTCTACGATCAACTAAGAAGTACCAAAGATGCCAATGAACGACAAGCTATCCAACAAAAAATCAACGAAGTATCGGTAGAAGCAGGGAAATACACTATTCTAAACGAATTCAGCAATCTCATCTATCGCGTGGGGGGAACCAATCTCAATGCTTTTACCTCGCCCGATGTAACTGTTTTCTTTAACGAATTTCCACCAAATCAGATTTCGCGATGGATTGATTTATACTCTCATCGTTTTCAAAGTCCCGTTTTCAGAGCATTTCAAGCCGAACTTGAAGTGGTTTACGAGGAAAAGAACATGTATGAAGATAAATTTCAAACCAAACTGATCGAGACCTTCAACCGCCACTTTTTCAAAGTCCATCCCTATGGACAGCGAACCCTGATTGGGACTACGGAAGACTTGAAAAACCCAAGTCTCTCGAGAATGTTTGAATTTTATAAAACCCACTATGTTGCCAACAACATGGCTTTAGTTCTTTCCGGCGATTTTAATTCCGATGAAATTATGCCCCTGATTGAGAAGACGTTTGGCAACCTTCCATCGGGAGAGAATTTAATTCGTCGTATGCCGGTTGAACAACCTTTTAATGGCCGCGAAGTGGTTGAGGTGAAACTTACTCCCATACGCTTCAACCTTATGGGCTATCGCACTCCGACTGAAAAAGATCCCGACAAACTCGTTATCGAGATTATTGCCCGAATGCTCAACAATAATTCCCACACAGGCTACCTCGATCAGCTTACATTAGATCACAAATTGCTTGCTGCTTATGCTGTTCCTTTAACTTATCACGATTACGGTGCTTTTATGATCGTTGCAGTACCCAAATTGTTAGGACAATCGTTCGAAGATGCAGAAAAATTAGTAAAAGCACAATTGAAACGCCTTGCTGATGGCGATTTTTCAACCGAATTTTTTGAAACCGTAAAATATAATTATTATCGTGAAGAGTTGCTGAAATTTGAATCTCTTCAAGAAAAATCGCTGGCTTTGGCTTTTGCATTTGCACAGGGAATTGATCCCAAAGAAGTTTTTAAAGAAAAGGAACGAATAAAACATATTACAGCACAAGATATCCAACGTATAACAGCCAAATATTTTGGTGAAAACTATTTAGTTCTTCAATCAAAAGTTGGATCTGCCCCCAAAGATAAAATTGAAAAACCCAACTTTAAACCGATACCCACCAACACATCAGCTATTTCAAGTTATCAGAAGCATTTCTTATCTATTCCGGCCGATAAATATGAATATAAGCCCATTGATTTCAATACCGATATACAAATTGAAAAACTGGATGAGAACATCGAGATTTTGACTACTAAAAACCCCGAAAACGATATTTTCACCTTGCGAATTCAATTTGGGGTTGGAACATCTAAAATTCCTATGCTCGAATATGCTGTTAACTATATGAATATGTGTGGTTTACAGGATATTACTTTAAACGATCTCAAAATGGAATTCGCCAAATTGGGGACTACTTATTCGTTTGAAGTCGATCAACATTTCACCACAATCTCTTTGGAAGGAATAGAAAAAAATATTCCCAAGTCCCTTGCTTTAATCAATAAACTCATCAATGAGCCTTATCCTGACGATTCAAAAATTAAAGTGCTGTATGAGAGCGAAAAAGCCGGTCGCGAAGTTGAGCGACAGCAACCCGACGATGTTGCCTTCGCGCTATATCAATACGCTTTGTACGGTGAAAAATCGAAATTTTTGAATCGACCATCCTTAAAACAAATTAAACGATTTAAAGCTAAAAACCTCATCGATACCTTTAAAGAAGCAACCCGATACTCGGTAAAAATCTTTTATACCGGTCAATCGGATATTCAACAGTTTTCTACTCATGTGAAAAACAACCTGCGCTTTAGCAATAATCTGCAAGCATCGGAATCGCCTGTTTTTGAGCAGCCTATTGTCTATGACGGCAATCAAGTTTTCTTTGTTAATAAAAAGAAAGCCGCACAGGCCAAGATTTTTATTGCTTCAAAAAGCGATATTTCTCCAAAAGAATACACCATTTTGGAAGCATTTAACGTCTATTTCGGTGGTGGATTTTCCGGAATTCTTATTCAGGAAATTCGAGAATACCGAAGTATGGCCTATGCCGTTGGTGGCGGTTTTAAACTTCCTCGTCGTCCGACCCACCCTTCAATGTTTGCTTCCTATGTCGGAACTCAAGCCGATAAAACCATCGAAGCCCTGGATATGTTAGATTCTCTGATTCGAAATCTCCCTCAAAAACCCGAAAGAATGGAGCTTATTGTTGATTATTTAATCAATCGCACCATCAGCGATAAACCCCATTTCCGTCAACTATTGCAACGTTATGAAGATTGGCGTTATATGGGTTATGAAACCGACCCGATTCCATCGATGATTTCTGGTTACCAAAAGCTGAATTGGGACGATTTGATGAATTTCTACAAAAAATCATTGCAGAACAATCAATTCATCGTTGTCGTTGCCGGCGATAAAGAACGATTCGATGTTAAAAGCCTTGCAAAATATGGGAAGGTAAACGAAATCAAAGAGAAAAAACTTTTTGTGTATTAATTCTTCCGATTTTGAAAGAACAAAAAAGGCTGCCTAAATAGGGCAGCCTTTTTTAATTTTTTCGGTTTAATTTTATTTGTTTTCTTTTAGTTGACACTCTGAACAAATCCCGTGAAGATACAAAACGTGAGAAGATACCTGAAATTGAAATTTTTCGCTTACTTCTTGTTTCAATTGTTCAACCCTTGCATCGTAAAATTCAGTGATCTTACCGCATTTTAAACAAATCATATGGTCGTGTTTTCGCGAATTGAAAACCTTCTCAAATTGCGTTACCCCGTCACCAAACTGATGTTTGATTAATAATCGCGCTTCAGTCAATAAGTCAATCGTATTGTATATTGTGGCTCGACTAACACGATAGTTCTTATTTTTCAATTCAACATAGAGCGACTCTACATCGAAATGCCTTTCATGGGAATATATGGTATCCACAATGGCGAATCGTTCAGGTGTTTTTCGATATCCCTTAGCCTCCAAATATCCGGCAAACATTTCCCGAACAATTTTTCTATTTTCCTGGTTTTCCATAGCATTTATTTTCTACAAAGTTATAAAAAAACATTGTTTAGATTTATTTTAAATAAAGATATATTTTTTTTATGTAACTTTCGAGGTTTATAAACGTCTCTAAATTGTTTCAGCATCATTTTTACTATGATTAAACTCCACAATGTCCACAAATCCTATCGAATGGGAGAAAACAAACTCCACGTTTTAAAAGGAATATCGTTGACTATCAACGATGGAGAATTTTTATCCATAATGGGTAGTTCGGGTTCAGGAAAATCAACTTTACTAAACATTCTTGGTTTGCTTGACAATTACGATGATGGCAGTTATTATCTCGACAATATGATTGTGCGTAATCTTTCGGAACGAAAAGCTGCCTATTTGCGCAATAAATACTTTGGTTTTGTTTTCCAGTCGTTTAATCTGATCAATTTTAAAAATGCCATGGAAAACATAGCCTTACCGCTATATTACCAAGGTGTATCGCGTAAACGAAGAAATTTGATTGCCATGGAATATCTTGAGAAGATGGGTTTAGCTCCTTGGGCAAATCATCTTCCATCAGAATTGAGCGGAGGGCAAAAACAACGGATTGCTATTGCTCGCGCTTTGGTTACGAATCCTAAAGTGATTTTGGCCGATGAGCCCACCGGTGCTCTTGATACCCAAACTTCGTATGAAATAATGGATCTTTTAAAAGATATCAATAAACAAGGAATAACGGTGATTATAGTTACACATGAGGTTGATATTTCTCAAATGACTAACCGAATCATTAGGCTTCGCGACGGTGTGATAATGGAAGATACTATAGTCGAAAAAACAACCTCTTATGTTTGATATCGATACATGGCAGGAAATATTTGCCACTCTTAAAAAAAACAAATTGCGGACCTTTTTAACCGCCTTCAGTGTGGGATGGGGTATTTTTATGCTAATCATCCTTCTTGGAGCCGGACAAGGATTAAAAAATGGTGTTCAACATAATTTCGAAGCCGATGCCATAAACAGTTTCTGGATTATACCCGGTCAAACCCGAATGGAATTTAAAGGGCTGAAACCGGGTAGAAATATCCGTTTTAGAAATAATGACTACGATCAAACGTTTGAGTTGAATAAACAAGAGATTGATCAAATCAGTGGAAATATAAATGTTTGGTCAGTCAAATCGATCCGATATAAAAAGAAACCGTGAGTTATCGAATTATTGGAACTCATCCCGGAATGGAACATATTGAAAATGTCAATATCACCAAAGGACGATTTATTAATCCATTAGATATCAATGAATTTAGAAAAGTAATTGTCCTATCATCGAAAATACAACGGGAATTGTTTAAAAACGAAGAATCGATTGGTAAATGGGTACAGATTAATAATATCCCGTTTCGAGTGGTTGGAATTTATGAGGAGGTAAACGAGAGAGAAAACAATCGGGCATATATACCGCTATCGACTGCACAACAAAGTTTTAGCATGCCCAATGTGTTAAACAATATAACATTGACTGTCAGAAATTTATCAATTGAAGAAAGCAATGTTTTTGAAGAAAAACTTAAACAGCAATTTGCGGCCCGTCATAATTTTAACAAAGAAGATAACCGAGCAATTTATATCAACAACAACCTGAAAAATTTTAATCAAATAAGCCTTTTATTTGCCGGCATCACAGCTTTTGTATGGCTTATAGGTATCGGAACCATCATTGCCGGGATTGTTGGTGTAAGTAACATCATGATAATTGTGGTAAAAGAACGCACTAAAGAGTTTGGCATCCGTAAAGCCATTGGAGCTACACCGGGATCAATTATAAGTCAGATTATCATGGAATCTGTTTTTATAACAACCTTCGCAGGCTATATAGGGTTAGTGGCAGGAGTGGGACTCCTTGAAATTATCAATAAATATACCCCACCAAACGATTTTTTTAGAAATCCTGAGGCAAACCTTCAAATTGCCATCGCAACAACCATTCTTTTGATTTTGAGTGGCACCTTAGCAGGTCTTGTACCGGCTCTTAGAGCCGCTCGAATAAGACCAATTGAAGCCTTACGAGACGAATAACTACTATTAGCTATGTTTGATATCGACAATTGGAACGAGATAGTTCATACATTAAAAAGCAATAAAATCCGTACTCTTTTAACAGCTTTCGGTATTTTCTGGGGCATTTTTATGCTTGTGGTTATGTTGGGCTCCGGAGTTGGTTTGCAACGTGGGATATTTAAGAATATGGGCGATTTTTCCACCAACAGTGCTTTTATGTGGACACAACCAACGTCTAAACCTTACGCCGGTTTTAAAAAGGGACGCCGATGGAATTTTCGCAATGGCGATGTTGAAGCAATTCGCCAAAATATTAACGGATTGGAACGTTTGGCCCCAAGAATCCAAGCTTCCGGCGATGGAGCTTCAAATGCCGTTTACGGCAAAAATACCGGTAATTTTACGATTTATGGCGATTATCCCGATTGGAATAATATTGACCCGGTGGATGTGGTTCATGGTCGTTATATCAATAAAATGGATATCGTTCAAAAACGCAAGGTTGCAGTAATTGGTAAATTGGTAAAAGAAAAACTTTTTGAGAAATCGGAAGATCCATTGAATAAATTCATCAAAATCAATGGTGTTTATTTTAAGGTGGTTGGTGTTTTCGAATCAAAAAAAGGAGGAGAGCAGGGGCAAGACGAAGAACAGAATATTCATTTACCATTTACTACTATGCAATCGCTCTATAATTATGGCGATATTGTATTTTGGTTTGCGCTTACAGCCGATCCCAAAGTGTCTGTAGCCAAGGTTGCCGATGATATGATGCAACTATTGAAACGCCGCCATAAAATTCATCCTGAAGATGATAGAGCCGTGGGGAATTTTAACGTTGAGAAAGAATTTCAAAAATTCACAGGTCTGTTTCGAGCAGTTGATATTTTAATCTGGATAGTGGGAATCGGAACGCTCTTGGCGGGAGCCATCGGGGTGAGCAACATTATGCTGGTGGTGATTAAGGAACGGACTTCTGAACTTGGTATCCGACGAGCTATCGGAGCGTCACCGGCAAATATTATTTCACAAATTGTTTTCGAAGCCATTGTGCTGACAATTTCTGCCGGTTGGGCTGGATTGGTGTGTGGAGTTGGGGTGCTTAACATTATATATAACGCTACTCTTCATGCCAAAGATAGCGTTCTCTATAAACCTATGATTGATTTTAATATTGCCATTTTTGCCTTACTAATCCTGATATTATCAGGAATCTTTGCAGGCCTTCTTCCGGCGTATCGTGCTGTTCGTATGAAACCCATCGAAGCCTTAAGAAGCGAGTGATACAAACTAAGCTACCAGATCAGATGGCAACAACACTTCATAAATAATCATTCCGATTGAAAGCAATTTAAACCTAATATTTAAAAATATGAAAAAAATCATTAAACGTTTAGCCCTAGTGATGGTAATAGGATTATTTGTTTACACCATCTTTTTTTTGTATGAAAAATCAAAACCTAAACCCATAGTTTACAACATCGAACAACCCTTTTTTACCACCATTGAAAATAAAACCGTAGCAACAGGGAAAATAGTCCCGCGCAAAGAGGTTGAGATTAAGCCCCGGGCTAGTGGGATTATCAGCGAGCTATATGTTGAACCCGGCGATTTGGTAAAGGTTGGAAAACCTTTGGCAAAAATTAAAATTGTGCCCGATATGATTAGTCTGAATAACGCCGAATCACGATTAGATAAAGCTAAAATTGCTTTCGAGGATGCACAACGTTTATACAATCGGCAAAAACAGCTTTTCGACCAAAAAGTGATTGCTGTGGCTGAAATGGAACAAGCTGAAGTTGCCCTGAAAAATGCCAAAGCTGAACTTCAATCGGCTGAGGATAATTTAAAACTTATTCGAGAAGGAATTTCATCACGAAGCTCAGAGCAAACCAATACTTTGGTAACTTCAACCATTGAAGGAATGGTTCTTTCTGTTCCGGTGGAAGTGGGAAATTCAGTAATCGAAACCAATACTTTTAATGCCGGAACCACCATTGCTATCATTGCAAATATGTCTGAGATGATTTTCGTTGGAAAAGTTGATGAAAGTGAGGTTGGAAAGCTTACAATTGGCATGCCGTTCATAATTTCGGTCGGAGCGATAGCCGATGCAAAATTCGACGCCATTCTTGAATACATTTCTCCCAAAGGAACTGAAGAATCGGGTGCAGTACAATTTGAAATTAAGGCGAAGATTATTTTAAATCCAAATTATTTTATTCGTTCAGGCTATAGTGCCACAGCTGAAATAGTTTTAGAGCGGAAAGAAAATGTTTTGGCAATCAAAGAAAGTTTGCTGAAGTTTGAATCAAAAACCGATTCGGTTTTTGTCGAAATTCTCACACAAGAAAATCCCCAACAATTCGAAAAACGTCCGGTTAAATTAGGCATCAGCGATGGTGTTAATGTAGAAATAATCCAAGGTCTTGAAACCTCAGATAAAATCAAAGGTGATCTTAAAAAAGAAAAAAATCTGGCCGACACGGCTAATAAAAAAGGCTAACTACTCTTGCTAAGCAAATCAATGAATCAATACCAAAGAACAGGAGAGATACCAATCCTGTTCTTTTTTCGATTACAGATCACCAATCCCTTGTGCCATGTGAAAAAATCAACGAAAAGTTTCTATCTTTGATGAAAAAAGTTGTGCCCATGTTATCATTGCTCGATTGGACGATTCTCCTATTGTTTTTTTTAATCGTTATTTCCATTGGAATACGATTTTCTAAAAAATCAAAAGAAAGTGTCAGCGAATATTTTTTGGGAGGCAGGCGTATGCCTTGGTGGCTTTTGGGAGTGAGTATGGTTGCTTGTACATTTTCCGCTGATACCCCTAATCTTGTTACCGATATGGTTCGACAGGATGGAGTAGCAAAGAATTGGGCATGGTGGTCGTTTCTCATTACAGGGATGGTAACGGTGTTCATTTATTCGCGGCTCTGGCGAAGGTCTAATGTAAATACCGATTTGGAATTTTACGAATTACGTTACGGTGGGAAACCGGCTTCCTTCTTACGCGGTTTCAGATCGCTCTATCTTGGAGTCTTTTTTAATGTTTTGATTATGGCCTCTGTTACCTTGGCAGCTATAAAAATCGGCGCAGTAATGTTTGGTTTGTCGCCGTTGATTACAGTTGTTGGAGCATCCATTGTTGTGGTTATTTACACGACTCTTGGCGGATTGCGAGGAGTAATGTGGGCCGATTTTTTTCAATATTCCATTGCTACAACCGGGGCAATTTTAGCGGCCGTAATTGCTGTTCAACAACCGGAAATCGGAACGTTGAGCAATCTTATCCATCACCCCGAAATAAGTTCAAAGATTAGTTTTTTCCCTGATGCCAATAATACTTCAGTGTTGCTAACGCTTTTTATTATTCCTATTGCAGTGCAGTGGTGGAGCGTTTGGTATCCTGGGGCTGAACCCGGCGGAGGGGGCTACATCGCCCAACGAATGCTAAGTGCTAAAAACGAAAAGCATGCTATTGGAGCTACTTTCTTTTTTAACTTTATGCATTATGCCATCCGTCCTTGGCCTTGGATTATAGTTGCCCTTGCTTCTTTGATTATTTATCCTGACCTCCAAACCATCAAAACTCAATTTCCAAACATTCCTGACAATTATTTAAAAAACGATATTGCCTACCCCATAATGCTTCTAAAAATGGGGAAGGGATGGCTTGGGCTTGTCATAGCTTCGTTAATCGGAGCTTATATGTCCACCATTGGAACCCACTTAAATTGGGGAGCCTCTTATGTGGTAAACGATTTTTATAAGCGATTCGTTAAACCCAAGGCTAGCGAAAAAGAATTGGTGTTGGCAGGAAAGCTTGCAACATTAGGTTTAATGTTTTTAAGCGGCTTAATTGCCCTAACGGTTATGGAAAATGCAGGGCAGGCCTTTAATTTACTATTATTAACCGGCGCCGGATCCGGAGCCATATATCTTTTACGCTGGTTTTGGTGGAGAATCAATGCTTGGTCAGAATTATCGGCAATGATCGCTGCAACGTTGAATGCCATTGTTATGGTGTTTTATATTCCTGATGCATCGGTACAAAATTCATTATTAGATGGATTTACAACAAAGCTACTTGCATCGGTTTTATTGACAACCATCGTGTGGATAGTTACCACTCTTTGCACAAAACCCGAGAATGATCAGGTATTAGTCCGATTTGTTAAAACTGTTAAAGCAAACGGGCCGGGATGGGAAAAGATTGCTTCAAAAATTCCCGATTATGACTCCGAACCTTGGCAATTACCCACACAAATCCTGCTTGTGTTTGTTGGATGCGTGGCCATTTATTCGTATCTGTTCGCCATTGGAAGCCTTATTTATGGTCTTACTGTCCAAGGAATTATTCTTTCACTGGTTGGAACTGGAGGAATGATATTCATATTCAGAACTTTAACTATTAAACGCCATATTCTCTAATTGCGAAAACGATACTATTTTATTCACAGATAATCAAAATAAAAATACGATTTTAACAATGAAACCAACTCTTGTAATATTAGCCGGTGGATTGGCCAGTCGTTATGGCGGTATAAAGCAGATGGAAACCGTTGGTCCGAATGGAGAAGCAATTTTGGATTATTCCGTATTTGATGCTATCCGAAGCGGATTTGGGAAGATAGTGTTTGTTATAAATCAGGAGATTGAATCAGAATTCCGCGAAAAATACAGTAATCGTTTCCCGAAGTCAATCGAAGTGGATTTTATTCTTCAGCGTCTCGATGATATTCCCGCTCCGTTCTCGACTCCGGAAGGTCGAAAAAAACCATGGGGAACAGGCCATGCGGTTCGTGCGGTCAGAAATGCGGTTTCTGAACCCTTTTTGGTGATTAACGCCGATGATTTTTACGGTTTTGAGGCTTTCCAAACGATGGGTAATTATTTGACTTCGGAATCGGATTATTACGCTATGTATGCCTACAAACTAGGGAAAACTCTCTCCGAAAATGGAACCGTTAGCCGGGGTGTGTGTTTTGCCCACAATGGTTTTTTAAATAAAATCGAGGAGAATACTAACATTCGAATCGAAAACAATAGCATTGTTTCTGATCAAAGCATCACATTGTCAGCTGAAACGTTAGTTTCAATGAACTTTTGGGCTTTAAAACCCGATGTTTTCCCTATCATAGAAGAGTTATTTGTCAACTTTTTGAATAAAAATTGCCATAGTCTCACGGCAGAATTTTACATTCCAACAGTAATACAGCATTTAATTGATGCCAATTTGCGAAAAATTGCTATCTTAACCGGAAACTCTCAATGGTTTGGTATGACTTACCAGTCTGATCGCGAAAATACTCGTAAATCAATAGAAAACTTAATATCCCAAAAAGTATATCCCGAGGCATTATGGCAAAAATAGATTTTTCTCATGAGCAGCTCTCAAAAGTTTTAAATGCTTACGGAATCAGAAATGCCCAAATCTCGCCGGTAAGCCGGGGAAATATTAATCAATCGTGGATTATTTCGACCGATGAGCAAAAATTTTTTTTGCAGTACATCAACCCATATATTTTCAACAGCATACCGGCTTTGATTCAAAACCATCATTTTATTACAAACTTTTTAAAAACCACATCATTCTGGGAAACACTCAAAACTCCTGAAATTGTGCCGGTAGAAAATGGCGATTTATTTTTTTTACTTGAGGAAAAACATTATTGGCGATTGACCTATTTCATACCGCATCAATTCACTTTTTCAACGGTTGATACGGCCGAAATGGCCTATGAAGCAGCTAAAGCCTACTCAAAATATCTTAGTTGCCTCTCATTGGCTCCGGCAACGTCGGTGGTCCAAATTATCGAAAACTATCACGATCCGGTTTCTCGAATGATTGATTTTGGAAAAGCGATTAATTACGATCCTCTTAAAAGGAAAAAGGAAGCTCTCGATGAAATCGATTTTATTCGTCGCAAAATTGAAATTCCTCGGAAAATATCAAATCTTATTTTAGGCTCGGTTATCCCAACGCGAATAACTCACAACAATAATGCTATCGATAATTTGCTTTGGCAAGATGGTCGTGTGGTTGCTATTGTTGATTTAGATACAACCATGCCCAGTTCCATTTTATTCGATTTTGGCGAAATGGTTCGGTCTTATTCTTCCAAAGATCTTGATCAATGGCACGGTAACCCTTCCATTTCAGCCGATTGGCCGATTATTGAAGCTATCATTGAAGGTTTTCTGGAAACCGTATCCTTTTTTATTACACCTACCGAACGTAAAGCCTTATTCGATGGGGCTCTTATGGTTATCTATATTCATGCTGTCCGTTATCTTACGGATTTTCTGATGGGAGATAAGTATTTTTCAACCCAAACACCGGATCATAACCTTCGACGTGCAAAAAAACACATTGAACTCTTTCGTTCGATTCAAAGCCTTGAATCTAAAATGCGTTCGAAAATCAAATAAGTCATTCAAGCTTTAGTATCACCGATGGATCGGGACAAATAAGCCGGTAATAATTAACATTTGAAACAGTGCAAGTGCCGGGAAAATCGCCTTCATGATTTAACATGTCTTTGATGATTTGAAAATGTAGATGCGGTGCCCAGTAGCCGTTTTCGTGCGGTTCTCCCAAATATCCGATTTGTTGCCCGGAAACAACTTTCTGTCCCCGAGTTAATCCATTAATCGAAGCATGCGATAAATGGCCATAAAGTGTATAAAAAACTCGACCTTCAATTTCGTGTTGAAGAATGATCGTTCCTCCATAATTGCCATTTCCCGAATTAATGGCAAAACTGTGAATCACTCCATCGTAGGGAGCAAAAACAGGTTCGGGCATTTTAACCCAAATGTCTATTCCTAAATGTACGTCGCGAATTTCCAAACCACTTTTAAAAATTTTTGAACGCTTATAGAAATCACGACGCTCAAGATATCCGCCGTAGGCAGCTTCTTTGCCTTCGCGTATTAGAAGCTGTTGGATATATTTGGCAAATACCGCAACGTTTTCTATGTTAATGCATTTGATTTCCTGATTTTTGGTACTGAAATCTACCTTAATCAGTTTTTCCGGATGTGATAGTATGGTCAAAACCGGAGTGAAACTTTTCTTGTGATTTATTAACAGTGGAAAAAGCTCGCTCATATTCTATAGGTTCAAATTTTTCTCAATGCCTCGAAAATACAAAAAAATATTATATGACAAGATTATTTCTTAATTTTATACCATCTTACGAACCGCCATGATGCGTATTACCCTTTTAGGCACAGGAACCTCGCTTGGAGTTCCGATGATTGGTTGCAACTGTCACGTGTGTTCTTCAACCGATCCCCGGGATAAACGACTCCGAAGTTCAGTGTTGCTTGAAACCGATACAACTTCAATTTTGATTGACGTTTCTCCCGATTTTCGACAGCAGGCTTTGCGTGCAAATATTAAAAAAATTGATGCCATCCTCATTACTCACGAGCATAAGGATCACATCGGGGGACTTGACGATATTAAGCCGTTTAATTATTTGAGCCATTGTCCTATTCCTTTATTTGCTGAACCGAACGTAATTCAGATTATTCAAAAAGATTTCGATTATGCTTTTCGTTCATCCGAAAATAGTGTTCCTCAACTTGTGATTCACGAAGTGAATTATCCCAATAACTTCATTATAAACGACTTAACTGTTATACCTATTCGACTATTTCACGATCAGTTGCCCATTTTGGGATTTCGAATAGGAAAATTTGCCTATTTAACCGATTTTTCATACATTGAAGAATCAGAGCTTAATAAATTAAATGGTTTAGATACCTTGATAATAGTTGCTTTAAGACACTCCCCTCATCCTAAGCATCTTTCTTTTTCACAGGCTTTGGAGATAATTTCACGTTTAAATCCACGTACGGCGCGATTAACTCATATCAGCCACAAATTAGGCTGCTACACCGAAATAGCACCATTATGTCCGAAAAATATTCGCCCCGGATTTGATAATGAAATGTTAACGTTAAGGTGAAATTATTTTATTTTTTGAAAGAAGTTTTACATTTGTTTCATATATGTTTAACCTTAAAAATGAAAATTATGAAAAAAAGTTTTTTGTATGCAATGGCTGTCTTTAGCATGAGCACACTTTTTGTTGCTTGTTCCGACAGTAATGATGACAACGAAGAAAATTACCGTAGAATTGATCAAATCTTAAGCGGTGAAAACTTAGCATCTGCCACCCTTTCCACTTATTTTACTTGGAATGGAAAACAACTCACCCAGGTGGATGAAATTGAAGATGATATAATCTACAATCAAACCCGCATTCGGTATGTGGATGCTTCAAGCCAAAAAATTGCTGAAATTGGAGTTTATGCGCAGCAGAATCCTCTCTCCAAATCAATCTATGGAAAAGTATTGAACATTATCAATCATTATCAGAAAAAGTCAGGAAAGGAATTAGTTCAATATTTGAGAGTTGTTCCTACCTACACCGACGGAAAAGTAACCAAACTGGATCTTTACGGAAATCCAATGGGCAAAGAATTGCCCTATTTTGGATATTTTGAAATTAAGTATCAAAATGGGAATCCCACCGAAATGAATTTAAAATTATCGCAGGAAATTGTTGTAATTGATGTAATGAAAAGAAAATTCTATTGGAGCAACGGAAATATTGTGAAAGCCACGTTAAAAATGTTAAATATTGAGTCGCAACCATCAACTTTAATCGACGTGGATAGCACTGTTTATTCTTACGATGATAAATACAATGTTTTCAGTGCGCTTAAAAGCAGCCCTATGCTTGATCCCCAAACCAATTCACGCAACAATATTGTCGAAGCAAAGTCTTTTATTTATACCGAAAATGGACCTGTTCTAAATGAAACTTCAACCTCTACTTATCAATACGACTCCAACGGCTATCCTACCAGTGCTACTGATGTTTGGTCATGGGGAGGAGATCAAAACTTCACAATGATACGCAAATTTGAATATAAGCCGGAATAACTAATCCATAAATTTCGAAAAGGCGGTTCGTTTCAGAACCGCTTTTTTTATTTTAACCCACATCAAAGCGTTTGTGGTCTTTGTCCATTAAATTCAATAGTGGACGGAATTCACTTCGCAAAAGCGGCCATCGATCGGGGTAAAGACTCAGCAATCGAGCTATTTTGGAAGCATGCTTCTTGAGGGCATCGCTGATGGCCGGAGCAGTTATGGGTTCGTCGCAATGCATACCTACATTCACGCTGGTCAGCTTTAATTTTTTTTCAACAACTCGTTGGCTTGCGCGTTCCAATCGATCCAGCAATTGTAAAGTACGGTCAGAAACCGTTTCATTTTTAGTAGAAGGATTGTCTAAGGAGGAAATAGTTTGATCGGAGGGAAAGCTCAAATGCCACGGTTGAATTACCCAATGCGACTCATCGGAATAAAGAGCAGCACAGCGGTTTAAGGTTGATGCAAGTATAGTATCGATCTGATTTATTGTGATGTTAGTTCTTAATAATTCACGCATCGCTTCATCTGAGAATTCAATATTCGCATTCCACTTTTGGGAATAGTGTTGTATCCGATTCCTGCAATACATCTCCCGCATGCTTTGTTCTTGTTGCTGAAGGGCATGAAACCGCTCATATAAATTTTTGAGCTGCAATTCGAGTTCCTTATTTCGATTCTTTTGCGATTCGGCAAAATGAAGCAACTCACGATACTGTAGGCGAAGAGAAGTTAAATAATTTATGAGAACATTGGATATAAATTGCTTGTTTATTGTAGATAAAGTGGTATCATTTGAAGTTCCAAATAAGGCATGATTTTCCGGAAAAACATAGTAGCAAACCATCACACATTGATAGTGATCATCTAAAAGATTGATCTGTAAGTTTCGGATTTTGTGCTCGTCAAAAAGATTAACAATCGTTTGGCCACTATTTCTTTTTCGATTAAAGGGCATTTCAGAGTCGGTGAGCCAATACCAGTTTTGTTTACCATGCAAGCTTTTAACCATCGAAGGGTCGAACATTTCAACCGTTGCAGGAGGGGATGTGGATTGGTTTTCTTTCCTAAGCATAATTTGCCCCAGGTCAGGATCGTGATAGACTACCATCATTGCCGAAATATTAGGAATGATCGTCATTCCATGCGCAAGAATATATTTTGGCAAGGTTGGAGTGGAATTCATGGCAGCCTTGGTTAAGGTCTCACAAAAATAAGGAATTTTAAGATATATTTTGAATTTTATTAAGTATTTTTTAAGTATTTAAGTTAAAATTTAAGTTTAGATAAAATTTTAAATATGACTTAATTAATTGATTTTTTGCTTAATAAAATTCCGTTTCGCAAACTCGTAAAGTATTTTTGTTAAGAAAACCATCTAAATTTAATTCTATGCTGTACGTTATCTTATTGCTTTGTATCGTTTTCATGGTGGAAAAATCGATACAAAAACGCTCCAACGACGCTTGAAAGTTTCATTTTAGGCAAGAAAAGCTGTTTTAAGTTACGCTTAAAACAGCTTTTTTCGTTTCAATCCAATCGCTTGATTTTTCAAAGGCTTATTGTTTACGATTGAAATAGTAAAATAACTTTTTATGTTTTTATTTAAGTTTGTACCATATCCCGACGTGGACATCGTTAAGTTTAAATATATTTCTCGAAAAAATTTTCAACATAATAAACGCATGGATAGAGTTTAGAAGATTAAGTAAAATTTCATAATTCATTTATTTTAAGACACTTAAATAAAAATGATATTTCTACGAAGCCTGATTTTCATAACCCTAGGGTTAACATCTGTTTTTTCTGCTGCCGGACAGTCGGATTCTCACCAATACTCATTCTTCGACAGCATTTATTTGCATTACCGAGATCGTTTGCGACAAAAATTTATAGCAGTCGATTCCTGTGTCGAATATCCCGGAACAAACATTCCGGCGGTAGAAATTGATCGCAAAAGAAATCTTATCGATTGGGGAGATGCTAATTCTAATATGAGTCATTATCTCGGAATTTTAGCCACAGAGTTTGCTCTGAATAAACGCAATCATAAATCGCTCGAAACTACCACCAAAGAATTATTTTATGCCCTACTGGCTCTCGAACGACTTGATCTTTATTCTGAAGCCTATTATCGAAATAAAGTTCGAGGAATAAACTCCGACACCTTGCTCATCGTTGATACACGAACCGATATCAATGGCTTTCACCTTCGCGACGATGTTTCTTCCGATTTTTGGAAAAAATATAAAGGCAAATTTGATGCAGATACGGTTCAAAGCGTATTTTTAACTAATCGTCAGGCCTTAAGTCAAGATAACATAATTCATAATCTTGAGGGATTAGCATTGGTAGCAAAGCTAACTGAGCGCACCAACGTGAAAAATATTCCGGTTTTCTTTTACACCCCGTTGATTCCAACCTATCTGCAGAAACATCGTATTTGGGAAGGCGATACTGTTGACTTCCCTCGATGGGCTCAGAACCTTTCACATCGATATTTATCTATCCTATATCATGCAAACGCAAAAAGGCTTCCTCAAAAATACCTTGGATTGAAAACCCATTGGTATTTATCGGATCCGATTCAATCAACATTGGTTCCGGAAGGTTCGGGGAAAGATCTTGATCTGGCACTTTTTTATAATTATGGAATTAGGAAAGCTGTAGATAATATTACTTATAACCCAACAACCTCGCATCCGGGATTTTTGAAAAAAGATGGTTTCATTTTTAAGATCCTATTTTGTTACAGAATAACCATGATTTCGAATAAAACCATATTATTTCAATTACCATTCGATGATTACAAACTTCGGTCACTGGCAACCCTGGGAAATGTTATGGGTGTTGAAACCTATCGTCGATTAATATTATACCGAAATGTATCGCCTGTCTATAGCTACGAACATTTTCCGTTGATTTGGCTAATACTTCATGCCGATAAGACCGGATTTCAACTTTCCGAACCGGAGATTGAAACGGAGCGATGCTATTATCTAAATCTTTTTTGCGATATTCCTACCGAAGGACCAACTTCGAACAATTCAACCCAATGGAGAATAACCTCACGATTGGTGTGGCCTGAAAACCAAAACCGTCATCTTGCCAGCGTTTCAGAATTTTCGGGCATGGACTTTATGTTGTTATATAACCTTTTTCGATTAACCCTTACAGAAAAGCCGTTTTGAGAAGAAAAAATCGTTGCTGGTTTCCGTTTTTTTTTGCACCTTGGCACAAACAAAATCACTTACTGCACGGCAACAAAAATTTTATTTAGATCATTGCATATAAATCATTGAAAATAAAATATATAATTCGTAATCTTTAACACGATTTCAATAATTTCATAATTCAGAATTCATAAAACATACATGAGATGAAAAACTATTTTATGTTATGCATCATGGTGGCCATGACTACACATCCGGTTCATAGCCATCTCCCGGCAAAAAACATCACGTTAGAGGATGTCATCACCAAACGAACCTTTGCTGCAAAATCCATCAGTAGCATTACCACAAGTAAAAATGGCGAATTTTATACTACTCTCGACAAAGGTTCAATTATCCGCTACCGCTATCAAACCGGCACCGTAGTTGACACCCTGGTTCACGCAAAAGATCTTGAAGCGTACGATCTTCGAATCAACAATTACGAGTTTTCTCCCGACGAAACTAAAATCCTTTTCTATGTCAACGCCCAATCAATTTATCGACGATCCTATGTTGCCGATAATTATGTCTGGGATATATCCGGTAAAAATCTCCTAAAAGTATCCCCCGAAGGAATGGAACAACTCGCAACCTTTTCTCCCGACGGACAAAAAGTTGCTTTTGTGAAAAATAATAATCTATATGTCAGCGACTTAAAAGGTAACATTATTGCTATTACAACCGATGGCGAAAAAAATAGAATCATAAATGGAGCTCCCGATTGGGTTTACGAAGAAGAATTCAGTTTCAACAAAGCCTTTGAATGGTCACCCGATGGAAAAAAAATTGCATGGATTCGTTTTGATGAGAGTCGGGTAAAGGAATATAACTTAATGGTATATAAAGGATTAAAACCGGAAAGAATTGAAAATACGCTCTATCCATCCCTATATTCCTACAAATACCCCAAAGCCGGAGAGGACAATTCCATTGTGTCGGTCCTTGTTTATAACCTTGAAAATCAAGAAACTACCACCATGGATATTGGCCTTGATACCGATATTTACATCCCAAGAATTTATTGGAGCAAACAACCCGATATTCTTGCTATAGCGCGTTTAAACCGACATCAAAATAAATTCGAACTACTTTTTGCCCAAACTTCAACCGGAAAATCAAAAATTGTTTACACCGATACCAATCCTTATTATATCGACGAATCGGCATATTCCGAGTTAACATTCATTGATCCACAACAAATTCTCCTATTTAGCGAACGAGACGGATACAATCATCTATATCTGTACAATACATCTAATAGTAAATTAGTTCAAATAACCAAAGGTAACTATGATGTAATCAATCTCTACGGTTACGCACCCAAAACCAAAACGGTTTACTATTCTTCCACCGAAGAAGGTTCCATTTATCGCACACTTTTTTCCATCAAAATTGATGGAAAAAACAAACTTAAACTATCTGAAAATAAAGGAACTAACAGCGCTGTGTTCAATGCTGATTTTTCGTATTTTATAAATACCTATTCTTCTGCAACACAACCGCCGGTTTACTCTCTTTATACAACAGATCGTAAGCTAATTCGGATAATAGAAGACAACAGCGAGCTGGTTGAAAAAATAAAGCAATACAAAATCCCCAAAAAGAATTTTACAACAGTAACAACCTCCGAAAATATCGCTTTGAATGCATGGATACTCAAACCCACCGATTTCGACTCAACAGTACAATATCCGGCCATAATCACACAATATTCCGGGCCCAATTCCCAACAAGTACTCGATCGTTGGGGAATTGGCTGGGAAGAAGTCTTGGCACAAGAAGGATTTATTGTACTATGCGTTGATCCTCGTGGAACAGGTGGACGCGGCGAAAGTTTTAGAAAGGTTACCTACCTGCAACTGGGAAAATATGAAACCATAGACTTAATTGAAACTGCCCAATATTTACAATCGTTACCATATATTTCGGCACAAAACATCGGTATCTGGGGTTGGAGCTATGGAGGATTTATGGCATTAAATTGCATTACCCAGGGGGCGGATGTTTTTGCTGCGGCCGTAAGCGTTGCTCCGGTTACCAACTGGCGATACTACGATAATATTTACACCGAACGTTACATGCGTAAACCCCAAGAAAATGCGGATGGATACGACAATAATAGTCCTATCAATCATGTGGAAAAATTCAAGGGAAACCTTCTGTTAATAACCGGCAGTTTCGACGATAACGTACATCCGCAAAATAGTTACGAATTTGCCGAAACCATGGTTCAAGCCGATAAACAATTCGATATGATGGTTTATACGAATCGAAACCACAGCATTTTTGGCGGGAATACTCGCCTTCATCTCTATAAAAAGAAAATTGAATTTTTTAAACAAAACCTTAATCGATAACAACAAAATACAACCATTATGAGTCAAGAAATTAAGAACCTCGAACCGAAAAAAGTGTGGGAATATTTTTACCAGTTAACCCAAATTCCACGCCCTTCGAAGCATGAAAAAGCGGTGGTCGAATTCATGCAAAACTTTGGAAAATCGTTAAACTTGGAAACCTATGTAGATTCTGTGGGTAATGTCATCATTCGCAAACCGGCCACCAAGGGAATGGAAAATCGAAAAGGCATTATTCTTCAAGCCCATTTGGATATGGTTCCTCAAGCCAACAGTAACATTCAGCACAATTTCACTAAAGATCCTATCGATGCATACATCGATGGAGAATGGGTTACCGCACGCGATACAACCTTAGGTGCCGATAATGGGATAGGTGTAGCTGCCATCATGGCAATACTGGAAGATCATAACATTCAGCACGGTCCAATCGAAGCCCTGTTTACCGTCGATGAAGAAACCGGAATGACCGGAGCTTTCAACCTCAAACCGGATGTATTGAAAGGCGATATTCTCATCAACCTGGATTCAGAAGACGAAGGAGAACTTTATGTAGGATGTGCCGGTGGTGAAGATGCTTTGGCAACCTTTTTAGCAAAATACGAAAATGCACCAACCGATTTTTATTGGCTCACCCTGGCAGTAAAAGGATTAAAAGGCGGTCATAGCGGAATGGATATAAACTTAGGGCGTGGCAATGCCAATAAAATCCTGTTCAGAATTCTGCGTGAGCTTACCGATCGATTTGGAATCCGAATAGCGTCCATAGAAGGTGGAAGTTTGCGTAATGCCATTCCAAGGGAAGCTTTTGCAACGTTCGGTTTTAGTCCAAATCACACCGAATCGGTCAAGCAGCACATTAAACAACTGTCGGAAATAATTAAAACGGAACTAAAAGGTACAGAACCAACGTTATGCATTGAAGAATTCAGCAGCCCCAAAGCTGAACAAATACTTGATATAACAATACAAAACAACCTGATTAATGCCGTTTTAGCATGTCCTAACGGAGTAATTCGTATGAGCGATAGCATGCCCGGACTTGTAGAAACTTCTAATAATTTAGCCATTGTTAAATCGGAAAAAAACAGAATATTGGTTCAGTGTCTAATGCGCAGCTCAGTAGATACAGCACGAAAAGCGTTAGCAATGGACATCAAAGCTGTGTTTGATCTGGCTCAAGCTAAAATAGAGTTTAAAGGCGGCTATCCGGGATGGAGACCCAATATGGAATCGCCCATTTTAAAAACCATGCAAGAAACCTATCAGCGAATGTTTGGAAAAACTCCCGAAATTAAAGCTGTGCATGCAGGCTTAGAATGTGGAATCCTCGGCGGAATTTATCCTCACTGGGATATGATTTCCTGTGGGCCAACCATTCGATATCCCCATTCACCCGATGAAAAAGTAAAAATTGACACCATTCAACGATTCTACGATTTTCTTATAGAAACCCTAAAATCGGCTCCAACTAAATAAAAAGGCTGGATTTTATCAAAAAAGGAGGGAAAACCCTCCTTTTTTTTATCAATATCAGGAATCATTGTAGCACTAAAAATCATACACAAATTATCAATTTAAGCTTCATTAACTCTTAATTATAATACTCATTATCAACAATATAAATTTATTATATAAACTAATCATAGAAGATCTTTTAATATCAAAATCTAAGGTTTTATTTTCTAGATTTACACTTGTAAATGTAAAAAAATTACTTTTGTAAATAATAATATGGTTATATTTGTAAACAATTATATTAGATATGGAAATAAGTGAACGACTACAGGCAGTTATGCGCTATAAAAACCTAAGTGGCAAAGATTTGGCAGAAAAACTCCACGTGCAACGATCTGCAATTTCACATATAATGTCGGGACGAAATAAGCCCTCGATCGATTTTCTTGAAAGGTTCATTACGGCCTTCCCTGATATCAATATTCAATGGTTTATATCGGGAAAAGGAGCAATGTTCACCGAAAATTCATCGGCCAGTACTCATAAAACACAAAAGCAAGAACATTCTTTATTTAGCTTTACAGATGTAAACTCTGAAAAATCCAAACCTTTACAAGTGAATAGCGATGATTCTACGACTTATCATACTACTAAATCGTTCGATTCCACTTCAGCGGCGAAAAACGCTATTGAAAATACCGAAAAACAAATTGAACGAATCATATTAATCTATACCGACGGAACCTTTGAAACTATGATAAACCGAAAAAACAGCTAACTTTGTCGGTAAATCTACATTTTATGTATTCGATTATTCGTCAAATCCTGTTTACCTTGCCCCCGGAGAAAGCCCACCATTTTACTATCTCTTCCCTAAAAAGTTTGCGTCTGCTGCCAGGGGCACAATCGTTATTACACTCCATTTTCTTTCGACAAAATCCTGTTCAACATATGGGAATAACCTTTCCCAATAGAATTGGATTAGCTGCCGGACTCGATAAAGATGGGGTTGCAGCCGATCTTTTTCATCATTTGGGGTTTGGTTTTGTCGAAATAGGTACCGTTACACCCAAAGCCCAACCCGGAAATCCCAAACCACGATTATTTCGCATTCCTAAAGACAAAGCACTGATAAATCGAATGGGTTTTAACAACGATGGATTAGAAAAAGTAATTCACCATCTTCAGCGTTATCAAAACCGAAATTTTGTTCTTGGCGGCAATATCGGGAAGAATACCATTACCCCCAATGAAAAAGCAATTGAAGATTACCTTGAATGCCTTGAAGGATTATACCCTTGGGTTGATTATCTTGTGTTAAATGTTAGCTGCCCCAATATTCAAAATCTTAGTCAACTGCAAAACGCCGATGAACTCGGTGCGCTTATGGCTGAGATGAGTAGCTTTCGTATGCAGCAAGTAAAATATAAACCAATGCTGGTAAAACTCTCGCCCGATCTCACTGATGAAAATATCGAACAGAGCATTAGCTTGGTGCATACCTGTGGTTTTGACGGAGTAATTTTTTCCAATACAACGGTCACGAGAGACCAATTGTCTATTTCTTCAACCCAAATTACCCAAATAGGACAAGGAGGATTATCAGGGAAACCCTTGTTGAATAGAAATTTATCCAAAATATCGCGTATCAAACTTCTTTTAAACGATAAAACTTTGATCGGGTGTGGCGGAATACTTACCGAAAACGATGCAAAACAATATTTAGATGCCGGCGCCGATTTGATTCAGGTTTACACAGGCTTTATTTACTCCGGTCCATCATTGATTAAAAAAATAGCAGCTTTACAAAAGTAAACCGTAAAATATTTACTCTTGTAAACCGCCTAATGAGCTAAAAATTCTTCGCCAATCGGGTGTATATTCTACCAGGAAAAGATGCTGATTAATTTGTCCATGGTTAGCATTATCTGATTTAAAGTTAAATTTCATTTGAAGTAACTCCGGATTAAAACTCTTTAGACAACAGCGAAAATCTTTTCCATAGGTAAACAAAGCTTCGGAGAAATATTTTGTAATATCGTAACCTTCATAGGCTCGTTGCGTTGGTTCCGTAAGAAAATAGGTTCGATACTGTTTAATAAAATTAACAACGTTCTTGTTGGTAAAGTCCTGATTTGATATTGAAAAAATGCGGGTATTCAGATTATGAAAAAACTCTAACTTAATATTTTCAAATTTTGCCCAACGGGGTTGGCCAACAACAATCAAAACTCTATCTTTTGATAAGCTGTTTAATCTGCCGATTAAATCGCTCACAAAAGCTTCATCGTTGGATGGTACTAAGACTAATGTAGTATCACTAGAAGTGAAAATATCTAACAGTTTTGTTTCCTGTCCCTTAAAATAAGCAAATTCGGTGTAGCGAAGAGAATGAATATCGTTGGGATCATATTTTGAAAAAAGTTTGCGCTTCAGGCTTGGAATATAGGCTGAGTCTTGGGATAATCCATCATATATAATTACAAGGTTTCGTAACCTAATGCTTGAAACGTAATTTACCAAAGCCTCTTCCAAAGTTTTTTGAGATGGGCTAACCATAAAAGAATAAGGATTGCCCTCGAGAAAATTTTCTTCCGTCGATAAAGGACTTACTACGGGGATTTTGTACATTTTGGCCTCTTGCGCAACCAGTTCAATATTTTTTCCAAAGATTGGCCCAATAATTAAATCGAGTGTTTTAAATTGTTGAGATTTACAAATTGATTTTGTTTTTTCTATATTATTCTGAGTATCAAACACATAAATTTCAGCATTTAATCCTTTTGCTTTAAGATCATTAATTGCCAATAGGGCACCTTGATAAAATTCGATGAATTGTTTAGATCTTGCCGGAACCACCTGTATGGAATCGTTCAGTAGATTTGCATAAAAAGGAAGCATTATCCCAATTTTGTAGGTTGGTTTGGGTGCGGGGGTACATGGACAATGTTGGTTTTCGGATCGTACAGATTCTCTTGTAGTTTCGGGTTCAACACCAGAAGCTGTAGCAGTTATATTTCCTTTGGGAACTCGAATTATTTCTCCGGCCTGAAGCTCTCTCGACTGTAGAAAGGGATTGATTTTTTTTAATGTTTCAACATCCGTTTGATACTGTTTTGCAATAGAATAAAGAGTTTCTTTGGGTAGCACCTTACGGGTTTGATAATACTTGTCGAGTGAGTCGGGCAGTTGGGATTGAGATTTTTTTTCCTTTTGAGGAATTTGTAATACCATTCCTTTTTTTAGTCGCTTTAGGTTAATTCCCGGGTTAGCCTCTGCCATTTCTTGAGTTGAAATTTCAAATTTACGAGCAATAACATCGATGGTTTCGTCAGATTCAACGGTATAGAGGATGTAAATATTATTGACTTGCTTTTCCGGTATTTTGGGAGATTCTGAAGGTATACGTAATTTTTGACCGGGATGTAATCCCTGGCTTGCTTCGGGATTTAGTTCAGTTAACGTTTCAACTGTAGTGCCATAATTAATGGCTATTCTGTAAAGAGTTTCCCCAGACTTTACTTCATGATACCGATAAGGAGTAGGCTCGGAAGGTTTCTCCTTCTTATAAACAGGGATTTTGATAGTTTCACCCACTTCCAAGGATGAAGGGACTATAAATGGATTGTGATGCAATAAGGTATCGTAAGGAACGTCGTATTTTTTCGCAATTCCAAACATTGTCTCACCTCGTTTTACTATATGGATTTGGTATTGTTTCCCTTGAATAATAACGATATTTTGTTGAGATTGAGTGTTGGGCTGTGCTGATATATGACTCATTATCAAAATAAATATACTCCCGACAAATAAATGAAATTTGGTCATGATGCGAGGTTTTGGTGCAAAATTAGCGAAAATGAATCAAAAATTTTGAGGTTTATGATAAAAGAAAAGCGTCCGATTGAATCGGACGCCCTCACTAACCAAATTACTGCATATGAAAAATAGCCATGAATCAATAATTATACATCAAATTTAATGCCATTATTCGTAAATATCGTCAGCAAGATAGGTATTCTCAAAATAAAAGGAATTCGATATGTTTAAAATATCTTTTATAGTTTTTAGATATGCTTTTGCTTGAGTACAATCTGGATTGATCTCTATCGCTCTATTAAAATGGTTTATTGCGCTAGCAAAATCTTGTTTTTTGAGAGCTATTTCGCCAAGCAGAATCGACAATTGGAAATTATCAGGATAGCTGCTTTGAGCCAGTATTAGATTTTTCTCGGCTTCATCTAACCGATTTTCGCCAATTAATTGCTGAATGGGAGAAATATCCATAATTTTATTTTCCATTTTTAACAAATAATGTTTTATTTTGTTTATCTAATAAACTCAAAGATCATGAAAATCTACCAATTTGAAGGGACACCAACCCTTCCATCGATTTATCTTGACAAAGATAGGGGGATTTTTGAGATAAAAGGTACGAGTTTCCCTGAAGATAGTATTAGTTTTTATCAGCCGGTTTTTGATTGGCTTCGGGATTTTGAGAAGTTTCCCGGTGAAGAGTTAAAAATTGTTTTTTATTTCAAATACTGCAATACAAGCAGTTCAAAAGTCATCCAGAATTTTTTTGAAATATTTCAGAGAATTTTCAAAAAAGGAATACCTGTCCAAATTACTTGGTATTATGACACCGACGACGAAGATATCTATGAAGCAGGATTAGGGTATGCTGAGCGTGTAACTTTTCCGGTGGAATTAGTTGCTGAAAAATAAAAAAGAGGAGACAAGCTCCTCTTTTTTTATAAAGATAAACCAACATCTAGACAATCCCGGCGAACCCCATGAATGCTAGTGCTAAAATTCCGGCAACCACCAAAGCAATGGGAGTGCCTTGCATTCCTTTGGGAACATCTTGCAAATCGAGATGCTCTCTTAATCCTGCAAAGATTATCAACGCTAAAGCAAATCCGATTGCTGAAGCCGCTGCAAAAACTACCCCTTCTACCATGGAATAATTCTTCTGAATAATTAAAATAGCTACCCCTAAAATAGCACAATTAGTGGTTATCAACGGCAAAAAAACTCCCAACGCCTGATATAGCGCAGGGCTTACTTTTTTTAGCACAATCTCAACCAATTGCACTAGAGCCGCAATTACCAAAATAAACGTGATGGTTTGTAAAAATTCGATTCCTAGCGATTCAAGAATATATTTCTGTAGTAAAAAGGTAACCATCGAGGATAGAACCATGACAAAGGTTACAGCCATCCCCATACCGATTGCGGTATTGATTTTTTTTGAAACACCTAGGAATGGGCAAATTCCAAGAAACTGACTAAGAACAATGTTATTGACAAAAATTGCCGAGATAAGTATAGTTACATATATCATGGTTATTTCCTCCTAAACTTTACGGACACGATTGATAAGCGCAATTAAATATCCTAACACGATAAAACCACCCGGTGCCAAAATAAACATCAGCATAGTTACCGGAGCCCCTTTATCGTCGAGTGGGAAAAGGGAAAGATCGAATCCAAACACTGTACCCGAACCTAATATTTCGCGAATAGAGCCTAAAATAGTCAACGCCATGGAAAAACCTAATCCAAGACTGATTCCATCTAGCATCGAATTAAAAGGATTATTTTTAGATGCAAACGCTTCTGCTCTTCCAAGCACAATACAGTTTACAACGATGAGGGGAATAAATAATCCTAACGATTGATGTAAATCGGGCAGAAATCCCGCCATCACCAAATCTACCACGGTCACAAACGATGCAATAATTACGATAAAAGAAGGTATTCTGACTTTGTCGGGTATTAAATTTTTGACTAGCGAAATAACAATGTTCGACATAATCAAAACAAACGTTGTAGCCAGCCCCATTCCTAAACCATTGATTGCCGAGCTAGTAGTGGCTAGGGTTGGACACATCCCCAATAGTAAAACAAATACCGGATTTTCTTTAAAAAATCCCTTCAGTAAATTTTCTTTGATTGTCATTGTACACCTCCTTTCGTGAATGCTTGATATGCTTTCCCCAGCGCATCACAAAATGCCCTTGAGCTTATGGTTGCCGCTGTTATGGCATCAACTTCACCACCATCTTTACGAACTTTAATATTAAATTGCTGTGGATTTTTTCCACGGAATTGAGCTCTAAAGCTTTCGCTATCCATTTTAGTTCCAAGTCCGGGTGTTTCTTTATGTTCCAAGACAGATATATCCATAATATTACCGCGGGCATCAAATCCAACCATTAACCAAACTAGTCCTCCAAAACCTTTATTTGAGAATGTTTTTACGGCATATCCAACAATGGAATCGTCCATTTTTGCAGGATAAACTTCGCAAATACTTTGATCATCGAGTGTAACGCTAAATTGTTCGCTATTCGGGTCGTTATTAAAAGGGGGAACCACTTTTTTTATGGCTTCGATTTTTTTTGACATTTTAGCTTTGGCTATCGGTTCCTTGGTGAGTTCATACACATATCCAAGGGTAACTGAGGTAATTGCTGTGATAGCAAAAAGGGTTAAAACCATGTTCTTAAATGTTGATTCGAGTTTAGCCATGATTGACCTCCTCTCCAAAACGTTTAGGTTTAATGTATCGGTTGATTAATGGAACAAAAGCATTCATGATAAGAATGGCAAAAGAAACACCTTCGGGATAGGCTCCCCAAATACGAATTACAACGGTTAACAATCCAATCCCAACGCCGAAGATAATCATTCCAACAGACGACATGGGAGAAGTAACCATATCGGTAGCCATGTAAATTGCCCCCAAAAATAATCCTCCAGTAAGCAAATGAAATTCGGGTGATAAATATCGATCTGGAGCGATTAAGTGCATTGTGCCACTAAAAATGAAAACAGTGAGAAATATGGAAACCGGAATATGCCAGGTAATAATTCCACGATAAAGCATATACAACCCTCCCAAAAGTATGAATAATGCCGATACTTCCCCAATACAACCTTCCATATTGCCAATAAAATGATTAAGCGAAGTTCCCACTTTATTAATTATCTCATTCATGGGTTCTCCATTTTTTATTGCTTCTTTAGCTATCGAAAGCGGGGTTGCACCTGTATATCCGTCGGTTAGAGTCAGACGGTTAGCCGGCCATGTGGTCATGGCAACCGGGAAGGAGATAAGCATAAACACCCGACCAACGAGCGCAGGGTTAAAAGGATTGTTACCTAAGCCTCCAAACGACATTTTTCCAATCCCTATGGCAACTATTGATCCGGCTATGACCATCCATAATGGAATGGATGCCGGCAGATTAAAGGCTAATAGTAAGCCGGTGATTATTGCTGATCCATCGAAAATAGTTAGGGGACCTTTGATAAGGAATTTCTGAATCACGAATTCCACTACTAAACAGGAGAAAATGGCAGTTAAGGTAACTGTTAAGGCATCCAATCCAAAAAAATAAATGGAAGCAGCAAAAGCCGGAATTAAGCTGAATATCACCCCATACATGATTGATCGCACAGAATCATGACCTTTTTCATGTGGTGATGGTGAGACAATAAATTTCTGTTTCATCTTGGCTTATTTATGATTTTCTTGTTCTAATAATTTTTCCCACGGTTAATTTTCCGAGGCGAATGTAATCAAGAAGCGGACGATTGGCAGGACAAACAAAACTACAAGATCCACATTCAATGCAATCCACTACTTTGTTGGTTTCAGCCTCGCTCCACATCTGTTTTGCCCCAAAAGTCATCAGCAAATATGGTTCTAATCCCATGGGGCAAGCCGAAACACATTTTGCACATCGAATGCAGTTTTGAACCGGCAGTCGAACAGCATCCTTTTCTGAAAGTATGACAATTCCACTTGTCCCTTTAGTTACAGGTACATCAATATCACAAACTGCTTTCCCCATCATCGGGCCACCATTGATGATTTTTGCCGTATTATCAGGCAATCCTCCGGCAAAATCAATTAACTTTCTGATGGGTGTCCCGATTCTTACAACTAAATTGGATGGTTTAGACAAATTTTTTCCTGTTATTGTAACCACCCTTTCAAATAAAGGCTTATTTTTTTGCACTGCCTCATACACGGCAAAAGCAGTACCTACGTTTTGAACCACCGCACCAACATCGATGGGTAGTTTCCCGCTTGGCACCTCGCGATTAATAATAGCTTTTATTAACTGTTTTTCAGCACCTTGAGGATATTTTACTTTAAGTGCAACCACATTTATTCCCGGAAAATCTTTACTTAATTCAATTAAATGTTTTATTGCATCTTTTTTATTGTTTTCAATTCCAATGGAAGCCCGATGCACGTTTAGCGCTTTCATAAGAATTTGAGTTCCAATCAATATTTCCAATCCCTTTTCGAGCATTAGGCGATGATCGGAAGTAAGATAAGGCTCACATTCCACACCATTGATGATAAGAATTTCTGCCTTTTTCCCATCTGGAATTGATAATTTTATATGAGTAGGGAAGGTGGCACCTCCAAGACCAACGATTCCCGCAGATGTAATTTTTTGAACAATTTCTTTTGGATCCGACGGTATATCCCTAACGATGGTATTGGATTGATCAATAGTCTCTTCCCATTGATCTCCTTCAACCTGTATAATAATTGCTTTCCGACGAAATCCGGAAGAATCAATGATTTCATCAATTTTTTGTACAGTTCCGGAAACTGAAGAATGTATGTTTGCTGAGAACAAACCGTTTTGTTTTGCAATTAAAGTTCCAACCTTTACGGTATCACCTTTTTGAACAACCGGCTCGGCTGCTGATCCAATGTGTTGTGAAATGGGAATATAAACCATTTCCGGTAATGGCAATCTCTCAAGTGTTGATTGTGCCGATAATTTATTTTCGGGTGGATGAACCCCGCCTTTTTTAAATGTTTTTAACACAGCACACCTCCTTTGTATTTAGGGTTATGTTTCTAATTTTCACTTAATGTTGTTTCACTCTCAGGTGTTTTTTTGCGTGGTGGAAAATTAAGTTCCACAATGGCTAGAGTCGGGCATTCTTCAACGCATTTTCGACATAGCTTACACTTGTTGTCATCGATATAGGCAAGATTGTTCTGAATAGTGATTGCTTCATGCGGACAAACTTTTGCACATTTTACGCAGGCGATACAGGCTACATTACATGCCTTTTTGGCTATGGCACCTTTATCACAATTTACGCATGATATATAAATTCTACGATTTTTCGGACCTTTCTTCCGCATTTCTATAATTCCTCTGGGGCACGCTTTTACACATGCACCGCATGCAACGCATTTATCTTCAATGACTAAAGGAAGTTTTGTTGCTTGATCTATAAAAATTGCATCGAATTTACATGCAGCAATACAATCGCCTAATCCCAAACATCCATAGGCGCAATCGCTTTCTCCTTTATATAATGAATGAGCTATGGTGCAATTTGAAGCTCCTTGATAAATAGATGTTGTCGGCCGATTTTCAGGAGTCCCATTACAACGTACAACGGCTATCATTGGAGCGGTTTGGGTTACTGACTGTCCCAAAATCTCGGCGATAGCTTTCATTACATCGCTTCCTCCCGGAGGACAAAGCATGTTGCTTATGTCGTCAGCTTTTACCAATGCTTCTGCAAAGCCCCTGCATCCCGGATATCCACATCCTCCACAATTGGCTTGTGGCAGTAGGGCTTCAACCTGGTCGATTCTTGGGTCTTCGTAAACTTTAAATTTTTGAGCAGCATAATACAACATTACAGCTGCAACAACTCCAATAATAATCAGAGTGATTGCTGAAAAAATAACTATTGAACTCATTGCGTCATGGTTTAATTTTTTCTATTTGAAATTCAAAAGATTTGGTCAATTTCTTCCCCCAACGGTAAATTGAAAAAAAATAGGCGGCAAGTAAAATAAAGGAAATTATCGCAGTCTCCCATTCCGGTAATGAATTATAATTGCCCCAGAATAATCCCGTAAGTAGAATTAATATAGGAATTCCGTATGCATAAAGCAGTGCCTTATATCCTTGAGATTCCGTTATTCTAACAACAACATCATCACCAACAGCGAATTCCGCTTGTCTTGGTATAGTTAGTATCTTTTGAGAAGATTCGGCAGATGAACAATAACCTTTTACTTGACATGAGACACAGGCTGAAGATGGTTGAATAATAATTTCCATCGTTTTATCTCGCATATTGACTATCTTTCCTGTATGTTCAATCATATTCGTTCAAATGCAACACAAAGGTAATTATGTTTTTGAACATTTTATTTGATAATTTATTTTTTGTGCCATAAAATATTTATTTAGATTCATTCTAAGTTGTAATGAATTTAACATCTCATTAACTCCAATTGCTGAAATACCTAAAATTATTGAAGGTTCCATCGCCTTGCATCAATCTAACATTAACCACAATGAAAAAACTATTCAATTAATCTGTAATCCCTTTTATTGCAATGTTAACACTAAGAGGGTGCGATTTATTAAACGATGAGATCAATGAAACCAATCAAACAACTATAATACTCCCCAAAATTCAGACCACTGGTTAAGTTGAAAAAATTAATAAATTTACCAGTGATTATGAAAAAGGAAAGAAGAAAATTTACAGCGGCATTTAAGGCCCAAGTTGCCATCGAAGCTCTAAAAGAAAGAGACACTTTGGCAGAACTAGCTAAACGTTTCGATGTTCATCCGAATATGATTTCGAAATGGAAGCAGGAATTTGTCGAACGATCCCCAGAGATATTCA